>VMHT01127789.1_pt1 | contig 51882 bp, 51 predicted proteins | sample 4693611 | NCBI WGS metagenome assembly VMHT01 (sample SAMN12280063, study PRJNA550983) | marine metagenome | isolation source: seawater sampled from same location over 5 years 0.02-0.2 micron viral filtrate | place: USA: collected off the coast of southern California halfway between the port... ... | reverse complement strand
TAATATTTATCCGTTATAATAATCCGCAGTGTACTTGAGTAGTTGCTTTAACTCTTTGCTATTAGGCTCAAATACAGTTCTATATCTAGCATAGCTAGGCAAGTCATTTTTATATTGTTCTGGATTGCGTAACACTTGTTCTGGATTATCAGTATCTTTTATTTCGCTAGCAAGGTCACTGCCGTATGCCATAAGTTCATGCGGATCGCGTAAATATTCACGCATCCAATCTTTAGGATCTCCGGTTTTATTTGCTAACTCAGTGCCTTTTTGGTGACCACTTTTCATTTTGTTAACTCTATCCAACCCAATCTTAGTATACTGATTCCAATGGATAGTTTCGTGTGCAAGCATACGCATTACAATTTGTTTGAAAGTTTTTGGACCATACTTGCCTGCAAGATTCTTTGTAAACAAATACACTTGCATAAATTTACCATCTTTATCTATGCCAGCTTCTGCACTAATCCATTCATTTGGATCTTCACGTTCTTGGTCAACGGCAAAAATCTCTATAGGTAAATTGTTTTGATTGTTCGAGTTAAGTATTTCTTCTAGTTCGTCTATATCATCAACATCATTGCTATCGTCTAGGTAGTCTTGATACTCTTCGATACTGTCGTCTAGAATTTGCTCAACCTGACTCATAAACTTTTTGTCAGGTTCAACCCGTGCTTCTGCTATTACCTCAAATATCTTCATGCATGTATTTATTTGAATGCTTTGAGAATAATCGTATCGGCATTAAACCTGCCATTCATTTTAGTTTCAGTTGTTTTGAGATATCCAAACTGTGTTTTTAGTTTGTGTTTGGTAACTTTTTTCCAGTTAGGCAGTATTTCTTCTGGCTTACGAACTGTCTTTTGTACACTACGAGTTTCGCTAAAGTGTTGTAGTGTAGTTCCTTTAACTTTAAACTGTGCATGATCATCTGCATAGTAAATGCCTATCTTACGATTCTTTGTATTAAATACCACTACGGCAGTTGCATCAATAATCTCACTTGGATTAATACTAGCAATGCCAAAGTCTCCATCACTAGGCTTAAACTTGAGCTTCTTAACAAGCTCTTGAGCACTTTTAACTTTAGGTTTACGAACTGCACGATTTTGTTTTTGCTCGGCTTTCATAATATCAATAGCGTCATATAGTCGCTTGTAAAAGTCCATAAGTTCTTTTATTTGAGATTTGCTATATGTACTATAGCCTTCAGCAAGTTGTGCTTGCATATCGTCACGTTTCTTAGGTGTAGGCAAGTTAGCTAATTCTTGCAGTTCTTCGTAGCTACCACTATACCAATTTGTTACAAAACGTAAATGTCCAAGATTGATTTGATTTTTCTTAAACAGTTTGATTGGGTGTACATCTTTTAGAGGATTAGCTTTAGGATCACGCATCCAGTTATCAATCCATTCATCTAGTTCGCCTGTTTTTTCTTCAGCCGCTTCCTCTAAACGTTCTTGTATGCTAGGTATGTATACATTTTTTGTTGTAGCTTTTTTCTCTTCAACAATAAGTTTTCCAGCTTCTACAAGTTCAGTAATTTTAGGTTTGATGTAATCTGTCATAGGTGCAATGTCACCGCTTGTACCCGGACATGCTTGCCAGTATTCCTGTTCCTTAGGATTATAGTCAGGACAACCATCTAACAACATACGACAGTAGATACCTACTAATCCTTCATGTTTAGCAGCTTTCTTTGCATTTGAGATATCTGATCTACTGTAATCATTTTGTTTCATCCAAGTAAACAAATGTTCAATATTTTCATTGTGCTTGTAGTTCATATACCAGAAGTCGTTGTTGTGACGTTTCATCCGATGAAACTTATCGCCATCTAAATTTTCCCAGCCTTCAAAACCAGGTGCTTGCAGTCCACGTTTGCTGATACGCTTCAGTGGTGTTTTCTTCTTAACTGCTCGACCTGTAATTTTGTTTACTCTAGCCATAAGAGTCTCCTCAAAGTTTCTGTGTCTACATAATAGTATAACACTTTTTACTTATTTGTCAACCTTGTAAATCTACGAGTTTCCAAACTTTGTGTTTATATCTCCAGTGCTATCATCATAACAGTATCCGTCTGTTGCATTGAATTCTACTTTAATTGTTTCTAAGATAAAGTTGCATTGTTCTAATGTTTGTAGACCGTAGACAGCCGTTGCATCTAATGTCATATCCATGTCAGTTGATAATAGTAAGAATATGAATATTGTCTTCACTGGTGTTCCCTTCGAAGTTTTCTTACTAATATAACACCGTTTGCTTATTTGTCAACCTTGTAGATTCACGATAAATAACTGTATGCCAAGATTAAGTTTATATAAACCGACCAAAACTAACGATTATCACTACATGGATAATTCTATCCGTGAGCAGTTTAGTATCGGAGGTACCGGAGTTCATGTACACAAATACATAGGACCAGCAGTAGGTAATGATAAGAATGACCCCAGCCAGCCCAACTATCTCAGTGGTTCAGAAGTAGATCCACTTAGTGGAGAAGAAGTTAACGTAGGCGGTGTTATAAACGAAACAAAAATACAAGACTTGCTGTTTATGGAAAACAGAGACCGCAAGTATGACAAAGACATTTATGAATTACGTGGTGTCTACAATGTTCAAGATACAGATTTTGATCTAACACAATTTGGATTGTTTTTAAGCAACGATATGTTGTATATGACATTCCATATGAATGAAATGGTTGACATTGTAGGAAGAAAACTAATGCCTGGTGATGTATTAGAATTGCCACATCTTAGAGATGCACTATTGCTCAGTAACGATAGAAAAGCTATTAACAAATATTATGTTATTAACGATGCTAACAGAGGTGCTGAAGGATTTAGTCAAACTTGGTATCCACATATTTGGCGTGTTAAACTAAGCCCACTTACGGACAGTCAAGAATACTACGATATACTCGGCGACAGTGATGATGCAAACAGTCTCAAAAATGATCTTAGTACATATAAAACAGAATTTAATATTAGCGATGCAATTATTTCTGCCGCAGATGCTGAAGATCCGACTGGAACAAGTTTAACAGATCATTTGTTTGGGTATGATGATGCTACAGCCGGAGGAATTGTTAACAAAGATGAAAGTTATAATCACGGCGAATCTATTAGTACTGGAGATCAATTTCCAAGCGGTCCTAGCGAAGGCGAGTACTTTATTAGAAATGACTTTAGCCCAAATAGATTATTTGTTCGAAGAGGTAGTAAATGGCATAGACTGTATGATAATATTACCGACAAAACATGGACAGATAGAACATATAATGCAAGTGGATTTATTAATAATTCAGACCGTACTACAATAGTAGACAATCAAGAATTTAAAGAACAACAGCCAATGAGCCAAGTAATTAAAACAAGAGCGGATAATACATAATGGCATACCAAGCTAGCAAAATCACAGCGGTTCCTTATTTCTACGACAAACAGTTACGAAGATATATCCAACAATTTATTCGTATTTTTGCTGGCTTTCAAGTTGCAATGCACAGCGATGCTGAAGGTAATGTAGTTTATCAAACTGCACCTGTACGCTATGGAGATGTTAGTAGAATGGCAGCACACATAGTAAGAGAAAATTCTGAGAATATGACACAAACAACACCATTTATTAGTTGTCATGTAATTGGACTTGAAACCACACCTGATCGAAGAACATATGCACAGTACGAAGAGAATGTGCCAGTTATTGAAAAACGTTTCGACGAAGCGACAGGGTCATATACAAACGAACAAGGTAATACTTACAGCATTAAAAGACATCAACCTGTACCTTACAATTTAACTATGCAAGTAGATGTATGGACATCAAATACAGAACAGAAATTACAGTTGTTAGAACAGATACTAGTATTGTTTAATCCTACACTAAACATACACACCAGTAATAATTCTCTAGATTGGAGTACACTTAGTTATGTTGAACTAATAGCAAGTACATGGAGTGTTAGAGCAATCCCTAGTGGTATTGATGATATCATTGATATCAGTACAATGACATTTACTATGCCTGTACTAATTAATCCACCAGCAAAAGTTACAAAACAATCTATTATTCATACTATCATTGACAATATTGACGATGTTAACGATGCCGGACTTGCAGCACTTAGAGCAGGAGGCGACTATAGTCCACTATTCACTAGCTACAAAGTTGTTACATTAGAAAACTTTAAGATGGCATTTTCAATGGACTCTAGCGGTGCAGGTACTGCACAATTACTGAACAGAGGCAATACAAATTTAGATACAGACGGCAATCCATTAAATTGGGTAGAAGTATTTAAAGGATTTGGAGAATTTAGAGATGGCATAAGTCAACTTAGATTAAAGCAAACTAATAATCCAGCTGTAACTACAGGCGATATAATAGGAAATATTACAGTTAATAGTGTTAATACTAATTTACTAGATATCACAATGGATAGTAGTACATTTCCAACTAATACACAACCTGCAGTAGATGCGGCAATAAACCCACAAACGAATACACCAGGCGACGGAACTTTATCTGCGGCAACAGATGGCGACAGATATCTGCTTACAGAAGACGTAGCAGGGGGTGCAGGCTGGTTGGGCAGTGCAGCCAAGAAGCACGACATTATACAGTATGCACAAGGATCGAATCAATGGAATATTACATTTGATGCAAGTGTAAATGGATCAACAGTACAGCATACAACAAACACAACTACAAACGACAGATTAAAGTACAATGGCACCGAATGGGTGAATGCTTTTGAAGGGACTTACAATAGCGGATTTTGGCGCATATACCTATAATGATACCTAATTCATTACCTTACTTCGACATACCTTGGGGGAATAACGAAGATAGTCGAAGTACCAGCACACAGTTTCATGCAACTGACAGTGAAACATTACTTGAACAAAATTCTAAAATTTTAAGAGATACAAATTGGCGTGGGTTAAATCAAAGTATCAAATATACTTTTAACAATAAAGGATTCAGATGTAATTTTGACTTTGATGATGATTTTAATTTTTCTAATTATATAGTAGTATTAGGTTGTTCGCATGTTACAGGAGTAGGATCACCAATGTCAGAAACAGTAACAGAACAATTATCTAAAATTACAAATTACCCTGTAATTAATATGGGTGTTGCTGGAGCAAGTAATAGTCTTATATTTCAAAATCTTGTTTGGATATTATCTAGGAAATATAAACCTAAGAAAATAGTAGTACTATGGACTTCGTTATATAGAGATACAATATATACACACAAAATGAAACGAATACAAATAAATGCAAGTCGAAAAGATAATTATTCGTTAGAAAGAAAAGAATTTTCTAACTATATGTTACCTGCATACGTTACTGATTATCTAGAACGTATTTCACTATCTCATTTTGAGATGGTAAGTCATATGAATAACATCGACGTTTATGCTTTTAATTTTTTTAATCATAGAGATTATCAAAGTATAGAAAACAAACACTTAGAATCTACATTCTTAGACAAGTTTAGCTTTGGAAACGAAGAATTTGACCTTCATTTTAAAGAACGGCGGAATGCAGAAACCAAAGTATTCAGCGGAGAAATTAATTTAGATACATTCTTAGATAGTTGGTTTGGTAGAGACCTTCAAAACTTAGATCCAAATTTAAAACAGTTAGGCGCACTATTTGCACACTATGGACCAATCACAAATAATTGGATTGCAAATTTTATTACAAGTAAGGTAATGTAAATATGATACAAGCAAGCGGCTGTTGTTTTCTCGCTTTAGACACAGGCAGAATAATGTTACAGCAAAGAAGCAAACGAAGCAGTCATCCACTAACTTGGAGCTTTTGGGGTGGTAAAGCTGAGAATAACGAACGTCCTATTGAGACACTGCTCAGAGAATGTAGAGAAGAAATAGGTATACTGCCAGACATTGCCAAAGTGCATCCACTGCATACATTTTTGAGTGACGACGATAAGTTTACCTATAACACATTTTGTATTACAGTATTTGAAGAATTTATACCCAGTTGTAATCACGAAAGCAGTGGATATAGTTGGGTAAGCATAGACTGTTGGCCCAAGCCGTTGCATAGAGGTGCAAAGGTTGTATTATCAAATAAGCAACTGGTAGATAAACTAGTAACTATATACGAACGTGAGCGAGATCAAACAGACTTGCCAAATTGGTTAGATAGTTTTTAGAATAAATCTTTAACAAATCCATTTGATAGATCAATTTCTTTATTATGTGTAAAAAAATCTGTTAACCGTTGTGTTAATATGATATGATTTTCAGGACTAAGATGACAATCTTTGGTGTCTTGTTTATTGTTATCGTCTAACCATTTTTGCTTTTTATCACTTCCCCCATGTTCATGTAAATCAATGTTATATAAAGAACCGTCCAAACATGTGTGTAAATGATTCCATTCAAAACATGGTATAATAGCTAATCGTAAATTTTTTCTCTGTGCAAATATATGACACCAAGCTATCATATTTTCAAAATCTATAAACTTACTTTCATTATTATCATCTAAATAAATATAGTATTGCTCAATTGCTTTTTTATGTTTTTTATCTATATTATCAAATATAACTTTAGCGTTGGTATATTGAGGTTCATCAAAGAAAAACCACTTTCTAGTATAGCTAGTAGTAACTACAACTAGATAATCATTTGGTTTCATATGAATACTATTTTTCTTTATCTCATAACATATATAAGTATTTGCACATCCATATTGTCCTATCACCGAAGTAGTGTCAACATCTAAACTGTTACCTAATAGGTATGGCCAGCCTTTTGTATGATCAATCCATTGTTTTGTTTTCATATTTGGCATGACATAACTATCACCGACAATCCATAAATTAGGTTTCATTTTGACTATCACCTTTTGCAATTCTAAAATTATCTTCTACACTGTCTGGTGTACTTACTTCTATAATAACGCAATCGTTTTCCATAGCTACTAATTGGTGAGGCAACATAGGTTCGTTACGCCAAGTGTCTCCTGTTTTTAGAATATGTGTTACTGATTCAGCAGTTGTAAGATCTATTAGATGTAGTGTAAAACTACCTTTTAGTACATACCAACTTTCATCTTTTTCTTTATGGAAGTGTAAACTAAACTTTGCACCTTTGCGATCAAAAAACATTAGTTTACCACAGTACTTGTCATTGGTTGCCCAAATAAGTTCTCTTCCCCAACCTTTTTCTTGTACTCCGTCAAGTTGTGTCATTATTAATCCTTTGTATTGTATTTGTTGTACTGTAATATTTTACAGTTGGTATAATTACAACATCAGCCAATTTATTACCAACAACTGTGTCTACTGTATAATCTCCGCCTTTTGTAATTATATCCGGTCGTACACGTTGTATTAGTTCCAATGGAGTATCTTCATCAAACAGTATTACTTCGTCAACAAAGTCCAAACTTTCTAACATAATTTTTCTATCAGTTTCGTTATTAATTGGTCTTGTTTTACCTTTAAGACGTTTGACACTACAGTCTGTATTAACACCTACTACTAGCCAGTCGCCTAATTGTTTACTAGCACGAAGCATTTCAACGTGCCCTCGATGCACAATATCAAAGCAACCGTTAGTAAACACTTTGGTACGTTCTACATCTTTTTTAGTTAGTATATATGTGCCAGTATGCTTAACACTTTCTGTACTTGCACTAACCGCTATCTCTAAACATTTTCTATAACTGTATTCTTTAGTAAGAGCATAAACAAATCCTGCTATAAAACAATCTCCAGCGCCTGTAACATCACTTACTTCAACTGATTCAACTGGAATCGTATACTCAATATTATCTATTGTAGCACTTACACTGTGTCTTGCATCAGTAGTAATAATATTACCTTGCCATTGATCAAATTCAAACTTGGTGTATTCGCTGTTATTAGGTTTTACTAACCATGCGCCTTCATAGTTTTTGGCGTAGCGTTTAGGATCTACAATAATTTTACACCCACATTTGTTTATGTGTGCAATAATTTCTTTAGCGTTGTCTAGCACACCTTTGTCGTAGTCGCTGAGAATAACATAATCCCACTGAGAGAAATCACTACGCAATACATTATTAAGCACAGCATTTGAATCTGCATGTTTATCATCGTCTATTCGTGTAATATAATGCCCGTCACATATAATGCGTGTCTTAATACTACTAAGTTGTTCAGTTTGCAATAGTGTTGCATCGACACCTAAACTTTTTAAATTTTCGTATACAAGAGCGGCTCCTCCTGGTGTTTCAACTGTATGACCGTATGTTACGACAGGCACAGGTGCTTCAGGACTTATTCTAGTGCTTGTGCCATAGATATATTTGTCAATAATTACATCACCAAATACTAATACTTTCACAAATTATCCTCTACAAATTGTTCGGGTGTAATAAACTTATAGTTGCCGATTCTATCTAGCAAATTATTATTATCACTACAGGTGTACATTTGATATATGTTACGAAGTTCGTTTGGCACTTCAATATATTTTATCGATGCATTGTATTTGTCTGCTATTAGCTCTCCCCATTGATGAAAGCTATATGTACTACCTGTTCCTAAGTTACTTATAAAGCTAACATCTTGTGCATGTGTGTCATACATAATTTTTACCACATCGTCAACACAAATAAAATCTCTAAGCACATTGTGACTATTATCAAACAATTCAATAAACCCATTGACTTGTGCTTGGTATTTAAAGTTTGTATAAGGACTAGCCTGTTGTGCAGAGACCTTATGTGATTCTCTATTACCATATACATTAAAGAAACGCCAGCTTTGTATCTTAGACGTTTCCATATAATTTATAAGCATATTGTCACATATCATTTTGGTTGCGGCATACATGTTTTTAGGTGCTTCATTTTCTGAAGATTCTTTATTACTAGTATTATCACCGTATACACTAGCACTACTAGCAAAAACTATATCATCGCAATTTTCAGCTAACTCTCTTGTATATGCAACATTGGATTGATATATACTATCCCAGTCACTACTACTAGTTTTACTATTAGCACCAAAGTGCCACAGTGTACAGTCACTAAGATTCATATTTAACAATTCACTTGGACTAATAAAGTCCATAAACTCTAGTCCTGCTAAGTTAGCTACTTTATTAATACTTAGAGTATCTACACAAACAATGTCTCTAATATTATTCTTGTTTAAATGTGCTACCATATTGCTACCAATAAAACCAGCCGCACCTGTTACTATATGCATATAAGACTCCTATATTTCTTAATTATACTGTAGGAAGAATGTCTTGTCAACAATTAACTATAAATATAATTATGTTAAAGTACATAAAGCAATGGATCAATCATGCCAATGAAACACAAAAAGAACTTAATGAAATGGGAATTACAGTAATATATTCTCCAGTGCCAATGAATCCGATACAGCCGTTTTATATAGACAGAGAGCGTTATAAGCAATACATAAATGATAAACAAAAACAAATTTCAAAGTGTAATAACCAATCTAAAAGCTAGTGGTAATTATAGAGTATTCAACGATATACTCAGAGAGCGTGGAGAGTATCCACAAGCAATTTATTACGGCCCTTACAATATTAAAAATATTGTTAACTGGTGTAGCAATGATTACTTGGGCATGGGTCAACACAAAGTAGTACTAGATGCTATGCACACTGCACTTGATCAAACTGGTGCGGGCAGTGGCGGTACTAGAAACATAGGTGGAACCAGTCATTATCATGTTGCATTGGAATACGAACTGTCGAAATTACACAACAAACCGTCGTCTTTGTTATACTCCAGTGCTTATGTTGCCAACGAATGGACACTTATAGCACTTAGTAAAATAGTAAAAGACATTGAGTTCGTAAGTGACAGTAAAAATCATGCTAGTCTTATACAAGGTATACGTCACAGTGGTGCACCAAAGCATGTGTTTGAACACAACGACATGGATAGTTTAGAACAAGCACTAGAACAAGTACAAGGCACAGCCTGCATAGTTTTTGAAAGTGTATACAGCATGGATGGATATACCAGCAAACTAAAAGATATAGTTGCACTTGCTGAAGAATATCAAGCTATAACATATTGTGATGAGGTACATGCTGTTGGTCTATATGGAGATACTGGTGCCGGATATTTGGAAAAACTTGGACTACAAGACCAAGTAGACTTTGTAAATGGAACACTGGGCAAAGCATTTGGTTGCCAAGGTGGATATATTGCAGGTGACGATGTTGCTATAGATGCAATACGAAGTGTAGCAAGCGGATTTATCTTTACCACAAGTTTGAGTCCTGTTATATGTGCAGGTGCATTGAGTAGTATAAAATATTTGCGTAGTGAGCATGGAGTAGAGTTGCGTGAACAACATCAGAATCGTGCAACAAGACTAAAGAAAATACTTAAACATAAAGATATAAACATAATAGAAAATAATACACATATCGTTCCTGTTGTAATAGGAGATCCTGTGCGTTGTAAACAAGCCAGTGACACATTACTGAATGATCACAACATTTATGTACAGCCAATTAACTATCCAACAGTGCCAGAAGGCACAGAACGTTTGAGATTTGCACCAACACCAATGCACAGTAACGCAATGATTAGTGATCTTGCAGAAAAATTAGAGGAAGTATTATGAGCGAAATATGGGATAAACTTATCGATTGCGAACAAAAGATTATTGCAAAATGTGCTAGTTTAGGCACAGAAAATTTTGATGATCCAGAGTTTGATTGGCTTAATAAAGTATACAAAGGTGAACATTTTAGACGAGCACATATAGATAGTGTAGATGCTAGAGACTCAAAGGGTTTGTATATGACTCATATATGTGTGTTTCCAAACTTCGACAATGATTCACCTATATATGGGTTTGATATTATTGCAGGAAAAAACAAAGTTACTGGTGCTTTCCATGACTATTCTCCTACAGTAGATTGGCATCATCCTATGTGTTTGTTGTTTAGAGATTGTGTACAAGATTTAGAATGGAAAAAACAACGTGAACTACCTTCGTGGGCTCAAGCAATATTCAGTAAACATATGGTTGCCGCAAGTAATGTAAAAGCAGACGAAATGGATCAGGTTGTTACTATGGCATTAGATAACTTAGACATGTACTTTGAAGAGCTACCTAAATATACAAAAGCTCAATATAACCAAAGTTTAATAAAAGATCAGCAAAATAGATACTGTCATTATCAAAAACAAAATCCACATACACCCAAAGCTATGGAAGCACTAGGACTAGATCCTGTCGATATTAGACATTTCATTGAGGAGTGTCTGTTTCCTGAGATTTAACTTTATCTTTGAACTCAGGTTTTTTCTCACTATTTGGATTGCCGTCAACAGTTGTAGGATCAAAATCATCTGATTCCTCAGGTGGCGGAGGTGTTTTGTCTTCTAGTATTTCCATATTATAGATTTGTGCTAATTTAATTGTTAACCACTCTTGTTTATCAATATTCCATAATACTACACTACATTCTGGGTCATATCTTGCTTCTTGAGGTTCATGTGGTGCTAGTGTGAGTTTAGGCTCATGTGGTATCTTTTCTGGCATTAAAGTAACATTTACCCCTCTAATTAAATTAGGATCTTCGTATTCGTTTGGTCTATTAGGAATTTCTTGATCAACTTTATAGTCTAAAATACAATCAAACCTTTTAAGTTTATCCATTATCCAATGTTGATCGGCATACCATTTTCTAAAATTTATATTCCACATGTGATGTATTCTCCTTATGTTAAAATGTCTCCATTCTTGTCTATCATTGTCAAAAGCAAACATCCATGGATCATTGTTATATATATTATTTTTTGGAATATTATCTCCAGTTGGGGTCAAATCAGATCTCAAAGTAATAACTTGACCTTTTACAGTTTGTTCAGGCTGATTAATCCTCAAATCACTGCCTATCATATCAATATGATCATCTTCTTTACTATTTGGTTCAATTCCTCCAATATCGGTATAAACAATATCTTGTTCTAATAGATATATAAAATGATTTTTATACTCATTTATTCTTTCATCTGGGATCCATTCTTCACACTCTTCGGGATATTTCTCAGCAAAGTCTAAATCATTCATTGTATGTCGATCAATTTCCCATTGTCTCCACCAGTTATTAACCCAACTATCTACCATAACATCTACTTCAGGCATATAATTTTTATCCCAAGGCGGGCCTTTTTCTGTTTCATAATCAAATTTTAATTCATACCAATGGGGTTTTCTATATGTAGGATTTGGGTTATCTCTATGTATAGCATTTGGTCTATCTTTAAAATTTGGAACTTCAGGATCTACCCAAATTGACCCATTTATTTGATCTTCTTTTTTATACTTGCTCATTGTTTTTCACATAAATTAACTTTTTGTATTCTGGCAAATACAAATATTCTATATCACTATTCGACAATGTTCGCATTGCGTCTTCTAATGTTTCGACTAAAGGTTCTCCACCTAAGTTAAAACTTGTATTAAAAATGATCGGGCAACCTGTTTGTTTATACCATTCTTTTATTAAGTTATAGTAATTAGTATTCTCTTCTTCAGTTACAGTTTGTATTCTACAAGTGCCATCCACATGAATAATAGCAGGAATCTTCTCTTCAATTCCAGGTTGACACTTAACTGCATACATCATATGAGGAGTAGCTTCTATACCTTTGAGATCAAACCATTCATGTACATGTTCTTTAAGTATAGTACCTGCAAACGGTCTAAAAAATTCTCTGTGTTTAATAGTGTTTACATGATCTTTTCCGGTTGGATCTGTTGGATCGTATAGTATACTGCGGTTGCCTAATGCTCTAGGACCATTTTCACATCCACCTTGAAATATTGTAACAATATTTCTATCTTTGAGTAACTTAACAACATCTTTATTTGTTACATTATCTGTCAACACAACATCATCAAAATCACAAACTTTTTTTATTTCAGATTCTGAATAGTTATATTGTTGTCCTAAGTATATGTTATTATCTAATTCTATAAATTTTTCTGTCTCTTCTAAGTGTGCATATATTGCCGCTCCTAATGCAGTTCCTGCATCATTACTAACTGGCTCAACATATAAATTTATTCCTAATTCATTAAGTTTGTCAAGATAGAAATAATTTGCAACACAGTTTAAAGCATAACCCCCAGTTAATACAACATTTTTGCTATCACACATTTCAGATGCTTTGATAATAGCTTTAAGCATTTGTTCTTGTGTTTCTGTTTGTACTGCATATGCTAAATCTTTTGCTAACTGATGATCATATTTGTTCTTACCTTCTCCTCCTGTTTCTTCATGACTGTATTCTACTATTAAATTTTGATTGACAGTTGCACCATTAGGGTAACTAGGAACAATTATATTCCTATCACTCAATGGCCAATATTTGGATTGTCTTTCATCCATAAACAACTTGTTTATATCTTCATTAGGTTTTCCGTATGGAAATAATCCCATAGTCTTACCTGCTTCTATACTTTGCCAACCACAAAAGTCAGTTACTGCTTCGTATGTTTTTACAATTCCTGCATGATCATGTAAGAAAGCTTCATGTTCATTGGTCCCTTCTCTACGCATAAAGTTAGTAGCTGTCATGTGAAATGTTGAAGAGAGTATAGGATCTCTGGAACCTATACTTTTAAATTTAGTATGTATAGGATTTTTTCTTTTCTTATCACCATCGAAAATAGTTTCTACTTCCCATCCAATGGTGGCTCCTTGTCCTTTATGACTACTTAATCCGTCCGTAATAGGTAAAAAGCTACCAGCACCATCTACTACAAGTATTGCCGCTTTATCAAAGTTGCTTTTACTAAATGCGGTATAAGCATGTAACTTATGATGTTCTAATCCATAATCATAAATCTGAGGATGTTCGTCTACAATACCAACATCATATCTTTCGCTTGATATTAGTCCAATTTTTCTTAAAAATCCTGCAAAAACATTTTCTCCGGTGTATTCTAATTTACCGTGTTCTCCTGTATGAGGAGTAATAGGTTGTGTATGTGCTATCCCAACTGCATCTAATTTTTTGGTATACTTTAAAACTTCCATAATGCTACGCAACGGAGCACCATCATACTTTTTTCTAGTATAGCGTTCTTCTTCTGTACAAAATACTACTTTACCATTTTTTAAAAGGCAAACACCACCATTATGCCCTCTTGTTATACCTAGTATCCAGTTTGTGTCTTTTTTACTTTTTAGTTTTTTGTTCATGCTTAGGTTTTACTCCTGTCATTATTTTTACTGATTTAACAATACGATCAATACATCTATACTGATCTTTAAAAGATAAACACCGATCATTATTTCTTTCAATTACATCATCGTATGTTAATCTAATGGGACTATATTGTCTTTTATCTTCGTCAAAGTCGATAATATCAACTTTTGTATTATTTAAATAACTTGTATTAATAGGAAATGTACTTCCAAATATAACCGTACTAGTAGTGCCACAAGCTACTGCCATATGTTGACCTACACTATCAATACCTAAAAAATGATCTGCTGCTTCAATCACACTTGCCCAATGCCTGAGTTCGAGTTTAGGAGTTGCTACTGTATCTACGCATCCTCTAGATTTCCAATCCATTTCAAATTCTGACATCATAATTACACCAAAATCATTCTTTTGTAATTTTTTTACAAGTTCTATTGTATCCATTATATCTAAGCTACGTCCGCCACTATCATGAACAAAGCCTGCGGTTTCTTTGGCACCTCTACCGAAAGGTTGTAATACTAATACTTTATCTTTTTTAGTTTTCTCTTTAACATCGTTTACAAGATGAAATGCATTTACTTCTTCGTCTGAACTAAAATGCATACTAGGTACAGCTAGCTCTCTGATACCTTTGTTATTTATTTCTATATCATATGCTTGTGATAAACTACATTTTTGATTGTAGTATTCCCATACTCGATAAGGTTCTGTTCCTATACATCTTCTATCACGTATTTTTTCTTCAAATAAATTTGGCGTGTCCATTGTATATGAACGTTTATGTAATAAAGGATGTCCTCTAATTAAATCAAACCAAGACTCGAGTATTACTATAAAATCATCTTCTGGGTTCTCTTTGTGATAAAGTTCTAAAGCTGGAATAGCACATAGTACTCTTCCAGCACCTCCGTTAAAGAAAAATGCTGTGTGTTTTTTCATGTGACCTCATTTATATAGTTTTTCAATATTATGATATACTATATATGACTAGTTGTCAACTATTATTATTCAGGAAATGTAGATCCTTGAGCAAGGGTCGCAAGATTTGGGAATTCAATTTCGTTCAATCTAGGATGTGTTAATGCTAAATCGGTATCAATTACCTCGTAAACTTCAAGTAAATTTTTATACTTAGCTTTAGCCGCTGCACTTACTGTGTTATCATAGATTTTTCGAAGTGCAGACATTTTTTCTTCACATTGTTCTTGAATTGATTCTGTAGTTGCCCATTGTTCAGTTCTTACGAAGTTAATAGTACCGTCTGTGTCAACAGTAGTATTAACAATACTAAAAGTATGTCTTGTATCATCATCTACAGGATTTCTATACTGCATTTTATACGTTGACCCATCTTCTAATGTTATTTCTTTTATTAGAGTAATTTGCCATACATTAGTATGTCCACGACATCCCATCAACATATCCATAAAAATAATATCATTTGCATCACTCTTATCTAAGATATGCCATGTGCCGCCTTGTGGTGCAGTTTCTTCAATATCATCTACACTACTAATATCTAAATCTTCGTCATCTGCAGGTACTCTACTAATATCGTAAAAGTTATTTTTATTTCTAGCTGATTCAGGTAAAATATTAATTAGTATTTGATTTGGACCTATATAACTACCTGTTACATCTTTAAGATCATCAGCTTCGTTACTAGGATTTAAGTAAACTTTTCTGCTTTTATATGTAAAACTTGTTGCCATTTGTCATTCTCTCCTAGTTATCATAACTTATTAAAACTACGCCCGGTGCTCCGCAAGCACCATAACAGCACCCGCCTCCACAGGCTCCGCCGGATCCAGCGCCACCTCCTGGTATCATACCGTTACATCCGCAATAAGCCCAATTACCAGCTTGGTGACATTTTTCAGTTTGGAAACCACCAGCATAACTGGCTCCACCGCCTCCTCTAATGCAACTTACGTTACATTGGCCACCTAATCTACTAAATCCTAATGCACCTCTTCTACTTACAAAAGTATTATTAGAGTCAGTTGTGCCACTGGTCATACAACCACTACTACAACAACTATTACCAGTAGGAAATTGGGTTGTAGCATTTGAGTCTCCTCCGCCACCGCCGGATGAGGCGCCTCCAGTGAAGCCTGAAAATGGGCTACCAAATTGATCTTGTCCACCTTGAGTAAATGGAGTATTGACGTTCTGCCAACCAGTGTATTGATTTCCGCCTGTTCCACCAGTGGCTCCACCACCACCACTACTTGCATTAAAATCCATTTCTGGGTTAACATCTTGCATATAATTTGGTGTACCACCATAGTTACAACAAGCACATCCTGGTTGTCCGCCACCTATACAAGTACAAAAAGGTCCTGTGCAGTCAGTAATTTTACTAAACTGTCCTGGTGCACCATCACTAGATGGAGTTTGACAATAACATGTACATCCACAATAACATATAGTTCTAGCACTACCACAGCTAAAGTTAGTCATCCGCTGACTACCGTAATTGGCTCCACCGCCGCCTCTACAGCCCCATTCACAACAACAGTTGTTGCCTGATCCAGCGCCTTGTCCCCACATTTCTCCTACCCAAGTAGTAGCACTGCTTGGGATACAGTAACAACACGCACTACAGCATGACCATGTATATGCTTGACCGGTAGTTCCATGGGTGGTACGGGTCAGTGTACCAGTTCCTGCCGCTCCGAAAAAATCTTTAATACTTGCCATTTTCTTTCCTTAATCCTTTGTTATACTTATTTATACATTTTTTATCTTATAGTAGATTAGTAATTACCCAACCGTTGGTAGCATCCATATACACAAGCTCTAGTGCAGTTTCACCGTAATCAATATCTAAATCATTTTCTTGTCGGTGTATTACACTACCGTTCCTGGCTACTGTGATATTATATGTGTCAGCTGTACCACTGCCGTCAATAATCATTAAAAAGTCACCTGCACTCGGACTAGCTGGTAATGTTACAGTGACTGCGGCTGAAGTATCTACTAGATATGCACTTCCGCTTGCCGCTGTAAAATCAGCACTCTTAACTTCATATTGGTATCCACCTGAAGCTGCTGCCCATTCTGGTATTCCGCCAGCGGATACAGTCAATGATTCAGCGGCATTACCAATACCTAGTCTGGTTAACTTACCACCTGCGTTTCTATAGTATACATCTCCTGTTGCATCACTACCTAAACTTGTTGTTACTGTACTAATTGCAGCTCCATCTCCTAATGTACCACTTGTTACTGTACCAACTGTAGTAATGTTTGATCCAGTCCTTGCATCTACATAAGTTTTGACAGCTTGTTCCGTTGGTACTGCTAAATTACTATTTCCGCTAAGTGTGCCGTCTGCACTAAATTCGTTAATTGATTCACCTAACTGAGCACCAATACTACCCAATCTCAAACTTGTAAGACCAGCTAGGTCAAATGCACTGGCATCCAATGTAGCTCTACCTGTAGCTTGATCAACTCTAAAGTAACTACCAACTCTAAAGTTACCATCTTGGTCTGTACTTACATAGTAAACACGACCTGGATATGTCTCTGCAACTTCGTTACCTTGTGAAGCCGCTTGTGTTGGTTCACCTGGATAGTTAGTGGTTGTTTTGCCACCTGTACCAATACTTAGAAAGTCATGTCCTGTTAATCGTACTTGGCTATAGTTATATCTAATTTTAAATTTTTGTCCATAATATGTTGCACTAGTGTTTTGTTTTTCAGTAGCTAGTGTAACTGTGCAAGTACCTTTTAGTACTGGGTCTTGTGTTTGCGTATATCCACTCACTGCCGTAATAATATAAGTTAATGCATCGGCACCATAATTGGGTGTTTGTACAATATCTGTATTATCTGCTGGGTTATATGTTGTATTAGTTAAAAACTCAATACTAGCGCCTGCTCTAGGTTCTTCTGGTAGTCCTGCTAATACTAGTGCAAAACCAAACTGTCCTTGGTTTGCATCTACAGTTAATAGCGTAGCACTTTGACCGTCTTGTGCAGTAATAGTTGTATTATTTACATAAGGATAAGTGTATATACCTGAAACTGTATCACTGTCAGCAACTGTTGTACTATGCTGAGTCGCTGCAGTGTATTTAATTAATGGGTTATATGTAGTTGAACTAACATTGTTTGCTGTTGAACTAACATATGTATGAGCATATGTTTCATTTGTTGGTGATTTTCCAACATTAACAGTAATAGTTGTTCCACTAACTGTGATTACTTTTACATACCAACTTGTATTTGCAGGATCACTGCTTCTAGGATATGTATGATTTGTTGCATTTGCATCTTTAGTACAAGTAAATGTTACACTGTCAGTGTCAATATGTACAAAATCACCTGCTACTAAACTGTGTGTTCCGATAGTCAATACTAAAATACCAGTTGTTCCGTTATATGTTCCAGCACTTGACGTATAAGGTGTTGTACCTCCCATACCCGAGTGATTAACACAAACTGGAAATAAATCACTAGTAGATCCAACTAGCCATACTTCTCTGCTAGTTGCAGCATTGAATCCTGTATTATATGCGGCTAAGTCAGCTTGCTTTACTCCATCTAAGTAATATTCCACAGCATTACCTGTGAGTCCAGTTGCGGCATCTTTAGTAGGATTAAATTCTGTACCACCCCCATGTATACCATCTGCTGTAGTACTAAAGTAAAGTGGGTGTCCGTTATTTGTAATATCATTTTGTTCAAAGATATACATTCTGTGTTTAGTATCTAATTTAAGTGTCGGAAGTTCTTGTCCATCAAATCGATATGTATTTCCACCATGATCATTTTGTACATGAACCTTAATTGTTTTTCCTGTATAACCTTTTTTGTAATCATTTAATACCAGTCTATGTTTGGTAGCTGGATTTAAGTTTGTCTGAATATTTGCAACTGTAGATGTTATCAACCCGTGATCAATTATGTTACCGCCGCCAAATGCTGTACCTGTTAATACTCTTTCAGCAGTACCACCGCTGGTATAAGTGCTGAAAGCAGTACCATCTAATGTTGTTGTTAATCCTGCATCTGTATAAAGTTGAACTGTGTTTGCTGTAACATTGTTAGCATAATAAGTGTTTCCGTTTAATTGTGTCATACCAACTACACTACTAATATTTTGCACTGTATCACCGTTTGAATATCCATGTCCTGTCATTGTTATAACCACAGGATTAGCTCTTGTAGCATCGCTGATTGTTTCGGTAACAATACCCCAACCTGCTACACTTCTTGTATCAAAGTAGTTTGTTAAGTCTGAATTGGTACATATTCTAAAAGTAGTACTATTAACTACATCTGCATACCAAGTTCTATTGTACATGCTTGCTGTAGTATGGCTTCCTAGTAGTTGTTGCCATGCACTTGGTGATACACCGCTGAATGCAATCATATCGCCTTCAGCTAATCCATGGGCACCACTTGTTACTACTGTACATTGTTGTTCATTTGATACACTTGCAATAGCTACTGTAGCTGTTGCACCATATGTTATTGTGTCGCCAACTGTAAATCCGTCTGGTGTATTAAGTGTACTAGCTGTATATTCAACTGTATCACCGTACATATATCCACTAAGTGGAACTTCTGTTGTATCAAAACCAGCACTAACAGCACCGTAAGTACCATAACTGTTGTTTCCGTTCAATGCACGGATTTTACCGCCTCCTGTTGCAACATATCCATAATCATTGTAGTAAGTAAAGCAAGAAACAATCTCACTCAATCCATTGTCTTTAATCCAAAAACCAATACCACCATCATGTACTTGTGTAAATGTGTGAAACACCATACTACCCGCTGTGCCTGCGGCAACTGTTGATCCATCAACAATAGCACCAACACCACCTGAACTAAATGCACTTGATTCTTTGATGTAAGGTGATTTAAGTAAATTTGCACCAGCTTTTAATCTAAAATAACAACCTTTGATTGTTGCTGTTGAAAGATCCAACGGAGTTCCAATTTGAAATCCTGTTAATCCTTTTAATAGTAGACCTTCAATCATTACACCGCTGTCTACATAAAACATTGTTTCTTCTGTGTTTGGTACACCGTTATCGCCATTACCAGCGGCTGGTTGAATGATACAGTTACGCTGACCATCACCAACAATAGTAACATTAGCTGGTATAGTAATTGGAAGTACTTCGCTGTATGTTCCGTCTTTGATAAAGATTGTAGCTGGTGTTCTGTTTACTGTATCTGCCGCAATATATGTACATGCATATTTTAAACTAGCAAAAGCATAATCAATCGCCTGTCCATGATTTACATCATCAGCACTACTGGTTGAGTCTTCTGCTACATAATAAATTTTATCATTGGCATTAGAGAATTGCCAGCTGTATGTTGCTCCATCTGGAGTTTGTAGATACTTACCTGCATTACCTGTTGTAGCTGGAAGCACATAACTAGCACCAACAACAAATACTTCCCAATAGTTGTTTGTGTTCAAATCTATAAAAAAGTCTGCGCCAGCTGTGTGATCTACTAGACAAATATATGTACTAACACTACTCTTAACAATATCATCTTTAAGATATTGTGTACCTGTAGTCCAGTTACCCATGTAGCGTATGCCACTATTAAATTTTTGCCATTTACCTGCGGCTAAATCAGTTGCAAATACTCCTGATGTGTGTCCAACTAGAACAATATATGTATTACCACCATAAGCAACAACATCGTTAATGGCATAATCAGTTGCTGTAGACCAAGTGCCTCTAGAATTTACACCTGTACTAAACTCATCCCATTGTGCCGTATTTGTATCTGGTTGGAAGCCAGTATTATCTGTCTTAGCTTTATAAACATTACCGCCATAACGTATAGTTTGTCCAACTAAATAAAGAGTTGAATTTGACCAAACACCTTGAAAGTCGTTACCATTGATAAAGTTTTCAAAATAAGCTGTTTGTGTTGGTAAATTACCCGTACTGTTAGCTATACAACGATAAATGTTTGCACCATATGCTACTAAGTCTCCTGGTGTATATGCTGTAGCGGCATTATAAACACCTTGTGGGCTAACGCCTTCAACAAACTTATCCCAAAATGTTGCGTTAGTTGGTAAATTACTTAAAGTATCTTGTTTGGCAATATAGACTTGTGAACCGTATTTGACAAGATCATTTTTCTGATAATTTACTACTGTTGAGAAATCACCTTCCCATTGAATTCCGTCTGCAAATTGACTCCAGTATGTCGCATTTGGAGGCGTATTTCCTTGTGTGTCTAGTATACAAATATATACTTTACCACCGTGTGTTACACCATCGCCTACACGATATTGCGTTGCCTGATCATATACCTGTCTAAATTTAAAGCCTTCGACCATTAAGGTCCAATATGCTGTGTTAGTTGGTATATTACCTGTTGTCTTAGTTACATTTGAATAAACATAGACATTACCGCCATATTTGACGATGTCGTTCATTTCATATTCTGTTGCGGCGTCATATACGCCTGCAAAATGAAATCTTAGTTTTCCAAGGTCTAAAATTGTTGCCATTTATTGCGTCCTGTCATTTTGTATCTACTAATATTTATGCCAACAGTCATGATAGAAACTTCATCCTAAGATGACCATCAGTATGTATTTCAAACTCAATAGCATCAATACTCCAAAAATGTTGTTTATAATCATTTGGCCCTATTACCTCAGAATATATAGTATCTGGTAGCACAATAGGATCAGTATCGTTAGCATCAATAATTTCTACAGTCAAATCTCCTGTGAGATTGTTTAATTTAAAACCATAAAATGTTTTATCACCGTACTGTGTTCCTGTGTATATTCCGCCTGTACTATCTGTTCTTGAATCGTTAATGCTCATTATGTGTTAGCCTCATCTAATAGACTTATTGATACAGTAAAAGCATTTGCTCTGTCTGCTTTAACTTTTAATGCATCTCCAGTTAGTAAGTATATTTTGTTTTGAGATGCCAAGTCAACTGTTTCATTGGGAAAAATTTTACGTTTGTGAGCGACATGTGTCACGGTCGTATCTGCATGTACTATTTCTAATGTAATAGGCATTGCACTGCCTTCAACATTTGTTGCATATGCACTATGTAAAAAATGTTGTCCAGCACCACAAGTTACAAGAGTCGTACCTGATGTTGTGTTTATTGTCGCTGTCTTATATGTGGTAAATGTAGGCATGTTCTTCCTTGTCTGTTATACTTATTTATTAAAAGTCTAACAAGCTAAACAGCCCGCTTCCGCCTCCGCCACCACCACTTACAGTACCGGCTATAAATTTTGTATTAGCTGAATCATAAACTAGTACTTGTCCATTGGTAATACCGGTTGTATCAACATCATTTAAATCATTTATGTTTTTTGATGCAAAAGCTGTATTAAAATCACTTTGACTAAAACTATCACCTGGTACAAACTTTGCACCGTCCCATACAATAGTTTGCCCACTCGTAGGAGCAGTTGTGGTTGTGTCGACATCAGTTAGATCGTCTATACTCATACCGTCAATGGTTGCAAACAATGACTTGTTCATTGTCCAACGATCATTAGCGGCATCGTATGTAAATGTTGCATTTGCTCCATCTACTGTGAGTCCTGCACCGTCAGCCGCGGCGGCATTAGCCGCACCACTAGCTATAGTAATATTAAGGTCATCTACGTCTAATTGGGTACTATTTATAGTGGTGGTTGTACCATCAACTTGTAAGTTCCCCTTAATTTGTAATAATCCAGTTGCATCACCTATAGCAGCAGGATCTAATATCATTGTTGACGGGCCTCTTAATTCTCCTGTTAAAATAATATTATTAGCAATGGTTGTATCACCATTGGCAGGATTGTGATCTACATTATTTGCAAAACTACCTAGTTCAAAATTCTTACTTGTCGCCATACATATACCCTATTCTGGTTATATGTATTTATTCTCTTTACAGTGAGTTAGGTGATGGCGTTATAAGATCATTTCTGTATATGGAAAATCGTGGACAGCTAACCTAAACAAAAGTCGATCTTCTGTTGGCTCTTCTACCCAGTGAACTTTTTTGGTGTTTAAGATAAACATATCGTTATACACAATTCTCATTTCACCGCTATCGTCTTTAATACCTAAGCAGCCGGTGTTTTTTGAAAGAGGCATTAAAAAAGCTATTTCAGAATATAAATCAGCATGAGGAGGCATACTTCCTCCAGCTTTTACAAGAAAAAAATCTAATCGAAAGTCTTTTGTTTTAATTCCATATTTTTTAAATTGTTTTAGAACAAACTTTCTTATCTTTATGTCATGCATTTCTGCTGGAATATGCTTAACATAAAATTTTGTCATTAATTTTCCATTAGTACAGTCTGGAATTCTTTCTCCATAATGTTCAAACGATTCTACCCATTCGGTTTTATCAAAATACTCTTGAAAAAATTCCATACCAAGGTTTACATCTGTCTGAATTCCATATTGTTTCATTTATTTCTCCATGCTATATATTGCCAAGAACCTGGTACAGTTTCATATAACTGATTATTAAGCGTCCATTTGGCTGTGCTTCTTTTATTTAGTTCGTCGACAAATCTCTTAAAATATTTCGACTGTCTCGGTTCTCTTGATATTACAACTTGATTATTGTTACCTTCTAGTAATAATTGTTGTTCAACCATTGCTTGTATAGTAGGTCTAAATAACTCTCTAGTAAATCTAACTCTATTTTCTGGAACTTGATATAGCCTAGATAATATCCTTGAACCTATATCTATAGTTTGAATTCCAGAAAATCCTACAATCTTTCCTTCTCTCTTCATAATAGAAATTACTTTTAGCTTTTCTATTTGGTCCATTGTATAGTTTTTAGCTAGCCAATGCGTATCTTTTAATCCGTATAATAATTTATCTATATCAGATAAATCTTCTGATTTGGTTTTTCTAGTCCATACTTCAGCCGGCCTTGTGTCGTTACTAGGTTGTTCAGTATACAACCAATCATCTATTTTACTGATAAGCATAGCTGTGTATTTCTAATTCCTGTTTCGTATGGTGTATCAATGATTTCACCATATTGTCTCATATAGTCGGGATGATGAACTACTAAAAAATACCATATTTTTGGATCTTTAAAAGGCATTGATCTAATATTCTCATATATTAATACATCATCGGGTGTAGCAACGATATAACAGAACGGTTTGTCTAATACTTGTGTATACAGATCAGATGTAAGTCTATATCCTAAAGCTGTTTGTAATTTTTCTTTATCATTACTGGGAATAAATGTACTTAGTAGTGGAGCTTCCATTTTACCAATATATTCATGCATAGTATCTACGTCCATGTGTGTAAATATACTAAACATTAAAACTAAATCATGAGGTCTAATTTCAGCCCACTCGTTACCACCATGGGGGTGGTACTGATGATTATGAGCATCCATATGAATCCACTCATGCTGAGGCCATTTAGATCGATTTTGTTCAATGATATATTTGTCAATATCTAATCCAATATAGTCAAAATCACAAGGTTGATATTCCAACATGTTTCCATGATTACACCCCCAATCGACTACAACTTTATCTTTTAGGGAAACTATATTTTCAAAATACTCACGTACATTATATTTTAAATATATTTGATTTCTAAGATTTTTAACCATTGGTTAAATATTTTTCATAAAATTGCTTGTAAGGGATATTAAGATTCCATTGAAGATTTACTCTATCCTTGTGGTTTTTATTAAAAACAGCATGTGGTTGTTTACAGTTCCATGCCCATGCCGCTTTACGTTCTGAATAACCAATGGTGTAGATAGTCTCGTCTGCATAAATTTCTAAAGGTGTATACACTTCATCTTCGTAACACATAGGGGCAATTATACTACTTGTTCTTACTGGATCACAATGAGGCAGAACATTAGATCCTTCATCTATTTTAAGAAATAAACATCCATATATTTCATCGTATTTTTCTACAATTTCGTGAGCCCAAGGATGATCAACATAAGCAAAGTTAAAGGCAAAGTATGGCTCATAAGAAGCAGTCTTTGCTTCTTCTAGTATATCTTGATATATGTCTAAAGGAATATCACAAAATTTTGATACTAAAGTCCATGGATATGTTTTTCTTCCAAATCCAATGTCTGATCTTATATTGTATTGATCTTTTGCATTTACTTGGCTATCATAGCCTTTCATGTCATTTATTTTGCGATTATTTTCTTTCTCATCGCCCATTCTAGTAATGCTCCCATATGATCCCATTTATGAAACCTTAAGTTTTTTCCTTTATGGTGTTCAGCGTGATAACCTTCGCCTGCTGCTATTAGATTTATAGCTGGTACATTTCTTGATTTCCCATTAATGTGACATAATGCATTTACCGAACCAAACCCAATTAGTGCCATTATACTAGGTATAACAGTATAAGCAACAAGAAACTGCCAAGAAATGAGTAACGCAATTAGTATTTGTACTCCCCATATAATGTGCCAATATTTATGAAAGAAAAGAATGCGAGGATTTTTATATAAATCTCTAACATATTTTGACGGAATATGATCTATCTTAAACATGCCAAAAAGTACTTTCCAAAAACCTTTGGTCAATGGAGAGTGCGGATCCAGTTCTGTGTCAGAGTGATGATGATGCATTCTATGAACACCCATCCATCCAATGGGACTTCTGAGTCCTATTAGGTTTGTTGACCATAACACAAATATTTCATATAACCAATTTGCTTTAAAAGCCTTGTGTGCAAAGTACCGATGAAGACCGGCTGATACTGAAAAATGTGCTATAACAAGATACCAAATAAATCCATAAACAATATACATCTTATCCCCTATAATTAACTATATGTATTTATACTCAAGTATGTAATTGGTTTTGACATATACTTTTTCCTTCTTCGTATGTCATATCTTTGACAAAATATCTTATTAAGATTCTTTCTTTGTTGACTTTTGGTACATAATGCATTACATTACCTGCATTAAACAATATACAATTATAAAATATATCATAATGTTTATCTTCAATAATAAATTTTAAAGGAGTTTGGTTATCTTCTGTTAACAATATGTTAATAGCAAAACCAACATTATTTTTTGCGTTGAAATGATCTTTGTGCGGGCTTATTGCTTCACCAATGGGTAATTTATAAAATGATATTGTTTTAATATCTTTTTTAAATATATTTTTTATTTGTGAATAAACATTATTAATTTCATTATATTTTTTTAAAAATTCAAAGTTATCAATTCTGGCTTCATAAATACGCCTTGTCGCTCGTGTTTTATTATAACCAATACACTCGCCTTCGTTAATTAACTTTTGTTTATCATAATTTAATTTAATTTCATAAATGTACGCATCAAAATTCATTACCAACTATCCATTATTTGTAAAACACCTTTATCTAAATTGCTATATGTTTTATAATCATTAATCATAGTGTATGCTTTGTCGGATACTCTAGGTCTCTTATAAAGATTCAATTCAATGGCTTTATCAAGGAAAATAAAAAACCTTTCTATTCTTTTTTTATAATCACTGTGTTTACTCTCCCATATAAATGAGTTTGTAACATTTAAAATATCAAATCTTTCATGATCCATTGCAACAGGAGTTCCTTCAATAACATGCATAGGATGATCCATATGTATTAAATTTACTACATTCGGATATTTAGCAAACAGACTTAAAATATTGACTGATTGATCAAAATCATTATCAGTTTCAGTTGGAAAACCTACAAAAAACAATGGAACCATTTTTAAACCAACTTTGTTCATTTCTTCTAAATGAAATTCAATACTTTCATTAGAAAAATATTTTCCTAATTCTTTTCTAACTTTTTCACTTCCTGATTCAATTCCTATTGTAGGTTCGTTATATCCAGCTTCTTTCATAAGCGAAAACATTTCAAGAGGTACTTGATTTTTTTCTCTCATAATAAATTGACCACCAATGGAAAATTTAGCTTTTGTAAGTTTTTTGTATTGACTTATCCAATTCATTAAATTCATAAATTCTTTTTGATTACCATTGGTTAAACTATCAATTAAATAAAACTTTTTTACATTATATTTTTCATACAAATTAATAATTTCATCAGCAATATGCTTGCCACTTCTCCATCTGAATGTTTTCCAAAGTAAAGGCACATTACAAAATGCACATTTTCTAACACATCCTCTAGATCCTCTAATATAATAATGAGGATCTTTATAAGCTGACATATCAATATTTTCATAATCCGGAGTAGGTATATCTTCTTGATTAATAATATCTTGAGGTTCAAAATTATTAATTCCAGGATAATTCATATTACCCCTAAGATATTCTACAATACTTTTTTCTGCATCTCCACAAATAAAATCATCAATTAAGTTTTTGTTTTGTAAATTTATAAAATAATCTTTATTGTTATCTAAACCGTATGATGATTTGTCGGGAGGTGCATCTCTTACTGCCGGACCTCCTATTAAAATTTTTATGTTTGGATAATTTTTTTTAACTTCTTTAACAATTATATCAATACCCGGATAAGACCAACTTGAAAATGCACATAAACCTAAAATTTTTGGATTATCCTTTTTAACAATTTCATCAAAAAAAACATTCCAAAAATTTATATATTCTGTCTCAATTTTTTTAATTTTTTCAGTTATCAGAGTGTTGTCCAAAACTTTCCATATATAACTTAACTTAGTATCAATTGTTTTATTATAAAACCATATATTAAAATCATAACAAGTAGAAGTAAAATTAGATTGTTTTATACATGCTTGAAGTTGAGTAAGGGATAACAAAGGTCCTTTGACTGTTAATTTTGGTATACATATTAACGTAATGTCAGTTTTAGATGCGTGATTATCTTCTATGCTTACTATCTTAGTCAAAGTATTTCTCAAATTCTAGACAATGATCTAATATATTGTCATTTCTTAGTTTATCAAGGTCTATTGTAAAGTCAATAAAAGTATTCCACTTATCTTGATCAAATTTACGATTGCGTAAACTTTTGCATAAATTTTTAAAGTCGTCTATATCCTGTAACTGATCTAAAGCAATATCACGCATTTCATTAGGTACATTTAAGGGACTCAAGTAATCTGGTGAGATTACTGAATTGTAAGTAAAGGCATTGGTTGCATCTACTCTATCATATTTATATTGCCATTCATGTAGCAATTTATACAACTCTAATAGGTTCAACAAGTTGTAATTTTGTAGGGTAACATTAAAGTTAATCTCAACGTTTTCTAACTTATTATACTTTCTCATATTTTCTTCAATTTGAGCAATATCATATTTGCCACCACGTATGTAACTATAACGTGTTCCTGTACCTTCAATACTGAATACTAGGTTTATTTTTTTAAACTGGCTTAGTAGTTTTAAAATACGTGGATTTCGTACTGTGCCATTTGTAGTATATAACAAGTGTACATCAGTCATACCTTCATCAATCATCCACTGTAGGAAATCATCATGATGTTTAGCAAGCATTGGTTCGCCACCTTTGAAGTCTATCCTCTTAATAGTCCTAATGTGCGGTAATATATTCTGAATATCTTCCACAGAAACATTGCGTATACTCTGTGGCTTACTATTCTTCTGATATCGACGGTCCTTCACGGCTAAGGCAACCTCTTCCTCAAACCAACTATTGCTTGCCCACGATCCACACATACGGCATTTTAGGTTGCATATGTTTGATAGGTTTATATCTGCCTGTACGATTTGTGGATTGTTTACTATTAGGTCTGTTGTAGGTTCAGTAATGTATTTTCCAAACTTTTGATCGAACCATGTTCTTCTACTATGTCCTACTTGCTCTTCTCTCTCCCAACAGCTATTGCAGTCTTTTGGTTTTTCACCATTTAGAAATTCTTGACGTAAGTCTTGCATACGCGGACTATTCCAGTTTTCCATAATTGTTGGATATTCAGTATTAGGAGGTCTTCCTTTAGCGGAAAATAGACAACAAGGTTTTATATCGCCAATTGCACTTAAACAAATTGCATGCCAAGGCATTTTACATATCATTTATGTTTACGCCTTCACAGTCTATATTAGACATTATACTTTTTCTTTATTTGTTCTCTTAATTTATCACTTAATAATACATCAAGTTTAAGTGTGTATGTATCAACATTTGCTGATTCAACTCCGTGCCAATCTGATACATCTAACCAATTTATTCTACCATTAAAATAATGTTTTGTTTTCATCTGAGGTTCTAACATATATAAAGGTTTGATAGTACCAAAACATATGTTCAAAATCCTATCATACTTTTCAATTGGATCAGCACCAGGCAGAAATTGTGGGTCAATATGTGGAATAGATTCGTGTCCGGCTTTTACTTTAAGAATTGATGCTCTTCCTAATCCTTTTGTTGGAAGATCTTCAATAAATTTTTTTAACTTAGGAAAAAATTTAGAAAATCTATTCCACGGTCTATAACTATAAAAATCAGAATCACCATACACACTATCTGTCAGTGGAACTACTTCCCAATCAACTTTTGCCTCACCTTTTTTAATCCAGTATCTTTCACCATTATCTTTTTTGCCTATTAACAACGATGGTAATTTAGGAAACATCTTTTGTATTTCAATATCAACCTCATGGTATTTTTCTTTATCAATACTAATAAATTCATCTAAACTTATTGGCATGCTTTTTTCTAATATATTTCTCATCGTTTTCCTCTTTTAAAAGTGCGGTTATACATATCAATATTTATTGAAGGTAGTTCAATTTTATCAGTAGATAAAACATTTTGCCAACACAACATACTTATTTTAGGATCTCCGCCACATACATAATACATTCCATCTAATAATTTAAATTTTAGTTTTTTATCAATTCTAGTATCTAACCATCTTTTTACTGCATTTCTTCTACTTAATAATTGTACTGAAACAAATGGAATCAAATTTAACTCTTTAGCAATTTCAAATTGATGTGGAATAAGTTGACCAGAACATAATCCTCCATGATCATCATTGTTTTTTATATTTGGTTTTTTTGAAGAAAAACCATTTCCGTTTTTTACTCTAAATTGTTGAAACGTATACATTCTATCGACAATTTTAATTATATTTTTAGGCCACGAAGTATGTTGATACATTGCTGCAAATGAAACTATTTGATTTTTTTCCTTCAAAATATGAAATTTTACAAAATCTCGTTTGTGTAAATCAATATAGTTTTTTGTATTTCTGTGATTAGGATTATTTGAATCAACTGCTTCAAATGATAATTTTTTAATTAATTCCTTATCTTCTGTAATATCAATTATTTCCATAGGTTCCAACTTGTTCTGCATAATATTCAAACGCTGGAGATAGTCTATAGTCATGTGTAATGATACCTCTTCTTTCACTACCTCTATCTATAACTCCTTCTTCGTCAACTGTCCAATCAGTTAATTTACATAACATTTGACCGGCTTTTGTGTCAAACGTAAAAACTCTGGTGTTCTTTTCATTAAAACCGTCTATATTTTTCGAATCCATTATATCATTAACTTTTTTGTTTGTAAGCACTGAAATAATCTCAGCTAATTCTTGTAAGCTATATGTTTTTTCATTTAAAAAATTACCCATCTTTCCAATTGATTTTGGTCTTAGCATTATTGGAAACTTCATTGGACTAAATTTTATATCATATTGTAGTGCTTTATCAACTACAAATTCTAACAATGGTTTTAAAGTATGTAAATTTAAAGGTGTTAATATTGTATTAATATGAGGTACTATGTTATTTTTTAAACAATTATCTAATGCTTTAGTTTTTTGTTTTGCATACTTACCATTATCATAAATTTGATATGTTTCGTTACATAAACCGCCATTCATACTAATCCCTAATGTGTTGAGTCCTGCTTTCTTCAACTTTTGTACAAAAAATTCATTTGACAATTTTAAACCATTTGTTAACATTGAAGGCCTGTGTCCTTTTTCTCTAATTAATTTGATTAAATCTAATATTTGTGGATTCATCGTGGGCTCAGCTCCTAATAATCTTATATCGCAACGATTAGGTAAATTCCCTAATACCTCTGAAAGTCTATCAAAATCAACATCAGGAATGTTTTTGTTGTTCAACATATCACCTAAATAACAATTAGAGCATTTCATTTGACAAAAATATGTAGTTTGTACTAAAATTGTTTTAAAAGTGTTATTTTGTGGTTCTATAGTATTATAATGCATTATACATTCCATTATATATTAATGCAGGTCTACCCAACTACCATTTGCAAAAACTTGAGCTTTATATGTAGTAGTATTATAAATCATATCGCCGTCAGCGGCTGTTATTGCATTTCTGTTTGTGGTTGATACATTATATAATCTCAATGGACTCTGATCTACATGTACTCTACTACTAGAATTGGCTCGTAGTGTGATACTACTCGTACTGGTAAGAATCGGAGCACCTGCTTGAGTACTGGTTAGTGTACCAGTTACTGTAACATTATCGTCTAGTGTAATTGTGTTACCACTACTAGATAATGTACTACCGCTGAAACTTATATCACCAGTACTTCCGCCTCCGCTAGCAGTAGCAAAACTTAATACTCCTGCTCCGTTAGTTTGTAGCACTTGTCCTGTTGTCCCGTCTGTTGTTGGAAGTGTGTATGCAGATGAAATTCGTACACTATCTGCAGAACTTCCTAAAGCAATTTGATTTGTTGCAGTAGTTGACACTGTGTCACCAATTGCAATAGAGTCATTATGTGAACTAGTACTAGCATATCCAATAGCAACTGACCTCGTTGCTGACGCTATTACTTCACTACCTATTGCTATTGCGTAATCTCCTGACGCCTTTGTTTGAAGACCAGCCGCAAAACTGAAATCACCCGTAGCTCCGTATGTTGTTGAATTACTGCCAATTCCAAATGCTATTGAGTTACCTCCTGAAGCATTACTGTTTGGACCAGCAATAGATTGAAAAGATGCCTTAGCGTTATACCCAAGAGCTATACTTTGTATACCACTTGCAACACTAGTCTCGCCAATTGCTACGGCATCATTCCCCGTTGCTGATGCACTATCACCTATAGCTACCGCATTATTTCCAGTGGCATTAGGTTGTCCTGCAGGACTATTTTCGTTTGCATTATATAAATCAGTTCCGCCACTTGACTGTCCTATCCATGAATAGTCTGTACCATTCCAAGCTAGGATTTGTCCTGTTGTAGCACTACTTTGATTTAAATGGGTATCAACATTACTGTCACTATATTGTGTAGCGGCGTCTGTAATTCCATAACCACTGATTGTAGTAGGTTTACCTGTTAATGAGCTAAATGCTCCATTAAACAATGTTGGCTTACCTGTTAAACTATTGTATGCGCCATCGAACGCATCAGTAATTCCATATCCTGCTATTGTTGTTGGCTTACCTGTTAAACTTGCAAATGATTGTGCTGGTACACTTGTTAAAAATGAACTCGTGTCTGGCGGGGTGTATGTAAACACACCTGTTACGTTATTGTAAGCAACATCACCATCACCACTTGCAGTACCTTCAGCACCAACACTTAGATCTGTTAGTGAAATACCAGATCCACCGCCTCCAGTTGCATCTGCAGCTGGCGCCCATTCTGATCCTGACCACTTGAGAACTTGTCCAGTACTTGGTGAAGTTGAACTTACGTTTGATAAATCTTCAAGAGCTGTTGCTCCGCCTCCGCCGCCTGTACTATCAATGGTAAGACTATTGGCTACATCATTGTATGTAAGTGTAATATTTGTGCCGGCTACTAATAAGTTGTTTACTTCATCTTGAATGTTTTCAGGATTCTGATAGAGATTTGTTGTACCTTCAGTAATATCATCACTGCTAAATGCAGTGTTAACACGAATTAATGCTTCCCAAGCGGTAGCAGATGAATTGTACTGCCAACCTCTGCCTAGTGCTACGAATGTTTGTCCATTAACTGGATTTGTTGGAAAATTTATTGCCATATGTATATCCTAGTCTGATATACATATTTATGTTTAACTTGGTGTAGATTTTCCTATGTAAGGCATTATGCACTCTCTAATTGTGTTATTCTAGCTTCTAATTCTTGTATAGTTTTTACTAACAGTGGTACTAGTTTAGCAGGATCTACGCTTTGATATTTAGGATCACCCACGTTAACATTAGGATTGTCATCTGAACCTGCCTCATCATACACTTCGTCTTTTGTACCACTAGTAGATATAGGTACTATCTCACCTACTTCGTGAGCTAAAAACCCTTCTGAACTCTCTCCAGAATTTATCCAATCAAACGTAACTGGATTTAACTGTTTGAGTCTTTCGGTTGCTCCTGTCATTGGAACAACATTTTCTTTTAATCTGTAATCTGAAGCTGATTGGTACTGTGTTACATTTGTACTAGTAACGACAATACCACCACAATAGGTTGAATTATTATAGAATGTACTTAAGGTTCCTGTAGCCGAAGATACACCATGGTTTGTTATCCAATAGTTAGATGTACCTGTACAAGAAACATAATGACCATTTGCGCCATTAGCATATGTAGTGACACCTTGTCCATCTGCGGTGCCTGTTGGACTAAAAACAGCTCTTCCGCTACCAGCAGATATCAATGTCATAACTCTTGTTAAACCTGCGCCGCCAGCTCCAGATGTTCCTCCAGTTCTAACTTTAAATATCATATCACCGGTATAGTTAGAGGTTCCTGTTAGACTTATTCTACCACTAGGATTACCACTGTCATCATAGTGCCTAAAGTCAAGCATGGCTTCATCTGTACCAGCAAATGCTCCGTCAGTTTGAATTAGTACCTTGCCTCCACTACTGGCGGCGCCTCTAACTCGTAGCTTATAATCAGTACTATGTCCACCAATACTAACATTGTTTGAGCTATTAATATAAAGTGAAGGAGTGTCAGTTTCTAAATTTGTTGTACCTGTGTAAAAACGAAGATCCATGTTTCCGCTTGTATCTGTTGCTCTACTTACTATGCCTGCATAGTGTGGAGCACTACCAGTACTTGAATCTATGTTTTTAAAAGCTATTGCTCCTATATGAGCACCTGCTCCGATATTTGAAGAAGCATTATTTCCTATGATAAGGTCTCCCCCATCGCCTCCGGATATTTCTAAAACTTTAGCTAGACTGTGAATTCCTGCTGGACTTTCTGTACCAATACCAACATTACCATCACCTCGTACATAAAGGTAAGAATTAGAGCCATCTTTGTCATACACTCTAAAACTAGCATCAGCACTAGTGCTTCCTGCATTAATTCCCATACCCCAACTAGTGCCTGACCCTGCATTGCCTTTAACAAATATAGCATTTGAGCCTGCAATTCCCATCACTGCTAACTTTGCACCTGTTGAGGCTGGATCGCTAAAGTTAATCCCAACACCACCATTTTGTCCATCAAACACAACCATATCACTATTACCACCAGCATTGAATCTAATATCAGCATTTGCTTCCTGATTGGTTATATAAAAATTACTATCAGCCCACTGTGCCATAAATGTACCATCACTGGCTGTGTGACCAGTTGCTCCAGTACTAAATCTTATTTGAGCTCCTACACTTGAACTGCCTACTTGACTAATATGAAAACTTGCACTGTCATAGTTTGATGCAGTAGGAGTTGGACTGTTAGTACCAAGTCCCATGTTGCCTGATGAATCTATAGTAACTTGTGTTACACCACCTGCGCCTAGATTTAATTTACCAGCTGTATGTTCGTACTCTACTCTACCTTGATATGCCGCAGTACCAGTTGTTCCGTCTGCAAATCTCAATTGACTTTCACCACTTGAATCTGCTAGTATAGTTAAAACTTCAGTACCAAGTCCATCGCCAACTAATGCACCATTATCAGTTGTTTGAAATTTAGATGTATTATTATAATAAAGTGTTTGTCCTGCACCAGCATTGGTTTGTATACTTGTTTTAGTACCTGCGGCATTTTGCAAATATGTTGTTCCTGAACGAATAAAAATGCTACCTGTACCAGTGTCATCTATAAAACTATCTGCTCCACTGTGATATATTTCTAAGTCACCGTCATCACCCAACTTAATTTTATCAGCATCACCTAATGCAAGTGTTTGTGCAGTGTTTGTATCCACTGTAATAGTTGTGCCTTGAACAGTTAAGTTACCTGCCATTGTAACGTCACCTGTAAAGGTTCCGCCACTACTAGAACTTACTACATCAGCCAAAGTGAATGTGTGTTGTGCAATAATTGTAATTTCATCGCTAACAGCCGCACCGGCGCCTAGTACAATACTAGTGCCGTTGGTTGCAGTATAATCATCAGGTGTTAGTAAGATACCATTTTGATAAACGTCTACAAAACCTGGTGTGTATGAAGCACTAAAAGTTGTCTGACTGGCTGTAGCAGTAAATGTATATAACTGCCGTCTGCCCTGTTCTAAACCCTGTCCAATATATGGCATTTAACTATCCTGTTCTATACACATATTTATTCACCGGGAGTGTTAGCGATTATGTGTGCTTCATACGCTGACTTTACTGCATCGGTATGTACTACACCACATATTGCTTGAACTTCTGCACTTTCACCTGAAATGTCTGCATCTGGTGCTACAACATGACGTGAAAAAGTTCTTGAAATTTCTGCACCATCTTCTTTTATAATAGTAGCAGTCCTCACCTGGATGAGTTTAAACTCGCCTACTACTTCAATTTTATCTTGTTGTATTTCTTTTGTAATCGCCATTTTATTTCTCCTTTTGTCCACCTTTAGAATCCACTAAAGGTAATTTATTATCATGCCGCTGTATATGTATAACCAAACATTATATAAGCACCCGCATCTGATGGTAGCTCAGCTGTATAACTATTATTTTGTACATACTCAACATAACAAGTAGTTGAACCTGGAGCCATAAAACAACCAATATAATAACCCCCGCTTGGAATAGTCCAGTTATATAGTCTTACAGCACCAAAAGTATGACCTTCTCCCTCAGTATTACCAACGTGAGTAAATGGAAAATTACTTATCCTAAAACCAGCACTACCATTGCTATTTTCTACTCTTACTTGACCAGTTATAGTAACCAATCTACCTACTTTTGTATAATGTAAAAGATCATAGTTCGCGTATAAAGTGACACTATTGCCAGCAGTTGCAGTAAATGTGCCTTCTTCATAATCGTCTAGTGTATTTGCCGCTGTAGCATCTACGCCACTGCCTAGTTCTATTCCAGCGGGTGTAGAAATAACACCAGAAGCGTGTATCCGTGTCGCAGTATAAGTTCCAGTTCCAGTGGCTGTTATTGGTGAAAGAGAAGTTGTACCTGATTGAAAGTTAAAATCAAATGGTCTATTACCTGCAGTTGTGTTTAGATAAGGAGTTCCAGCATACCAAGTTGTATCATTCTCTTCATTGAAAAGAAAAATACCTTGCCCTCTAACACGAGCGTCATAACCAGTATCACTCTTTAAAGCCATTGCACCATGCGTATAGCCATAGCCAGCTCCAGTTACATTTAATATTGGCTCTGATGTAGCTGATTTAATAGACATTACTTCATCTAGTGTTTGTGCCGCACCTGCCGCCACAGTAGGTGCATGATAAAAAACAATATCATCACCCATTTGAATAAGTTTACCAGCGGAGTTGGTAACAGCCGTGTAACTTGATCCATCGAAGTATGAGTTTTTAGAAAATCCGTTATGACTTATAGCATAATCTTGAGTGCCTACTGTTAAGTATGCACTATCGGCAGAAGGAATTGAAGTAGTACCAATACCAACATTACCCGAGCTATCAATAATTAATCTATATGCACTAGCAGTATTATCCATAACACCAAAACTATTTCCTAAGCCTGCGCCAGTACTATTGTTACCTACATATAAACCATATTCACGTCCGCCTGTGTGTGTATTTTGTAATATAAGTCCCGAACGATTGCCATCACTGCCGGCATATACAATTTTTGCTTGAACAACATCTCCAGAAGTGCCTCTTACTGTCAAAGTTTTGTCCGGACTAAAAGTTCCAATACCAACTTTAGCGTCTGCTTTAGCCGCCAACACAGAAGTGTTACCTGCATCGGACCTTACCGTTAAAGCATAATCTACTGACGCTGTACTGCCTACTTCTATAATTACGCCATCACCATTTGAGGTATTTGACTGTCTAAATTCAGCCGCATAAACATTGCTATTAGTGACAACATCTATCGGAGCACTTGGAGATCCATGTCCAAAACCAACATGACCACTACTGTTTATAGCTAAAGAATTACTAGGAGCTTGTTGCATATAAATTGGTGTAACAAATCCACTAGCTCTGTCGTCATTTGCACGAATTATATTAAAATCACCGCCGCTAATTTGAAATCCCCAATTTCGCTGATTGCTTGTTGCATCAGTATCTCTAAGCCATAGTTGAGTAGTGCCTGTGCTATCAAAGATTGCACCGTTATTGTGAGCTGTGCTTACAACATTAAGTTTACCATCTGTACCGGTTGTACCAATACCAACATTACCAATGTTTGTTATGTTTTTTGTATTTGCATCTAAGTTGCCACCAAGTTGTGGAGTCGTATCAAAAATAATATCTGTTAAGCCTAATCCGCTACCACTAAAACTAGTAGCTGTTAGTGTACCAGTAACACCAACATCACCGCCAAATGTGCCGCCTGCACTTTTACTTACAGTGTCTTCAACCGAGATTGGTGTGGATTTTCCAATGTATGCCATTATTCACTCTCTGGTTCTGTTGTTGTTGCTTTAGATACAACACCTAAATCATATGCTTGAGTCACTTGTGCATCTTCACCTGTGGCAATCGATATATCATTTGCATTACAATGAGCTACTAGCAGTGAAATAATTTCTTCTTTGGCAATTCTAGCACGATTGGTTACTGCATTATCAGTCCAAACGTCGATATCTATCATCACTGTTTCAAGTGCTTTTTTCTCTGTATCTGTTATACTAATTGTAATATCTGGCATGTGTTTCTCCGTTTGTATTATTTACCCTACTAGTGATCCGCTAAAGCCTGGATAATGAATAGTACCACTCACATAGTTATTTGTCCATAAGCAAGTAACATAATCATTCGCGGATAGATCACAGTACATATGGTGTATCATAGGCACGCGATTTGTCTGTTGATTCATTTGCATATATGATTTATTAGAACCGTTTATACCCATATAAAACCAAAGGTATCCAGAACCAAAACTAGATGCCATACATTGGAATTTAAAGTAGTATTTGCCAGCTATAGGTGCTGTAAATCTGCCAGTACTTGCATTAAAATGACTACCGTTATTAAAACTATGGTTAACATTTGAAGCCCACACATTACTACTCGACATTGTTTGAGTACCAGTGGTAGTAATAGCATGATCTCTTGTTCCCAAGTACGAAAACATTGGTGTACTAGGTTTTGTTACATAACCTTCTTTAGATATTTCCATTTTTGTTGAAACAGCATTATTGTTGCCTTCACTTGTTTGCAACTGAATGTAAGATCCTGCCGCCGCTCCAACAATATTAATACCACCCCAACTTTTAGCAGTATCACGTTTACTACCATCAATCATATCTCTTTGTGTAGATAATTGCAAACTTGTTCCGTCAAAGTTGATAAATGCACTATTTGCTGTGCCACTAGTTGAATCTAATTCTATTTGTGGTCCGCCACTAGCACTGGTTTTGATATGCAATATATTTGATGGACTACTTTCACCAATACCAACTTTGCCATCAGACACAATTCTTAAATGTTCAGTTTTATTTGTTGAACCATCATCGTCGACTTGTCCAATTTGAAACTCGCCAGTGTTGTTTGCGATATATCGCATTTTATTTGCGTTATTCTCATCTTTTAAAAGAATATAAGGACCGTTAGAACCAATTGAAAGAGAGCTAACAAAATGATTATCAGTTAACGCAACTGGGGTCATTCCTATTCCAACATTTCCGCTAGAATCTATTTTTAGTTTACTACCATTATTGATATAAAATCCTATTGTACCATCTGCTTGTTTAGAATGTATTGACAGTTCTCCGTCCCACTGCCCAAAAACACCCATTTTACTATCTGTGTTGTCTCTGAGGTATAATGCCGCTCCGTTAGTACCGTTGACATCTAATGCTTTACCAAAACCACTCGAGTCTACAGGTGTATTGGCACCAATACCAACATTTCCTGTAAATTGAGGATCAGCTAAAGGTGCTTTAGTTGCTATACTATTTGTGACTGTAGTTGCAAAGTTTGCGTCATCTCCCAATGCCGCGGCAAGTTCATCTAGCGTGTCGAGTGCCGCCGGAGCATCTGATAACATTGTTGCTAGTTGTTTTGATTTACCCATTACGTCTGCTCTAATACACTCAGTATAACATCACAACTACTAGCAGTATTACTGGTTACTATAATAGTATCAGACGCTTCTGCAATAATTTTTCCATCTAGTACACTCAATGCACCTCCACTTGGTATGGGTGCATCTTTAACAATATATGTTGTTCCTAGTTGGGCACTTGCTGTAATTTGTGATGCTGTTCTATTAGCAAGATTGAGACCAATCACAATACTAGTTGTTCCTCCTGCTACTGTGTAAACAGTTGTTGGTGATGTTCCAACACTACCTGATTGATAATTTTTAAATGTCTGTGCCATATTCTATCCTAACGCTATTGCCAATGCAGTTGCTTCGGCAATAATATCTGTAAATTCCTTATCGTCTAATTTGTCAGCGTTTAAGTTGCTGACCATTGTTGTACTTGCTACTGTAAATGGTGCAGTACCTGTTGCTATTGTGCTTGCTAGTGTATTTACACTGATATCATTTGTAGTTGTTGCACCTCTGCCAGTTACACTATCTAATGTATCTGCTTCAGTTACTAGATAATCTGTACCAGCAACTGCGGCTGATATATTACCACTACCGTCTGCTTTAACAAGACCTGTAACAGCACCTACTATAGGATCTGTTTCTGTAAAACTTGTTAAGTAACCTGCACTTGCATGATTTCCCCATCCAAATGCTGTATTCCAGTTTGCACTTCCTGCATTTGTAATTCTAGCATCTGCTCTAGCATTTGTGTAATATAAATTTGCTGTACCTTGACTAAGTGAATCTGTATCATGATTACTAATATCACTCACTGTGCCTATTACATTACCAGCAAGAGATTTGTTAATTGCCCAACGATCATTTGTACTATCATATGTAAGTGTTGCTCCAGCTCCGTCTACAGTAAGTCCAGCTCCATTGGCGGCACCTGCATTTACAGCACCTTTGGCTACAGTGATATTGAGATCAGTAACGTCTAGTGTAGTACTATTGACAGTGGTAGTAGTTCCATCTACTTGTAACCCACCTTTGATCTGAACAAGTCCTGTATCATCTCCAATAGCGGCTGGGTCTATTACAAAAGTAGCCGGGCCTGCTAGATATCCGCCTACTGTTTGATGTCCCATCATTTGGACATTGCTTTTTACCATAAAATCTTTTAATGCCATATTACACCAACGTACTTGTTCTTGTTAATTTGTATTGTGTGCTATTAGTACTAGCACTGGTTGTTAGTAGTCTAACATTACCACCGTTTACATCTGCATCTAGTGTAAACAGTTCAGCACTACCTGTCATTACAATACCATAAACACTGACGTATGCAGTGGATCCATCGTGTATTAGTAATGCTTCTGTAATTTGATACTCGTTACTAACTGTATCAGTAGCTTGTATAACATATTTGCAACTTCTAAATTTTGTTGTTGCAAATGTGTCTATTGCAGATTGTGTTGTTGTTGCTAGAGTTGTTGCAGCAGTTTCTAATGTGCTTACACCATTTATACGGATAGCTCCATCCACATGTAATTTTTCCAGTGGATTAGTCTGACCAATACCTACATTGCCTGTAGTATCTGGTATAATCTCAATATCTCTACCACTAGTACTGACAATTTGATGTGTTACTACATCTAAGTTGCCACCTAATTCTGGACTAGTATCTTCATTTACATTTGTAATGCCACTACCACTAAGTGCATTAACACTAGTAAACGCTAGTTGTCCACTACCATTTGTTGCAAGTACTTGATCTAAATTGCCATCTGCTGTTGGATAATTAATACCACTTATTACAACTTTTCCTGTTCCGTCTGGCTGTATTGTAATGTTGCCACTACTAGTGCTTACAATATTTTTTCCGTTAACATCTAAATTACCGCCTAGTTGTGGAGTTGTATCTTCAAGTAAATTACTAATAAATCCGCCTTCAACTGCTAGTTTTTTCCATACAGTATTAGTACCATCATAGTACTCCATTTTTTGGTCATCGGTATTGTATCTAAATATACCTTGTACAGGAGTTGGTCTTTGAGCTGTAGTTCCAGTTGGTCCTTGTATACCTCCTGTACCCACTGCACCAAATACATTACCTGTCCAGTATAATGCATTCGAACCAATTAATTCACCGCTTATAGCTGTATAAGGAATCTGCGTAGAACTTAAATTTTGTGCTTTTAAACTAGTTGCTTCTAAGTTACCTGCATTGTCAATACTAATTAATGTGTGGTTTGTTAATCCTAATTGTGGAAGTGTAATAGCAACTATTTCTCCAGTAACGATAATATCAATTTGATCACCGTTGCTAGGTGTTCCTACAAAAGTTACTACACCTCCTGTTTCAGTATAGTCATTTGTTCTCTGCATTAATACACCGTTTAAAAATACCATGCTAACAGTTCCATCGCCTACATTAGCATCAAATGCTTGTGTAGATCCGTTTGCAGTAAAGTTTACTGGAATAAAACCTGTATCAGCACCACTAACAACAGATACCCATTCACCGCCAGTGTATACAAAGAGTTCAGCAGTAGTACCTGTATCAAACCAAAGGTCACCTGCATTAACACCTACAGTAGGTGCATTGTTTTGATAAAATGCTGTTCCGCTACCACTAGCAATAGTTTGAAATGTTGCATTACCACTAGCATCTAATACCGGAACCTGTCCTGTGGTACCCCTTGTAGTAGGTAATTTGTAAAATGTTGACGTATTCGGATCACCAATGATAAAGTCACCATTAGCATCTATCATCGCTCTCTGAGAACCTGCTGTAGTAAACCTAATTTTATCTTCGTCTGTTGAAGTTTCTACTTTAATATGTGTGTCAGCATCAGCATCTATAATAGCATCTCCTGTGCCACTGCCTCCGCCTCCGCCAGTAATTGTGATAGTCTTAGTTGCACCAGAGCCTGTTGCTGTAACACCTGGGCCTACAAAATTAAGTGTTGTAGCGGCTGTAGATAAATTTGTTCCTTCATCTTGTATTGTAATTTGACCACCAACAGTACTCCATGCATAATCTGCACCGTCATATATAAGTGCTTGTCCTGTCGTAGCACTACTCTGATTTAAGTGTGTATCAACATCTGCATCAGTGTATCCAGCATTGCTTACCCAGTCATAATCTGTACCGTTCCAACTGAGTACTTCCCCAGTTGCAGCTGTACTTTGATTTAAATGTGTATCAACATCTGCATTATCATAACCTCCTGTACTATCAATTCTAATACTATCAGCATTAGCGTCAGTTGTAATTGTAATACCAGTACCAGCAATAAATGTTAGTGTGTCTGCTGTATTATCAGCAAGAATATTGTTTTGTCCACTTACTGCAATTTTATCAAATAAGTTCTGTGCGGATCCACCACCACCTCCACTTGTTGATATAGTAATTTCGTCTGTTGCGGCATTTGTAGCAATACTAATTCCTGTGCCAGCTACAAGTGTAAGTGTATCACTAGATCCGTCTGCAACTACATCAGCTTGCCCACTTACACTAATAGTTTTGAAAACATCGCTTGCTCCGCCTCCTGCGCCTACTTCAACCCATGCAGTTCCATCATATATTTCTGCTTTACTAGTAGTTGTACTGAAACGTAACATACCAGTTTGTACAGTACTTGGACGTTGTGCAGTTGTTCCTTGTGGTAGAATTAAAGAACCTGTATTTGTACTATTATCAAATGTTCCTGATAAAAATATATCTTTCCATAATTTTGTAGAGCTACCTAAATTATAACTATCTGTAACATTTGGTATTAAGCTATTGTTAAATTCTGAATTAATATTAATACCATCTGTGTCAGCATCTCCTAATGTAATGTTTCCACCTAGTACTAAATTACCTTTGATTTCTGCATCACCTTCGATGGTAAGTTTGCCAGTGTTATCAATACTAACACGTTCAGTTCCGTCTGTAAAAAACTTTATAGTATCATTGTCTAGTGGATTATCAACTTCGATATATGTGTCTTGATCTGCGTCGATAACGCCGCCAATATTTTTCCAAGCTACACCGTTGTAGCCTTCAAATCTATTAAGTTGTGAATTAAAACGTATTTGCCCAGTAGCGGCTGTACCTGGTCTTTGAGCAGTATTGCCTACAGGTATTCGTATACTACCATTTGTATTGATAGTTAAAGTGCCACCAGTACTTGTGGTGATTCTTTCTTGTTGATGATCTAAATTTAGTGCCATGCATGTCTCTCACAACTGTTTTATGTATTTAGTTGTTTGAGACCGTCATTTGTTGGAAAAGTTCAGTAGCAAAGTCGAAACAAATTTTAGCTTCCTCTGCCATACTATCATCTAATCTTGTGCGAATTTTATCTTTGAGTACATCTACATCTTCGTCAAATTGATACATAGTTCCTGCGCCAGGAGTACGTTTAGCAATCATTTGTCCGCCGCTGAGATCACCCATGTGACGTACATATATGTGTGCCATAAGTTTATTAGGATCGTCTTTGATAGTTAATAAATGTTTTGCATACTTTTCGACTACAGGATATATTGTTGGTTTAAAATCTATAAGTTGAGTTTCTAATTCTAATATATCAGCATGTATTTTTGGAGCAATAATTATATCATTAAGTTTATGCAATCTCGCAAAGTTTTCTAGTAAATTATATTGAGGGTGTTGATTATGTAAGAACTCACAATAGCGTTCAGCACTAATACCTCCCATAAGTTCTTTCACAAAATCTTGCCTCTCAGCATTTTTGTGATGTTCCCAAGTTAGTTTTTTAAGGTTACTCATACTTTAATGTAGCACACTTCTTAAATTTGTCAATCTCTAGTCATACCAAGAGAACCAGTAATTGAAATTCCATTTCCGAAAGTAACGTCTTTTGTAGTTGTTTCTTTTGTAGTATGACTGAATGTTCCGCCTTGGTATATAACTCTTGCAGTTGCGCCTTGTAATTTGTTAAGGTCACTGTGTCCCGCGTCTGTAGCACCAGTGTCTTCTGTACCATCATAAAAATCATTTGTAGTGTCTTGATTCTGTAGTGTTCCAAGCCATGTTTTAATATCTGATTCAGACCAACTTCTATTGAACTCTACTACAGTTCCGATAAGACCTGCCGCTATTGGACATGCACTACTGGTTCCACTGAATCTTGTATCTCTACTGGTACTAGGTGATCCGGTTGTCCCATCTGCCCAACTTGTGTTTCCACTTTTACTAACATAGGTATTATCAAATCTAGGAATATCTATACCGTATGTGCCTACAGTTGCGGCTAAACTTCCGTCAGCTGGTGAAAATAAATCAATCATATTTCCCATATCGCTGTAATTAACCTTGCGTTCTTTTGTTCCTGTAGCATATTGATCATCTAATGCACCAACATTTATTGTTGGATTTGTTCTATTTCCTGACTGTACATTTATATTACCTTGCATTCCACCGTGGAATTGACAATTATAATAAAACTGTTCACCACCTGTGCTTGATGCTGTACGCTGATTAGGTGTCCAAGATACTGTGCCACTTTGTGTACCATTATTTGAAGCTGTAGGATACAGTACAGCATTTCCAGTTCCTGTACCAGCTGTATGATTAACATAAAAAGGATGTCCACTAGCATTTACATTAAAATTAACTGTATCACCTCTGTGAATAGTAACAGTAGGATTGTTTCCACTTACTGATCCGTTTCTGTCTGTACCTGACATAGTGTATGCACTCGATCCACTTGCCGTTACTGTAATATTAAATGTTTGTGGATCTCCAAATGCAGCTCCTGCATGTTGTGGGAACCCTGGTCTATTAATTGTAGGCATAACTTGATACCCAAATTGAAAAACACTGACACCATCTCCAAAGTGTCCTGTTTGACTGGTATGCCAATAGTTGTCATAATCTGCATGATCCCATCGTGTTTGCTTTTGATTACCATTACCTGAGGCAACTACTGTAATAACACCAGCATCTACCATTTCTTTTGCACTAGTAACAATACTGCTATCTAAGAATTCACTTTTCATTCTTCCACTATCACCAGCGTCTCCTATATAACGCATAAACTGCGGTTTGTCAGAATCTTGTGTATAGGTTATTGCACCGCCAGTTCTATGAAATGCATAAGCACTACTAGTAGGAGTTGCTCTATAACCCCAACTGTTTGAACTTATTGTTGGATCTTGTGTTCCATATTTTGAATTAACAGGCTTTGCTTGATGGAATATTTTTTGAACGTCCCAAACTCTGGTGAGTCCTAATCCATATCCACTATATCCGTCAATAATCCATTTGTTTGCATTATAAGCCCAGCCGTGTGTTCTTCCAAAAATTTGACTACCACATTGAGTACCATGTGTAGCACTATATGGATCAGTATCATAATCGCCATGTGCTCTTAATCTTGTATAAGTAGAAGGCACTGCAACAGTTCCATAGCTGGAAAAAGCGGCACTTCTATTACTTGCACTCCCCCACCAACTTCTGGCTTCTGCTTCAGTAGGTACTGTAGTTCCATCCCATCTGGTTTCTAATCTACTGCCGGGAGCGGCATCAAACCAAGCCGGGTCAATATAATAAGGACTATCAAAAACTAAATCTAAACAATCGCATATTCCGTCTCCGGGTAGTACATTTCCACCTATATAGTCTGTTGGTGATTCATTAGCTGGTCTATTATTAATAAATTCAATATGTCCTATCCAGGTGCCGTTGTCCATGCAAACAATATCAACATCTTTTCCTGTACCAGTTTTTCTAATATTAGCACTTACTGTTAAAGCATCACTAGACCATATATCTCTTTTTGCTTTTGGTCCGTTTTCACTTGTAGTCCTTAGTAACTGATATCCACATCTTCTCAAATCAGTTGCGTCTGGTGTTGTAGGGAAATCACTAGCACTTGCATATTGATTTCTATGCTTGACTGGTTCGTTATATCTATATGTTTCGGTTATCATACAATGTAATTCATCTTCAGGAGGTTGGGGGTAATCATCTGGATAGTTATCCGGATCTTTGTGTATAAAAGAAACTTGTGGATCTTTTTCTAGTTCTGAAGCTTCTTCTTCACTTAACCAAAATACACCTCTTGTAGGACTGTGTAGTATTTCATCAGTTTGTGAAACTTCTCTTGCTACATATGTTGGATCATCAGCATCACGCAAACTAGCATCTAATGCATCATATTGTTCTTTAGTATGTGTACCTAAATGATAATGAAATTCTGCCATTTATATCTCCTATGGTGCGAAAGGCCGTCCTTGTTTTAATCCGCCTGTATTTGGATTATCTATTATGCTTGCATGGTCATTGTTATTACTAGCATATCTAGTTGGTAACTCTGTTGCATCTGCTGAAGTTACTGCATAACGTCCTGGTGTTATAGTGTTTGCATTTGATCTATCTGTACCAGCAAGAGCTAGTTTTTGATCTTGTCTATCTCTTTTATATTGTAGTGTTGATATTCCGTTCTGTGCCATTGTTATTCCTTAATGTAAATCTACCCAAGAGCCATTTGCAAAGCCTTGGAATTTATTTGTTGTACTATTATAAATCATGTCTCCGTCTGCTGACGTTAGTGCATCTCTATTAGTAGTTGTAAAACTAGCTAATTTAATAGGAGTATTTGCAACAACTGTTCTTGTTGTTGCTTGTAGTGTAAGTGTACTAGCACTTGTTAATATAGGTGCACCTGCTTGAGTACTAGTTAGTGTACCAGTTACTACAAGATTATCATCAACTGTAATAGTTGCACCACTACTAGCTAGTGTACTACCAGTTGCAGTAATATCTCCTAAGCTACCTCCACTAGACACGCTATCATTTGCTGGCGCCCAACTTGAACCATTATATTTTAATACTTGTCCGCTTGTTACACCACTTGTACTTACATCTGTTAATCCATCTAGTGCAGTTGCACTTCCGCCAGTAACTGTAATTGTTTTTACTGCACCAGTTCCTGTAGCAGTTATGTTAGCACCAACGAAATTTAGTGTAGTAGCCGCTGTTGCTAATGCACTACCTTCTTCTTGAACTGTTAAAGCACTTCCGCCGCCGCCTCCAACACCGGTCAATGCACTACCGTCACCACTAAAAGAAGTCGCAGTAACTACACCTGTTACATTTATATTTTGATCAAAATTGGATGCCATCGATTATCTCCTGTTATAGATATTTAGTCAAAAAAAAACAGGGCCACTTGGACCCTGTTCTCTTGTAACCTGCAAGTACCTAAATTAGGTAAATGATAGTTCGCCAGTGGTAACTGCAATTTTGCTGAGGTAATCAGCTGCGTTACCAAGTGAGCTAGCTTGGTTTGAAAGCTCTACATAACCATATCTGGTCATAAAGCTAACTACTGGCTCGAAGCTTGACGGATCAAGCACTGTGCCACTTGACATCAACGGAATGTATGGGCAATAGAACGCTGCTGCGTCTGTCTCTGTTGCACCTTTGTAACCAACAAGTACGTCATCGTTAGCCGCATACTGGTTTACATAAATTCTCATTGTGCCGTTCAAAGTACCTACAAATTTAGTATTTGTTGGTGCTTCAAATGTGCCTTCAGTTGATCTTGCGAACGCTGAAGTTGTAGCACTTTGTAGTACTGTTAGTACTGTTGGGCTAACTACTGCCCAGTTACCAGCGCCACGTCTTGTTCTTGAGGCGATAGTGTTTGCTTCTTTGTTGATAAGCACTGCAAGAGCTGCATGTTCGTCACCTACAAAAGTAGCTGTACCACTTACACCGGCTTGACCGTATGTGCTTGCAGCCGCACCAGAAAGTGATGTTAAGCTAGCAATGATCTCTTGGTCGATTTCAGCAGTAATTTCTTGGGCTAGTGCCTGCATAATTTCTGCTTCAACGTCCAAGCCATGCATTGACTGTGCGTCTTGAGCTGCTTCAAATGTCCAGCGAGCTGATAGCTTTCTGGTTTTCGCTTCAACTGTCTGTTTCAACACTTGAATTGACATTTTCTTACCGCCAACGCCTTCAAGTACTGAAGTAGCGTCTGCTTTGTTTGTAGTTGCGTTACCTGAGTAACCAGTTGCGATTGCAAATGGGCTCAATGCTTCGTCACCAGCTGTTGCTGAATCAAAAGTTTCTGCGTAACGTACACGTAGAGTGTGAATCTGTCCAACAGGCCCTGTCATAGGCTGTACACCAACGATTTCGTTGGCAATAACTGTTGGCATAACACGTCTGATCACTGGAAGAATAACCTTGTTAAGGGTTGCAATGTTTCCTGCACCTGTTGCACCAGCACCGGCTGCCTCTGTGAGGTGGCGCTTAGTGTTTTCAAGTACTGATTCCATTACTTGCTTTTTTGTTCCAGTAAGACCGTCTGTTAGGGCGTCTTTAGTTGCACCCCAATTTTCCATTAAATTGTCTGCCATTTTAGGTCTCCTTAACTTATACCGGCTAGTTTGCGAAGGTAAACAATATTAGCATCTGCGTCAGCTGATGCTGATTCGTTTGCTTTGTTTCCAGTGATTTCTGTTGAAGATTCACTTAATACCTTCTTATTGGTCTTTGGTTTAGCGTCTTCCTTCAATACTGAAGGTAGATACTTGTTGAATGCATTTTGTAGCTTGTCTGTTTTTACACTTTCAAGCAATGCGTTCATTATTTCTTTGTGGTCTTTGCTGAGTGGTGCCATCATTTCTTGCATAATTTGCTTTCTTTCGGCAGTATCGTTTGCAATACGAGCGGCTTTTGCACTCTCTTGTACTAATACTTCTTTCTCAGCGATGGCTTTATCTTTACCATTAATCTCACTTTGTAGTCCTTCAACAACTTTTTGAAGTTTGGCTACTTCTGTGCCTTCATTCAAATAACTGCCCATAAACTCAGCTGCATACGTTTCGAAAATCTTACGACCAAAGGTATTTTCTTTAGCTGTTTGAATATCTTCACGCAAAGTATGTAGTTCTGACTTAATAGTTTTTTCCATTATGCCGTTAACTTTATCTGCTGCTGTTTTAATGAAGTTCTGTTTAGTTTGATTAATAACTTCCTTGCCTTCTTTTATCATTTTGACTTTTGCTTCGACTAGCGAGCGTTTGTCTTCATGAAACTCATTGAGCTCTTTGGTTAGTTGCTCCATAACAAAACCTTCTAATTTGGCCATGTTACCTTCTTGCAACTTGCGGTCTTCGCGAAGTTCATTAATCTCTTTGCGAAGTGCTTCCATTACAAACCCATCAAGAACTTTTGCATGTTCTTTCATATGTTTGCGGTAAGCTACACGATCTTCTGCTACCTGTGCTTTATCAGTTTTAAACTCTTCGAGTTCTTTTCCGATAACATCAGTTAACATTTTATCTGCTGCTTCAACAATCTGTAACTTGTCATTTTCATAACGAGTTGCAAATTCTTCTCTAAGTTCAGCTGTGATTGTCTCACGGGCTTCTGTTAGTTGGGTTTCCCAAGCTTCAGATAGTGAAGATCTAACCTCTTCGGAGAGCGTATTTGAGTTTAATAGTTCATCCATTGCATGAGCCATATTAATCTCTCCTATATCTCAGGTTTTTAATAAAATTTGTTACCTCTTCCTGGAGATAACGTTGTGCACCTTTGTCGTGTCTAGTTGCTTCAGCGACATCCATTAATACATTGCCCCGTTTATGATTCATTACTCTTTCATAAATTGGATCGGGATAAGCACTAGGAGCACTTGGATTTGCAACAATATCGACTGTAATGATTTCAAAATCTTTAACTATGCCGCTATCATTAACATTGCCACTGCCTCGGCTTGACACGCCTAAATGACACCCACTCTCAATAAGGGTTTTACAAATGTTTCCCATTGGAGTAGGCAATAGTTTCAGCTTGCCGATACCGTTTGCACCATCAGTATCCATTTCAGTGATCATGTGTGATACACGATCTAAATTGATATTGAGGTCATCTGGGTGATCAGCTTCGCCTAATACACTGTATCCACCTTTGATTTTTTCATTAATTGCTTTTACTGCACTATGAATTTCATCTTTTGTGTAGATACGGTTGTTTTGGTTGCGTACATCGCCTTCAATAAAAATACCTTTCATGTACAAGCTCTTACCGTTACCTTCATCTATTGTTTCAGTTACGATATTTGCTTGACTAAATGACAAGTGTTCTTTTAGCGAAATACTCATATTACTTCATTCCTCTGATGGGACTGTCGCTTTTAGTTGCTTCACGCTTAGGAGCAGGTGCCGCACTTGGCGAACCAGCTTCTTGAGGACCAGTAACACCCATATCTTTTACAGCAGGGGCAGAAGCACCAGCTTCTTCTGATGTATCAGTTGGATGTGCTTTAGCATCATTAGGAGCCTTTGCATTACTTGCAACTGGACTTCCTTTGTCACTGCTATCACTGTGTGAAACACTAACTGCACTCATTTTTGCGCCTTCTTCCATAGCTTCAACTGATTCCATTTCCATGTCATCGTCGTCACTTGGTTCTTCGTCGCCCATCATGTCTGAAAATGCTGCTCTTAACTCAGCAATCGCATCTTCTACGTTGTCCATTGCTTCTTCTGCATCAGCAGGAGCTTCATCGCCCATGTCTTCTGCATCATCTGCTTCTGGTTCCATGTCCATAGCTAATTCTATTTCGGCATCATCGCCTTCCATGTCTTCATCGTCCATGATTTCTTCTTGGTCGATTTCTTCTTCGGCAGATTCAATGTCGTCAAGGAAATCTTCTTCAGCGTCAGATGCGTCAATCGCCTCTTCTACTTCTTCCTCGTTATCATCGTCATCTGCTTCGTCGAGATCGATAGTTTCATCTAAATCGTCTTCTGCAATATCGTCTTCTACAATTTCATCATTTTCTTGTAGAGATGACCAATGATTTTTGGCTTTTTCTACAAATACATTATGTAGTAGATCAGCCGCCTTATCTTGTTCATCATTTACGATATACTCGAGGACCTTTACTAAAGATTCCTTGTGTTCGCTCATATCATTCTCCTTAAAAAATTACAGGCTTACCAAGATGGTTTACATCTATATTTAACATACCAAGACGTTTTGCTTGGTAAAATGCCTAAAAAATGGGTATTTTATGAATATCTCTCTGAGATAAGTAAATTTTGCCTGAAAAATTACTGTGCCGGGGGTTTTGCATATATCTTTTTAATGCGTTCTATTCTAGTAGCATGTTCGATATTATGCACTTCTCTTTGTTTTCTTAGACGATTTATATGCTTTAGTGTAAGTCTTTTTTTACGGACATCATCTATTTCTCTATTGTTATAATCGTCATTTTCAGCGTCATAATACTCTTTTAAAATGTCTTTACTACGCACTTTCATCTCCTCCTGGTGCCGCT
>VMHT01210638.1_pt1 | contig 51996 bp, 50 predicted proteins | sample 4693611 | NCBI WGS metagenome assembly VMHT01 (sample SAMN12280063, study PRJNA550983) | marine metagenome | isolation source: seawater sampled from same location over 5 years 0.02-0.2 micron viral filtrate | place: USA: collected off the coast of southern California halfway between the port... ... | reverse complement strand
GTGGTGCTGCCGCGTATAAAATCTGATCTTGTAGACATTTTTGAAAAAGTTTCCGAAGGAAAATTAAACGAAGCTATCTTAGAGCTAGATGAACGTACAGCTACGACAGTTATGTTGGTATCTGGAGGTTATCCTGAAGCTTATGAAAAATCTAAAGAAATTACCGGTTTTGATAAAGTAGAAGGGTCAATTGTATTTCACGCCGGGACTAAAAATGAAGGCGGTAAAATTGTGACCAGTGGGGGCCGGGTGATTGCGGTGACTTCTTTTGGGAAAGATTACAAAGAGGCACTAAAAAAATCTTACCAAAATGCAGAGAAACTACATTTTGATAAGATGTATTATAGAAAAGATCTTGGGTTTGATTTATCCTAAAAAAGAGTGAGCTGTTGGATCACGATCATCATCCTTAATATCGTTGTAGTGCTTAAGTTGCTTCATCCAATAAGCAAACGCAGCTAGCCCCACAAGGATAAAAATGAAATTTAAGGCATTTGCAGCCCACCAGGATTCTAATTCCAGATCTCTTAATAAATCTAAAGGATAGAAAAGTATTTCTTCAAATAAGTAGGCAATACCTTCAAATATATCTCTTAACATTTTTAATGAATTTAAGTTCAAGTTTTCAAAGCTATATTAAAGTGTCTCTTAAGACGTTCAATAACTAACTTTGCTGTATTTAAGAATACAAAAATATAAAAAACCACAATGCTAACAAGCTTTTTTGGCAAATCAAAACCGGTAAACGGCGTAGCGATCACTATTTTTTTGATCATATTTTTTATAATCGCCAATTTTAAAGCCTGGTTTTTGGAATTTGAGATCTTTAATTTTTTAGAAAAGCTGGTAGTTTTACTAAGTCTTATCCTTAGCGTTTTTGTGCTCAATTTTATTGCTAAAAAGAATGAACTTACCCAGCGTAGCGCTTATAAGATCTTATTTTTCGTTATTTTTTCGGCTTCCTTTTTTGCTCTTTTAAGAAATCACCAGGCGATTTTCGCGAATTTATGTGTGCTTTTTGCATTAAGAAGGGTTATTAGTTTGCAAACTAAAAAAGTTACTCAAAAGAAAATCTTTGACGCCACCTTTTGGATCTGCATCGCTTCGCTTTTTTATTTCTGGTCTATTTTGTTTTTAGTGGTTGTTTATGCCGGGATTTTATATTATTTGCCAAAACTTAAAAACTGGCTAATTCCACCTATTGCCGTTTTAGCGGTTGCGGCTCTCACTCAAAGCTTTCACATTATTACCTACGATCAGTTTTATACATTTTCAGAGTGGTTTCAGTGGAATTATTTTGATTATTCAAATTATCAAAATCCTAAAATTCTTATTCCCTTAAGTATAATTTTGGCGCTCACATTTTGGACATTGGTTAAGTTTTTTGCCGTGGTGAACAAAGCAAGTGTCTCTATGAAACCTTCCTTAAACCTGGTTTTGCTTAGTTTATTAACCGCTGTCGCTGTCGCTGTTTTTGCGCCAACCAAAGATGGTAGCGAGCTTATTTTCTTTTTTGTACCGCTTAGTATTATTGCATCTATTTATTTTGACCAAAAAAGCGATAAGCTTTTCCGGGAAGTTTTACTGGCATTGCTTATCTTAATGCCATTGAGCATTCCATTGATTTTTTAAAAGTGTTTAACCCCGGGGTGATTGCAAAATATGTTGCTACTTTTGAAACTTCACAACTAAAAGAATTCCAATTTCAGCAAAGCAAAACCACATTAGCTGATGTGATTTGAGCGATAAAATGAATTATATAGGTTCTAAACATAGACTTGGAGATTTTATTAAATCTACCGTATCAGAAGTGGTTTCTGAAGATCTTTCCCAGATGATATTTTGCGATCTCTTTGCTGGAACCGGTAGTGTTGGGAGAAAGTTTAAAACTTCAGTAAAATCGGTGATCGCTAACGATATTGAGTTTTATAGCTATATTTTACTGAAAAATTATATCGAAAATCACCAGCATCTGGAATCTGAAGCGTTATTGGTGGAATTAAATAACCTTCAAGGTAAAACAGGCTTTGTTTTCGAGGAATACAGCGAAAATGGTGAGGCTGGCAGGCTATATTTTTCTGAAGCAAACGGAAAGAGAATTGACGCAATTAGGCAGCAAATAGATAATTGGAAATTGAATAAAAAAATAGGGGAAAACCAGTATTTTTTCCTCCTGGCTTCTTTATTGGAGAGTGCCGATAAAGTAGCGAATACCGCTTCGGTTTATGCTGCTTTTTTAAAGAAAGTAAAACCTACGGCTCAAAAAGAATTAAAGTTGCAACCGGCTAAATTTGAATTGACAGCGCATCCGCATAAGGTGTTTCAAAAAGATGCAAATCAATTAATTAAAGAAATAGAAGGGGATATTCTGTATTTAGATCCGCCTTACAATACGCGTCAATATGGCGCGAACTACCATATTTTAAATACCATCGCAAAATATGATACCTTTGCACCCAGAGGTAAAACCGGGCTTCGGGATTATTATCGTTCTAATTATTGCAGAAGGAAAGAGGTTGAAAAATCTTTTCGGGATCTGGTAGAAAATGCCCGTTTCAGGTATATATTTTTCAGCTATAATAACGAGGGTCTAATGCCTTCCGAAGAAATAAAAAAAGTAATGAGCCGTTTTGGAAATTACGATTTGGTCACTAGAAATTATAAGCGATTTAAAGCAGATAGAACCGAAAACCGAAACCATACGGCCAATAATACTACAGAATATCTACACATTTTAGAAAAAAAATAATTTATGTTTTCAGATAAAGCAAATAAGATTTTCCAGGAAGTAATAGAAAAATATCACGAAAAAGATACGGTAGAGCAACCGTTTGAAAATCCTTACGATAGCGAAAATGAACTAATTGAGCATTTGCTGTATAGAAAATGCTGGATTGACACTGTACAGTGGCATTACGAGGATATAATTAGGGATAAGCATATCGATCCGGTTGATGCACTGACGCTAAAACGACAGATAGATGCTTCTAACCAGGATCGCACTGACACGGTAGAATATATTGACAGCTATTTTCTTGAAAAATTTAAAAATGTAGAGCCAAAGGCTGATGCTACAATTAATTCTGAAAGTCCGGCCTGGGCGATAGACAGGCTTTCTATTTTAGCTTTGAAGATCTACCATATGCACGAAGAAGCCAACCGGGAAGACGCCTCGCAAGAGCACCAGATGAAGTGTAAAGCTAAGCTTGATGTGTTGCTTGAACAGCGTGTAGACCTTTCTACAGCGATAAACCAATTGTTAGAAGATATTGCTGCCGGAAAAAAATATATGAAAGTGTACAGACAGATGAAAATGTACAATGACGATGAATTGAATCCAGTACTTAGAAAAAAGTAAAGCTTTAAGACTATTCAACATGAAGAAGCAATCTCCCGTTATGCAAAATATTTCTTCCCCATCAGGGGAGATGCCGCGGGCAGAGGACGCTTCTCATATTCTCATGATTAGGTTATCGGCTATGGGTGATGTGGCAATGACCGTTCCCGTATTGCGGGTATTAACTACCAGCTATCCAAACTTAAAAATTACAGTTTTAACCCGGGGTTTTTTCGAACCAATGTTTAAAGGAATTCCTGGGGTTTCGGTTTACAAAGCCGATATTAAAGGAGTGCATAGTGGGGTAATTGGACTTGGCAGATTGGCGAAGGAACTTAGAGATGCAGGAATTGATAAAGTTGCAGATCTTCACAATGTGTTACGCAGTAATGTGCTGAAATCGGTGTTTTATATGTTTGGGATTCCGGTAAAGCAAATCGATAAGGGCCGGAATGAAAAAAAAGCGCTCACCCGTGAAAATAACAAGATATTTAAGCAATTAAAACCTACGATACAACGCTATGCCGATGTGTTTGAAGCTTTAGGTTATCCTCTTGATCTTAGCAAGCATCAGTTTCCGAAGAAAGAAAAGCTTTCAGAAAAAATAAGAGAACTGGTAGGCACCGAACCTAAAAAATGGCTTGGGATTGCGCCTTTTGCACAGCATAATTCTAAAGCTTACCCAGCAGATCTAATGGAAGAAGTTTTAGAGGGATTAAGCGAAAATCCAAAAATCAAGGTTTTATTGTTTGGCGGTGGGGAAGAGGAAACTAAACAATTAGAACATTGGTCAAAAAAGTTTAAAAATACGATTAGCATTGCCGGAAAACTGACTTTAGCCGAAGAACTTGCGCTTATTGCTAATCTTGACGCTATGCTTTCTATGGATAGCGGAAATGGCCATATGGCTGCGATGTTTGGAACACCGGTGATTACCATTTGGGGTGTTACGCATCCTTATGCCGGTTTTGCGCCTTTTAATCAACCAGAAAGTAACAGTTTACTCCCAGATCTTACTCAATACCCAAAAATACCAACCTCTGTTTACGGAAATAAATATCCTGAAGCTTATCAGAATGCTATTCGCAGCATTGCTCCTGAAAGTGTTTTAAAGAAAATTGAAGAGGTTTTGTTTTAGAATTAACCAAATCGTATTTAAAGCTGGGAATTAAAAAAGTTCCTATCACGTCATCCTGAATTTATTTCAGGATATAAGTATGGTTCAAAAACCTTTTTTAGTTATTCCAATTTATATAAAGAAAACCTCACAGGTTTCTAAAACCTGTGAGGTTTAAACTTAGGATTAAAGTATCTTATCCTTTTACTTTTTCTTTAGTTTTATTAGGAAGTACATCAAAGCCCATATTATAAAGGGTAAACCCAAATATATCGGCATATTCTTCAATAATCATTTTTGTAGGTTTCCCTGCACCGTGACCGGCTTTGGTTTCAATCCTGATTAAAACAGGTTCTTCCCCAGCATGTTTTTCCTGCAATTCGGCAGCGAATTTAAAGGAATGCGCAGGCACCACACGATCGTCGTGATCTCCTGTGGTAACCAAAGTAGCAGGATATTCAGTTCCTTTTTCAATATTGTGAACAGGAGAATAGTTGTAAAGATATTCAAACATCTCTTTGCTATCCTCTGCAGTTCCATAATCGTACGCCCAACCTGCACCAGCAGTGAAAGTATGGTAACGCAACATATCCATTACGCCAACAGCCGGTAAAGCTACTTTCATAAGGTCTGGACGCTGCGTCATGGTAGCTCCAACTAAAAGCCCGCCGTTAGAACCACCGCGTATGGCCAGGTAATCGCTAGAGGTATAATTTTCTTCAATTAAGTATTCCGCAGCAGCGATAAAATCGTCAAAAACGTTTTGTTTTTTAAGCTTTATACCGGCATCGTGCCATTCTTTTCCATATTCACCGCCACCTCTAAGGTTTGGAACGGCGTAAACCCCGCCTTGCTCCATCCAAATCGCATTTGCAGTGCTAAAAGAAGGCGTTAAACTAACATTGAACCCTCCATAACCATAAAGCATTGTTGGGTTCTTACCGTCAAGCTCAAGACCTTTTTTGTGGGTAATGATCATAGGAACCTTTGTCCCGTCTTTTGAGGTGTAAAAAACCTGCTTGCTTTCGTAATCGTCTGGATTGAATTTTATATTTGGTTTGTTATAAACCTCAGAAGTTCCTTCTTCAATATTGTATTTATAGATGGTACCTGGAGTCACATAGTTTGTGAAAGAATAATACAATTCTTCTTTTTCCTTTTTTGCACCAAATCCGCCTGCAGAACCAATTCCCGGAAGTTCAACTTCACGAACTAATTTTCCGTCATAGTCGTATTGCTTTACTTCAGAAACTGCATCTACCATATATTCGGCAAAGAAATAGCCGCCGCCGGTAGAAGGGCTCAATACGTTTTCGGTTTCAGGAATAAAGTCTTCCCAGTTTTCAGGAGAAGGATTTGCGGCATCTACGGTCACAACCTTACGATTTGGCGCATCCATATTGGTAACGATAAACAATTTGCTGTCTTCATTGGTAATTACGTAGCTATCGGTGTTTTCGTGGTCTAAAATAGTAACCAATTCAGGGTTATTTTTGGAGAGATCCATCATAAAAAGTTTCCCGCCGGAAGTTGAATTTCTTGCAGAAATAAATAAAAACCGGTCATCTTCTGAAACGCCACCGCCTACGTAACGATGTTTTTGTTCTTCAGTATCTCCAAAAATTACTTTGTCTTCACTTTGTGGAGTTCCCAGTTTGTGGTAAAATAATCTATGTTGATCTGTTTTTGCCGAAAGCTCGCTGCCTTCAGGCTTTTCGTAGCTTGAATAGTAAAAGCCTTCGTTTCCTTTCCAGGAAATTCCGCTAAATTTTACATTCTGAATAGTATCTTCTACACGTTCTTTATTTTCGGCATCTATAATTATTATTTTTCTCCAATCGCTACCACCTTCAGAAATAGCGTAAGCGGCTTTGCTGCCGTCTTTAGAGAAACTTAAGCCGGCAAGAGAAGTAGTACCGTCTTCACTGAATTTATTAGGATCCAGGAAAACTTCTGTTTCGCCATCTTCACCCTTTTTTCTATAAACCACGTATTGATTTTGTAAACCATCGTTTTTGTAGAAATAGGTGTAATCGCCTTCTTCAAAAGGGGCGCTTATTTTTTCGTAATTCCATATTTCTGAAAGTCTTTCTTCAAGCTCTTTTTTATACGGAATGCTGTTTAGATAATCGAAAGTCACTTCATTTTGGGCTTTTACCCATTCTTCGGTTTCTTCGCTACGATCGTCTTCCAGCCAGCGGTATGGATCTTTTACTTTGGTGCCAAAATAATCGGTTACCGTATCTACTTTTTTAGTTACAGGATAATTCAAACTGATTTGTTTTTCTGATTTAGAATCGTTGCAGGAAGCCAGGACGGCGAGTGCAAAAATTCCGGGTAATGTTTTTTTCATAAATTATGTTTTGATACAAACAGTTAGTACTAAAAAATGCCTGTAAGTTACAATTTTACAGGCATTAGTTAATTTTTTGTTTGCTACCGTTTACACTAATTTATTTTTAATTAAGTATTCGGCAATTTGTATGGTATTGGTAGCTGCGCCTTTCCTAAGATTATCGGCTACTACCCACATATTTAAACTTTTAGGTTGTGAATAATCTCTGCGGATTCTTCCTACAAAAACATCGTCTTTTCCTTCAGCATAAATAGGCATAGGGTAAGTGTTGGTATCTGGATTATCCTGTACGGTAACCCCTGGAAACTGACTTAAAATTTTTCTTACTTCAGCTTCATCAAATTCATTTTCGAATTCAATATTCACAGATTCTGAATGTCCGCCAACCACCGGAATTCTAATCGCGGTAGCGCTCACCAATACCGATTCATCTCCAAGGATCTTTTTGGTTTCTTTGGTAAGTTTCATCTCTTCTTTGGTGTACCCGTTTTCCTGGAACACATCACAATGCGGAAGGGCATTCTTATGAATAGGATAAGGATAGGCCATTTCGCCTTTTTCACCTTTGTATTCATTTTCCAATTGCTCCACCGCTTTTACGCCGGTACCGGTAATAGACTGGTAAGTAGAAACGATAACACGCTTAATTTTGAAAGCATCGTGCAACGGTTTTAAAGCCATCAACAACTGGATGGTAGAACAGTTAGGGTTGGCAATGATTTTGTCTTCTTTAGTTAATTCTGAAGCATTAATCTCCGGAATTACCAGTTTTTTGGTTTTATCCATTCTCCAGGCCGAAGAATTATCTACCACCGTTGTTCCATTTTCGGCAAATTTTGGAGCCCATTCTAAAGAAGTTTCTCCGCCGGCAGAAAATAGCGCAATATCCGGTTTAAGGTCTACCGCCGTTTGCAAACCAATTACTTCATAGTCTTTTCCTTTAAAATTGATCTTTTTCCCAACTGACCTTTCTGAAGCAACCAGGTATAATTCTGTAACCGGAAAATTTCTTTCGGCTAAAACTTTTAACATGATCTCGCCTACCATTCCGGTAGCGCCTACTACTGCTATTCTCATAACTTAATTTTTGTCATTCCGTGAAGACGGAAATCTATTATGCTTTTTTCAAATTGTATTAACAGCTTTCGACACCTGTTAATTTAATCAGCAGCAAATTTATTATCCCCAACTTAACTTACATAGCCCCAGCCCTTAAAATTGAAAAGAATTATTGTTTTTAAACTAATTCGTGTTTTTCGTTAAAAAAAGACCCCACAGTTTCCTGTGGGGTTTAATTAAATTACGATTTATTTAAAATGAGCAGTATAGCGGTGCTCGTATTTTTAGACATTATTAAGTCGAACTATTCTGTTTTTTTAACTCATCCCTAATTTGGGTTAGCAAATCTTCCTGGGTTGGGCCTTTTGGCTCCACCAATTTTGGAGCTTCTTTTTCTTTTTTGGTCTTTTCGTAGGCCCGTAATACCAAAAATATAAAAAATGCAACGATTATAAAATGTATAATGGTATCTATTAAATTTCCGTAAGTAATTACAGCGGCTTCAGCTTCTTTTGCAGCTTCTAATGTTTCGTAGGAAACCCCGTCTAGAGCAATAAATTTCTGTGAAAAATCTGTTCCACCGGTTATTAAACCAATAATAGGCATAATCACATCTGCCACTACAGAAGCGATGATTTTGTTAAAAGCGGCACCTATTACCACCGCGGTAGCAAGGGCAATAATATCACCCTTGAGCATAAATTTTTTAAAATCCTGGATAAAACTCATGATAAATTCTAATTAGGTTAGTAACTAACCAAATTACACAATAATTGGTTAGAAAAAATCATTTAATAATTATCCGTTTTACTCTTTGTGAAATACCGGTAATAAGCTCATAAGAAACGGTTCCTCCTTTTACAGCAAGTTCGGGAACGGGTTGGGGACCGCCAAAGATTATTACTTCATCACCTTCTTTACAGTCAATGTGGGTCACGTTTATCATAATAATATCCATACAAACATTACCAACAATAGGAGCATATTCTCCATTAACAAAAACCCCGGCTTTTCCGTGGCCATATATGCGTTTTATACCATCGGCGTGGCCAACAGGAAGGGTAGCTATTCTTGTCGTTTTTTCGGCTTTAAAAGCACGGCCATAGCCAACCGTATCTCCTTCTTTTAAATTTTGAATTTGAGAAATTACCGACTTTAAAGTGCCCACAGGTTTAAGTTTTTTGTTGAGGTTATCGTCATTGGCGAAACCGTAAAGTCCCAAACCGCTTCTTACCATAGAAAAAGCGGCAGAAGGATAATTAAAAACCGCTGAAGTATTACAAAGATGTAAAAGCGGTTCGTAGTCAATATCTTCCAAAAGTTTACCCGCCAGATCTTTAAATTTATAAATTTGAGAAAGGCTAAATTCTCGCTCTTTCCAATCTTCGCTGGCCGCCAGGTGCGAAAATGCCGAAGCTATTCTTACCGATTTAGTTTTCTTTAATTTCTCTGGAATATTATGATAATCGGCTTCAGTAAATCCAAGACGGTTCATTCCCGTATTAAATTTTAGATGCACCGGATAATTTTTCTGTTTTTGCTTTTCAGCGAGCTCTATAAAAAGCTGAAGTGTTCTTGCACTGTATAAATTTGGCTCCAGGAAATGTTCAATTATTTCAGGATAATTTACGGGTTGTGGGTGCAGTATTAAAATAGGTTTGCTAATTCCTGCTTCCCGCAGCCTAATGCCTTCTTCGGTATAAGCAACCGCAAAATAATCGGTGCCCAGTTCTTCTAATTTATTCGCCATTGCTACAGAATCATTTCCATAGGCATAAGCTTTAATTACCGACATAAATTTAACACCGGGTTTTAACTGCGATTTTATGGTTTTAAAATTATGAGCTAAGGCGTTAAGGTCTATTTCCAGAACGGTTTCTTCGGCTTTAGGCATTCTTTTTCTTTAGGTTAGGTTGCAATTCTTCGGCATCTTTCACATCTAATTTCTTAACCCTTTCCCTAAGCATGGCTTTGTAGTAAGCGCCACGGCTTAAAGGTTCGTATTCTTCGTTTTCCCCTAGAAAAACCAGGTCGTCATTAATCGCTTTTCTATAGCTAAATTGTGCCAGGTTTCCGGTGCGTGTGCAAACAGCGTGAACTTTGGTCACATATTCTGCAGTAGCCATAAGATAGGGCATAGGCCCAAAAGGATTTCCTTTAAAATCCATATCGAGTCCGGCCACAATTACCCGAATTCCTCTATTTGCGAGATCGTTGCAAACCGTTACAATTTCATCATCAAAAAACTGGGCTTCGTCTATTCCTACCACATCACAACCATCGGCAAGAATCCTGATATTGGAAGCCGAAGGAACGGGAGTAGACCTAATTTCATTAGAATCATGAGAAACCACCATTTCCTCGTCATAGCGCGTGTCTATGGCGGGTTTAAAGATTTCTACGGTTTGTTTGGCGAACTGGGCTCTTTTTAAACGGCGAATTAGTTCTTCGGTCTTGCCAGAGAACATACTGCCGCAAATAACTTCAATCCAGCCAAATTGCTCTTCGTGATTTACTGTATTTTCGAGAAACATTTTGTAATTTTCAAATCGAAATGGGAACTTGCCCTTTTTGATAAAGGTGGAACAAATTTATTAAAAATACAAGCCATTAGCGGTTGGTAACCACTAAAGTTATTAAACCATATTAAGGCACTTTTTTTGTAAGTGTTATATTGAAACTTGAGATAGACTTTAAATAAAAAGTGGGTTCATAAATATTGCTGAAAAATGAAAAACAGACTTAAAAAAGAGTTAGTAAAACTTGCCGAAGAAATAATTTCTGAAAAAGAAAATTTAGATACCAAAGCGCTTAAATTAAAAGCGGCAACCTTATATGAGCAACTTTCTATATTTAATTTTACCGAAAAAAATCTTGAGGCATTTGAAGCTCCCGAAGCCACACCAACGCCTAAGATTGAGAAGAAAGTTCAGGCTAAAGCACCGGTACAGCACGAACGGGACGATTATGCTCCAGATGGTACCGAATACCGCGAGGATGCCGATGCAATTACCGAACCCAATACCGAAAAAATAAAAGATATTGTTGCGCAAATGCCTGCGGAAGCTGAGCGTGTAGATGAGCTTATTGAACAGGCAAATCCTAAACCACAGGCACCGCCGGCACAACAGCAATCTCTTCAAATGGAAGAAGAGCCACCAAAACCAAGAACCGAAGCTCCCAAAAACGATTTTAGAAATATTGGGGTAGATTATGATAATCTTCCCGATTTCGAACCCTTGAATAATCGGCAAAAGGACCAAAGACCAAAGTCTGTAAACGACAGGTTGAAAAAAGGAATAAATATTGGGCTTAACGAACGACTTTCATTTATAAAAAATCTATTTGACGGAAATTCTTCAGATTATAATCGGGTGCTTTCCCAGTTAAATACTTTTAGTTCTTTAGATGAAGCCCAAAAATTCATCCAGTTGGTGGTGAAGCCAGATTATAATCACTGGGAGGGAAAAGAGGATTACGAAGAGCGATTTATGGCCAAAGTAGAGAACAAATTCAGTAATTAAATTCGCTTTAATGGGAAAATTATTCCTGGTACCTACGCCAATAGGAAATTTGGACGATATGACTTTTAGGGCGGTGAAAGTGCTAAAAGAAGTAGATACAATTCTTGCCGAAGACACCCGAAATAGCGGGAAACTTTTAAAGCATTTTGATATTGGTACGCATATGCAAAGTCATCATATGCACAACGAGCATAAAACGGTAGATCACATAGTTGAACGGATTAAAAGCGGCGAAAATATAGCGCTGATAAGTGATGCGGGAACTCCCGCAATTTCAGATCCCGGGTTTTTATTAACACGCGCTTGTGTTGAAGCAGGCATAGAAGTAGATTGTCTTCCGGGCGCTACGGCTTTTGTTCCGGCGCTGGTAAATAGTGGTTTCCCTAATGATAAATTTATTTTTGAAGGTTTTTTACCGGTAAAAAAAGGCCGGCAAACGCGCTTGAATTTACTTGCGGAAGAAACCCGAACTATGATTTTTTACGAATCGCCTCATAAATTGCTGAAAACCCTAAAACATTTTTCAGAGTATTTTGGCGAAGAAAGGCCTGTTTCGGTTTCCCGTGAAATTACTAAACTTCACGAAGAAACTATTCGCGGTACAGCAGCTGAGGTTCTTCAACATTACACAAAAAAGCCGCCTAAAGGGGAAATTGTGATTGTGGTAAAAGGAAAATCTTAATGCAGCAATTGCTAAAAGAAGCCAGGGCCTGCAAATTTTGTGAAAAGCATCTGCCGCTTGGAGCAAGACCTATTGTAGAAGGTACTAAAAACTCTAAAATTGTTTTAATAAGTCAGGCGCCGGGAAGAATAGTTCATGAATCTGGCATTGCCTGGAATGATCAAAGCGGAAAAAAGCTCAGGGAATGGCTTGGGGTAAACGAAACAACTTTTTACGATAATAATAATTTTGCGATTCTTCCTATGGGATTTTGCTATCCGGGGAAAGCTAAAACCGGCGATGCGCCACCCCGCAAAGAATGTGCACCAATGTGGCACGAGATTATTCTTTCGGAATTAAAGAATGTTCAGCTTAAAATTCTAATTGGGGCCTACGCAGCAAATTATTACCTACCAGGGAAATTAAATCTTACCGAAAAAGTAAGTGCATACCAGGATTTTCTACCTGATTATTGGTGTTTACCACATCCCTCGCCGGTGAACCGTTTTTGGAGAAGTAAAAATCCCTGGTTTGAGCAAGAGATGGTACCCAAATTACAAACCAGGATTCATAAAATTATAGGTTGACTGGCTAATGGTGTTAATTACTCTGCCAACTTCACAAAATCGAACTTTTTTCCGCTAAATAAACCTTTATCTGAAAGTTTTAGATCGGGAATCACTAGGAGCGCCATAAAAGAAAGCGTCATAAAAGGAGCTTTTAAGCTGCTGCCTAAATCTTTGGCCATTTTATCTATTTCTTCGTATAATCTACCGGTTTCCCAACCATCTTTATCGCTAATAATTCCGGCAATTGGTAGTGGAAGTACTTTTTCATCATTTCCATTCACGCTACAAATTCCTCCTTTATGCTTGATGATGAGATTTACCGCGTTACAAATTTCTTCGTCTGATGCTCCCACAGCGATAATATTATGTGAATCGTGCGCTACCGAGCTGGCAATCGCTCCTTTTTTCAAGCCGAAATTCTTTATAAATGCTACTGCAGGAGCTTTGTTCTCATAGCGATTAACCACCGTGATTTTTAAAATATCATTTTCAATATCTGAAATTAGTTCCCCGTCATTTTCTAAAGCTTTCTGCTGAATTTCATTAGTAATAAGTTCACCATCCAGCGCTTCGATGACTTTAATAGTATTACCGGCTGCTTTTATTTTAAAATCCTCCGGCTTTTTGGGTGAAGTATGAAAATTATTCGGCTTTTCAAATGGAGAAGATTTGATGTGAGATTTACCATTTTCAGCAACTAGCTCACCATCAATATAAGTTTGTAAAACTTCAAAGTTGGTCAGGTCTTTTACCGAAATAAAATCGGCGGGATCGCCCACTTTTAATTGTCCGACTTCTAAATTGTAATGATTTACTGGATTGATACAAGCGACTTCCAGCACCTTAAACACATCTATAGCCTTAGCCACCGCCCTTGCACAAAGCTGGTTAATATGCCCTAAAACCAGGTCGTCTGGATGTTTATCGTCTGAGCAAAACATCATATTTTTATAATGTTCGGGCAGCAGATCTATGAGCGCTTCAAAATTCTTAGCGGCGCTGCCTTCGCGAATAAGTATTTTCATACCAAGGCCAAGCTTTTCCTCGGCTTCTTCAGCGGTATAACATTCGTGATCTGTAGAAATACCGGCTTCAGCATATTTTTTCGCATCTTCCCCTAGTAAGCCGGGTGCGTGGCCATCCGTAGGTTTGTCAAAATGCTTAGCCCAGGCAATTTTCTTCATCACTTCTTCATCTTCGAAGATTACGCCGGGATAATTCATCATTTCTGCGAGATATTTTATTTCAGGAAGTGCCAGTAAGTCTTTAATATCTTCGGCATTAATAACCGCTCCCGAAGTTTCAAAATTGGTAGCCGGCACACAGGATGGCGCACCAAAATTAAATTTCAACGGACTTTTCTGTCCGTTTTCAATCATAAACTTAACGCCTTCCTTTCCTAAAACATTCGCGATCTCGTGAGGATCTGAAACCGTGGCTACCGTACCGTGAATTGCCGCCAGTCTTGCAAATTCTGTTGGAACCAGCATAGAACTTTCTATATGTATATGCGCATCTATAAAGCCGGGAAGTAAAAAGCTTTTTACCTCATGCTGTTTTTCTTCAATCTTTGTAATTTTTCCATTCTCGATGCTGATTTCCGCAGGAAAAATCTTCTTGTTTTGAATATCTACGAGCTGGCCCTGTATAATTTTGATCATATTTTTTCTGTAAATCCTAAAGCGTGAAATTAGGGATTATTATTAATTGCAGAAAAATTTCTATGAATCTGTTTTAGTGAATTCCCCCTTATTGGTATTGAAATACTATACGTATTTTTGAAAAAAACTTACGATGCGCTGGACTTTAAAACCTAAACCCGATTCTTTAGTTGTTAGTAAACTTGCCGAAGAATTAGGGGTGGAAACGCCTGTGGCGACACTCTTGGCGCAACGGGGAATAATGACTTTTGAAGCCGCAAAAAAGTTTTTCAGGCCCAGTCTGGAAGAGCTGCACGATCCCTACCTGATGAAAGATATGGATGTGGCTGTAAATCGAATTCAGCAGGCAATCGCTTCCGAAGAAAATATTATGGTTTATGGCGATTATGATGTGGACGGGACGACCAGTGTGGCTTTGATGTCTTCTTACTTAAAAACCCTTACCACGAATATCGCCACCTATATCCCCGACAGGTATACTGAAGGTTACGGTATTTCTTACCAGGGAATTGATTTTGCGGCAGATAACGAGATTTCGCTGATTATTGCCCTGGATTGTGGAATAAAAGCCATTGATAAAGTGGCTTATGCCGCTGAAAAAGGAATAGATTTTATTATTTGTGATCACCACCGGCCGGGAGAAACTATCCCTGAGGCCGTTGCGGTGCTAGATCCCAAGCGTGAGGACTGTGAATATCCATATAAAGAACTTTGTGGTTGCGGGGTTGGCTTTAAATTGATTCAGGCTATAAACACTAAAAGAGGAGGGACGCCCGAGGTTTTGTTGCCTTATCTTGATCTTGTGGCGACTGCCATTGGAGCCGACATCGTACCTATTACCGGGGAGAACCGAATTCTGGCTTATCACGGACTGAATGTAATAAATGTTGCACCTAGAACTGGATTTAAAGCAATTTTGGCACAGGTTAAAAAGGATAAACTTACGATAACAGATGTTGTTTTTATCATTGCGCCGCGTATAAATGCCGCGGGAAGAATGAAACACGGTTTGCACGCGGTGAATTTACTCACCGAAGAAGACGAAGCGACTGCTATGGAATTCGCTGGGGAAATTGAGAATTTTAACGCCGAAAGAAAAACTACCGATAAAGCGATTACGGTTGAAGCCCTTGAGCAAATTGAAGAATTGCAGGAGCAGGAACGGTACAGTACCGTGCTTTATCACGAGAGCTGGCATAAAGGCGTGATTGGCATTGTAGCTTCACGTTTAACCGAAACTTATTATCGTCCCACGCTGGTTTTTACAAAAAGCGGTGAGAAGCTGGCGGCTTCAGCACGTTCGGTAAAGGGGTTTGATGTCTACAATGCTTTAGAAGCCTGTAAAGAGCATATCGAGCAATTTGGCGGACATAAATATGCAGCGGGATTAACTTTAGAAGCTTCGGAATATGAAAACTTTAAAGCGAAGTTCGAGTCGGTGGTCTCTGAAACTATAGATAGAAGATTACTAACTCCTGAAATTGCAGTAGATGCCGAAATTGATCTGGATGAAATTACCCCGAAATTCTTTAGAATTCTAAAGCAATTTGCTCCTTTTGGGCCGGGGAATATGAGTCCGGTTTTTATGACTAAAAACCTTACCGATACAGGTTATGGGAAATGTGTGGGTGCAGATGAAGCACATCTTAAGTGCAAGGTTGTACAGCAAGGAAAATCGGCAATTTTTGATATGATTGGCTTTGGACTGGGAGAGAAATTCGAAACAATTTCAGAAAAGAAAACCTTTAAAGCGGTGTATTCTTTAGACGAAAACGAATGGAATGGAAACGTTTCTATTCAGTTAAAATTAAAAGATATCAGCGAATAAATCACTTCTATTTAGATTCATTTTAAATAATAATTTTATATTTGGGTAATTTATCTCGAAGCAAGCTTCGGAGTTTTTAAATCTCGATTATCGAGTAAATTATTTTAAAATGGATGATGTAGCTGTAATTTATCACAACAAATTGGGAATTTCTTTTCGGTGGAAAAATAACTTACCAAATGCTGATCCTGTCAGGATACAAATGGTTTTTAAGGATATGGGTTTCTATTTGTTACCTGAAGAAATTCAACATTTTTCCAGTAATATACAAGCAGCTAAATATTATAATTGTGGTAATTGTAGCAGTAAAAAATCCTGTAGGAACATTCTGTTAAGATCTCCACTTGAAAAAATGGATTTTGCGGTAAGTGCCATAGAGTTGGAACAAATTTCAGATTTAATAGAGGGAACTTTATTTAAATTAAACCTAGAAAATTATTTAAATGGATGTGGGAGGAATTAAAATTCTAATTTCTTTAAAATCGTCTTCTCACCATCAAAAACCGCGTAGGTGTAGAAATCGATCCAGTCTCCGGTGTTGATATAGGTCGATTTTCCGTTTAGGTCGATTTCCAGGGGTAAATGCCGGTGGCCAAAAAGAAAGTAATCGTAATGCTTTTCTTCTAATTTTCGGCGACAATATTGAATAAGCCATTCCTTTTCTTCTCCTAAAAATTTTTGCTCCTGGTCTCCCGAGATCGCTTTGTTTTTTACCGAAAAATACTGTGCCAGCGGAATACCTAAATCTGGATGCAGCCAGCGATAAAGCCATTTAGAAAACGGATTGGTAAATACCTTTTTCATTCGTTTATAACCGTGGTCCCCCGGTCCCAGTCCGTCCCCATGGGCAACAAGGAAGGTTTTATTATTGAATTCAAATTCTTCTGGCTTACGAAATACCGGGATATTAAGTTCGTCTTCAAAATAACTTTCCATCCACAAATCGTGATTACCAACAAAAAAATAAATCGGGATTCCGCTGTCTTTAATTTCTGCAAGTTTCCCTAAAACCCGTACAAAACCTTTAGGAACGGCGTGTTTATACTCAAACCAGAAGTCAAAAAGATCACCGAGAAGAAAAATAGCGGCAGCATCTTGTCTAATTTCGTCCAGCCATTTTACAAACCTAATTTCCCTTGGCCTGCTTTCTTCTTGAGTAGGTGCACCAAGGTGATTATCGCTGGAGAAATAAACTTTTTTGCCTTCGGGAATAGTCATTTATGATGATTCTAAGCTGTAAATATAAATATTTTAGGAAAAGAGTTTATAGGTTTGGAAAACCTGAGATTTTAACCCTTCCGTCTTAATCTTCTCTCGAAGATTAATCCATCTTCCCTTTTAAAGGGAAGGAGCTTTTACTTATTTCCCCTTCGGGGGTTGGGGGCTTGCTTATTGATCGCTTGCAAACCATTCCGCAAAACTGGATTCGGTTTCCTGGAGTTTTAGCGAGTGTAGTTTTATATGATCGGGTAAATGTTTTTGAATCTTTTCAGCAAAATCTACCACCATATTTTCGCTGGTGGGTTGGTATTCGACAAGGATAACATGGTGACCTCGATTTTTTAGTTCTTCAGCAAGCTCTACATGTGGCGTGTTTTTATTAAAAACCGTGGCGTGGTCAAACTTGTCTACAATTTCAGATTTTACGATCTTTTTTAAATCTCCAAAATCTATTACCATCCCAAACTTCACATTATCCTTATCGGTAATAGGTTCCCCAATCACACAAACACTAAGTTTATAGCTGTGGCCGTGTACGTTTCGGCATTTGCCATCGTAGCCATAAAGGGCGTGGCCGGTTTCAAAAGAAAACTGTTTGGTAATTCTAATCTTGCTCATCTCGCGTTATTTTTGGCAAAGTTAAGGGTTTTTTAGCGTTATATTTTTTTGGTTTTGCAATTATGTTTCTGTTGTATATTTGCCCGTTTTTTTAATGAAAAATGATAACAGAAACTGCTCCCGAACTTTTTGAACAACTGGATTTTATAGAAAATCCTTTTTACGAAAATATTATTACCGATTTAGTTGAAAATCAATATTGTATTGTAGACGAATTTTTTAATGCTGAAGAAGTGGCAATGCTACGCAATTCTTTAAAATCAAAATTTGAAGAAGCACAATTCAAAAAGGCAGCCATTGGGAATAAAACCAATGAAATTGTTGCGAAATCTATTAGAGGAGACTTTATTTTATGGCTTAACGAAGCTGAAGCAGGAAAAGCTGAAAACCTGTTTTTCAACAAAATCAATTCTTTAGTAGGGTATTTGAACAAAACCTGCTTTCTGGGAATTTTAACTAAAGAATTCCATTACGCGCTGTATCCAGAAGGTACTTTCTATCAGCGACACCTGGACACTTTTCAGAATGACGGCAGAAGAAAACTTTCTATGGTTTGTTACTTAAACGAGGAAGATTGGAAGCCGGAAAATGGAGGGGAATTGGTAATTTATTCCGAAGAAAATGGAGTTGAGGTTTCAAAAGCCATTTATCCAATGCCGGGACGTGTTGTAATTTTTGAAAGTCAGGTATTGGAACACGAAGTAAAGCCGGTGAAAACTGCAAGGTTAAGTATTACGGGTTGGTTAAAAACAAGGTAACCGAGATTAACTTCTCCTAAATTTTTCTCGAAACAAAGAAAGGCTTTTTCTGGCTGGGCAGAAATTAGCCTGCGCGGGTTATTTGTTGAATTTTTTATAAAGTACCACAACAATTAAAACCAGCGCTAAAATAAGCCAGAATCCCATTCCGCTTAGAAAACTTAGAAATTCCCAGGTATCTTCTCCCATTAGTTCATGCGGCTTTTTTGCTGCCTTCTTCTCCAGTTATAGCGAGCATAAAGAAAAATGGCAAGAATAAGTAAAATACCCATCAGGTAAAGCCAGTTGTCGGCGATAAATTCCCAGATGGTAAAACCCCATTCCTGTTCGCTGGTTGCGTCGCGGTCTTTTGGTAAATGTTCCTGTGGTAAACTCATAGGCTTATTTCTAGGGTGGAAATTACACTTTTCTCCCTAAGGAATATGTTATAATGATGCTAATTTCCTGCGCTGTGGTTTTTAGCCATTTTGAGCATGAAGTTTTTTATTTCTGATCCTTCTGCGATGAAAAAACATTAACGGTCCTAAAATTAAAAGGAAACCAAAAAGTAGTACCAAGAAATTATCGGCCAAAGCCGAACCGATAGAAACCCCCAGATCTTGAACTTGGCCGCCGTTGGTGTTCAAGTAAAGTAAGCGCATATTTTTATTTTTTATATTTAGCTAAAGCATTTTTAGTAAAATCTGAAAGTACTAATTCTCCCGAAATTGCAGCTCTTTCAGCCAGTAATTCATCCCAGTGATCTGTATTTTTCCATAGCATTTTTTTCATTTCATAAAGTGCCTCGGGATTATAAGAAGCCAGTTTTTCGGTAAAAATCATTACCTCTTTATCAAGTTCTTTTAAACTTTCAAATACCCGGGCATATAAGCCTTTATCCTTTGCCCAGTAAGCGTTTTTCCATTCATGGGCAGCAAGACTCAACTCTCCAAGGGCACCAACGCCAATTTTGCGTTCTACGGCGGGGGCAATTACAAACGGACCAATACCTATGCTGATTTCTGAAAGTTTTATCGCAGCGGCATCAGTAGCCATGGCATAATCGCAAGCAGCAACCAGCCCTACACCGCCGCCAACAGTTTTTCCCTGGATGCGGCCCACGATGAGCTTTTTACAGTTGCGCATCGCATTTAAAACTTTTGCAAAACCCGAAAAGAATAATTTACCGTCTTGCATAGTTTCGATCGCTACCAGTTCGTCAAAAGATGCTCCGGCACAAAAGGCTTTTTCTCCTTCAGATTTCAATAAAATCACTTTTACGCTGTCATCATCAGATAATTTCTGAAACTCTTTCTCAAGGCGATCTAATAACTCTGAAGGGAAAGAATTACTGGCAGGATGGCCAAATTCTAAGTGGGCGATTCCATTTTCAATATTGGTATATAAACTTCCGTTTTCACGTGTGGTAGACATAAATTTGATTTTTCAGTTAGCTGAATACCCAAATTTAGAAAGATTAACGCTGAAATAAATTTTTTTGGTTCAATAATTTAAAATTCAATTTTAGAACAGAAACCTTCTTCTATCATTGATGTAATTTATTTACAATATGAATACCAGTGATTTAATTAAAACCTTCGAACAGCTTATTTTTCATTTTCTTTGTTATGTATTCCTCTCGCTTTGCTCGTCGGATACAAAAGAAAACGAAACAAAAGAAAAGGCGCTTTTTCCAAGGTATTTTTCAGCAAAGCTGAAAAATTTATACTGCGGAAAAAGATTCCAAAGCGCTGCTTTAAAACGTCAACATCACGGTTTTTCAAAATTTTTGTATCCAATCCCACTGAGACTGCAAACTGCTCACTAAAGATTGCCAACTGAAAACTCAGACTTCTTTCTGTAAATATTTTCTTCTGAATTTAATGACCAAGCCGGCGCTGCGAATAAGCATCCAGACAAAAAACGCGATCCAGATTCCGTAAAGTTTCAACCCGAAATAATCTGAAATTAAAAGGGCAGGAGTGAAGCCCAGAAACGTGGCCACCAGCAATAAATTACGCAGATACTTTGCCTCACCCAAACCTTTAAAGATTCCGTCGAACATAAAGGCGATGGCATTTACTGGTTGCATTAATAATACGATCCAAAAAACCGATGAGAATATAGCCAGAACAGCAACATCCTTATTAAAAACCAACCCAATTTGGTTGTAAAACAGTCCGCAGATTGCCATTAGGATAAAAGCGATCAATACCGCGTATTTGCTTATTTTTTTACTGAGTTCCCATAAATTTCTATAATCCCTGGCGCCCAGTAATTTCCCGCCAATTGCGTTCCCTGCATTCGCATATCCATCTATAAAAAAACTAAAGAAAAGCCAGATGTTCATCAAAATACTTTGAGCAGCGATATAGTTTTTTCCGTAATCGGTGGCGTAGGCATTGGCCAGGTAAATGGCGAAATTTAAGGCAGCCGTTCTTACAAAAAGGTTGGCGGCCATAAGTAAAAGCCCTTTTAAACGCGGATTTATATTCAAACTTAGTTTTAAGTGAAAAGGCGTTTTTTTAAAGAAAAACCAAAGGGCCATTACCAGCATTGTCCCTTGTGCAGCAAGACTGGCATAAGCAGCACCTTTAAGATGCATTGCAGGAATAAGTCCGTCGATTCCGTAAACCAATAGAAAATCCAATCCTACATTCACCGCGGCACCGGCAAGACTGCATTTCATTGCCCAAAGCGTGTTTTGAAGTCCGCGAAATACGCCGAAAATAGCAAAAGTCACCAAAGTTAACGGATAACCCAATGCTCGGATTTGATAATAGTCTTCAGAATATTGCAAAATCAAACCTTCGGCGTTATACGCGCTAAAGATTGATTCGGCGAAAAAGGCGGTAGTTGCATAGATCACAAGGCTAAAAGCAAAATTGAAATATATTGCCTGTGGAATAAGCGTTTTTACCGCATGAATTCGGTTTGCGCCCAGATGCTGGGAGATAATGGCAGAAATAGCGGTTTTGGTTTGCGCTACGATCCAAATAATCGCTGAAAGAAAAGATCCCACGATTCCTGCCGCGGCAAGTGCTTCAACCGAGTTTTTTTCTACATTTCCAATTACCGCGATATCAGTAAGGGAGATCAACGGCTCGGCAATTCCGGCAATAATTGCGGGAATGGCAATTCGGTTTATATTTTTAAAACTTACAGAAGATTCCAATAGCAGATATTTTCAGTAGCAAATATAGAATGCTTTATTGTAAAGCTTTATCGCAAGAATGATTTCTTAAGGGTTTTTCTCAATTTTCGTTTAAGAAGGTGCTAAAAGTTTTTCGTAGCAATGAAAAGGATATTCATTTTTATGCGGAAAATAGACATCGCCAAGTTTTGTATAACTACGGGCTTCATAGAACTTCTGATTGCGTGTGTTTTTACTGAAAGTATCTAACCTTACGGAAGTAAAATGCTTGTTTCTAGCAAATTCTTCAGCAAAATCCATCATTTTCCTGGCGTAGCCTTTTCCCCAGAATTCAGGGTGCGTGGCCAGCCTGTGAACATACAGATTATTGTCGGTTTTGCTTAGCCAGTCTATATTTCGGTAAACTTCATCCATATTAGGAGTAAGGACTATAATGGCGGTAATAATATTCTCTTCCTCAAAAATATATAATTCTTGCTTCTCAATATCGTTTTGAAGTTTTTCCAGGGAAGGATAATGTTCATTCCATTGAAAAATATTTTGCTGCTGAAGCGCTTTTGCACAGGCTTCGGTTAGTGTCTTGATCTCCCTGAGCTCGTTGGGCTTAGCTTTTCTAATCATAATAATAAATAAAACTTCTTCGTTGGAATTTACAGAAAATTATTACATTTGCCTTCCAATTGGGGGATTAGCTCAGCTGGCTAGAGCGTTTGGCTGGCAGCCAAAAGGTCATCGGTTCGACTCCGATATTCTCCACAAAACCACCGTTTTTGCGGTGGTTTTTTTGTTTTTTGAACTTTTCATTTTCAACATATTGAAAGCTGGCTAGAGCGTGCCGATGCAAGATCGGGAAGGTCCATCAGTTCCCCCGAAGCTTCGGGGCGATATTCTCCACAAAACCACCGTTTTTCACGTTGGTTTTTTTGTTTCCGAGTTTTTTCATTTTTAAAATAATGAAAGCTGGCTAGAAAAGGTTTTCGTCAATGGTAACTTGTTTCAGACTTTATCCCGATTTTGCTTCGGGATCTTAAAATGTTTAGATTATCAAAATATTAGATTCTGAACTAAATTCAGAATGATGATTTATTTAAAATAAAAAACGATCTTAAAAATTAATTCAAGACCGTTTTTAGTGAAAATATACTTTTAAAAAGCTTAAGAATCAGCTTCGTCGTTATCTATGTATTCGTCTTTTAGATCCTGAACGCTGGCTGCAAGAAACTCTGAGGTTCTGTTCAACACGTGCTGAAATTCCTTCGTTAATTCATCTTTATTCCAGGGGTGCGAAATACCAAAAACGTGGTCCGCATTTTCAACTAAAAGTAATTTCGAGATTGCACTCCATTCAAATAAATTTCCGGCATCAGCAATAGAAACCGTAGTGTCGTTACTTCCGTGGGCAATAAAATGAGGGATGTCTAGGTTTTTGGTTGATTTTTGAATATTTAAACGCTCCCTGTTTTCTCTAAAATTTTTATAGAACTGGTAATGATGAGGTAATTGCTGACCGGTACGCGTGTTTTTTATGTATCGTACACCTTTTTTCTCCCAGGCTTCCAGTTCTTTTTCTTTTGGAAAACGCGAAGCAAAGTCACTAACCGCGGCAAGGGTGATAAGTTTATCGATCCTTTCTTCTTCAGCCGCTTTTATAATCGCAATACCACCACCGCGGGAATGCCCAATTAGGTTAATACTTTTCGCATCTATTTGTTGAGCCTGGTCAAAATCTGGTGTTAGCACCCAGTCTATCACTGTTTGTAGATCGTCTAGCTCTTTTATATAGTTATTGTCGCCAAAGGCTTCAATATTTAAAAATTCTGTTGGATTTTCTGGAGAGGTCCCGTTGTGAGAAAAATTAAATTTCACGAAGAAATAACCTTTTTCTGCATAAAATTCACCCATTTTATCCCAGGCGCCCCAGTCTTTAAAACCTTTATAGCCGTGGCAAAAGATTATGATTGGTTTTGGTTTTTTATCGTCCTTAAAAATTAAATAAATTAAGATTGGTTTATTATGCTTTCCATCAATCTGGAGATTGGTTCTTTTAGTAATTTCCATAGGTTTTTTATATTTCTTTTTCTTTAAAAGGAATTTCAGGATCGCAAATTTCGATTATTAGTTTTTTTAACTCTACTTCGAATGCTTCAAGAATTTCCCTATTTATAGCTGTTTCTTTATTTTTTGTTCTTGGTTTATCTTTTTTTCCGAATTTCAGGAACCCGCTTTTTAAATTTTTAAATGAAATTATTCCTGCTTCCACGGGAAAATCCAGTGAATTTTGATCTTGCATCATTTTCGTATACGCCAATACCTGGAAACTTTTACTGTATTTATTGTAATCTGAAGCGAGATCTGCCCAATCTACAATTTCAATTTTATCCTGGGTTACCTTTCCCGTTTTATAGTCAATAATTCTGGTGATACCGTTAGTATTTTCTACCCGGTCTACTTTTCCACGCATAAATATCGGAAAATCAAGCTTCTCTATCTTAATTTCAGATTTTAAATTTTCCTCAATTTTCAAGATTTTAACTTCTTCGGTTTTGAGTCGGTTTAATTCCAGGTTTAAAAAGTTACGGAGATAGCGTTTGGCCACTTCATAAATTAACAGGTTTTTGCCCTGGTTTACCGGGCCGTTCATATAAGATTTTTTAAACTGAAGCGTGATCTCTTCTTCGATATTTCCTTTAAAAGCTCTAATATCTTCTGCAGTGAGCAGCTTATTCTCCAGCGGTTTGTAGAAATTTTCGAGGCTATCGTGTACTACCGTCCCCAGTGTATTATAAGCTACTGTTTCTTCTACTTCTTCGCTGTCACGCACCCCAAGAACGTACTGCCTGTAAAAATCTAGCGGATTTCTTATGTATGAAGTCAATGCCGAAGGGGAAAAACCGTAAGCAGCAAGCGACTTTAGTTTCTCCATGATTTCAGGAGTTTTTCTAACTTCCCGAAGCTCATTTTTAATCGCCGGAACTTTTGGACTTACCATAGCATGTGTGAGCTGATGCGCCGGTTGTTTTTCAATTTCCAGTTGAGTAAGAAACCGGCTTTTTTCTCCGGAATTTAACCCGTCGGTTTCTGTGTTGTAAAGCAGGTGCACATTTTTAGCACGTTGTAAAAGCCGGTAAAAGTGATAGGTATAAACTGCGTCTTTTTCTTTGTAGGTGGGCAGTTTGTAGTTTTGTTTTAGATCGAAAGGAATAAAGGAACTACCCGATTTTCCTGAAGGTAAAACGCCTTCGTTTACCGAACAAATAATGATATTTTTAAAATCTAAGGCGCGCGATTCCAGCATTCCCATAAGCTGTAAACCTTTGAAAGGTCTTCCCTGGAAATCCAGGCTTTGGGTGCTCATTATTTCTTTATAAAACTGGTAAAGCGATTTAATGCTTTTTAAATGCGGATAAGCTTCATTGAGATTTTCAAGCTTATTAAATAACACATGGAAATGATATAAAAACTCCAGTCCAAGCTTATTCTCACTATTTTTTAAATGAATTTTGACCTGATTTATAATTTTCTGAAAAGCTTCCAGGGCTTTTTTAGGTGAGTTATCCCAACCTCTAAAACAAGCCTCTATTAAAGGTTTTGCTTCATTAGAAAATGAATTTATAATTTCTTCGGAAGATAGGTTTACCGTGTTTTCTGACTGAATTTTTTCTATAAAAACTTCGGTTTCCTGCTTTAGAATTTCGCTTAAAGCGGGGTGATTAATTACCGAAATCACATCTTTGTAATAATATGCCGAACCGGTATTTTGATGAATTTGAAATAACCTATCAAAGAGTGAAGCTATGGGCGCGTTTTTGAGCGGAAATCCCATGGTAATGTTTAAATCATTTACATTGGGTGGTAAACTGTTTAAAACGGGTAATAGAAGATCTTCTTCCCCCAGTACCACTGCGGTTTCTTGCAAGGTTTCCTCATCTAAATTAGCCAGTAATTCTCCTAAATATTTGGCCTGGCCAACGTTTTTGGGAATTCCGGTAATATGAATGTTTTTAGATTTATGATACTCGTTTACGCTAAGTTTTGCTTTCTTCTTTTCATATACTGGCCAGTCTTTTAAATACTGATTTATAAAGAGGGATGCATCGTGTTGACGATCTTTTACAAAAACCTCATCCAGATCCCAATAGATCTCGGCTATATCATTTTCAAGCAAATGCTGAACAATTTGTTGTTCTGCGGCATTTAATGCGTTAAAACCAATGAAAACGTGTTTAGCGCTATGATTTTTTGCATAAGCTTGAATATTTTCAGAGGCCAGGCGATAAATTAAACCCTGGTAACCGGTATTGTTGGTAAGTAACTCCTTTTTTAAACCTTCGTAATATGCCGGCAGACTTTGCCAAAAGGCTAAATAATTATTAATGAGCTCTGTTTTGGGCTCCTGAATGGACCAGTGTTTTAAGTCCTGAATATCGGCTAGGTAGTTAAAGAACTTTTTGTAGTCTATTAAGTATCGATCAATTTCATTAAAATCGTGAATTAGACTTTGTGCCCAGGCCGTAAAAGTTTCAAAATCTTCCTGTGCCTCTTCAGGGGTAATTGCTTTATAAACTTTATAAAATTCAAATAAAGCGATGGTATTGTCTACAGTTTTTGCTTCAGAAATAACTTCGGTAAATTCTTCGATACTGTAAACTTTTGGCGCGAAAATATGATGTGCCCCTAATGCTGAGAGCTCTTTTAATAAAAAGCTTCCGGCCCTTTTGCTTGGAAGAATAAAGATTGTTTCTGAAATATTTTCTTTGGAAGAAATAAGTTCCTTAAGAACTCCTGAAATAAAAGATACCATAGCATAAAAATAAAAAACGCCCCGGGAACCGAGGCGTTTTTATATAATAATTATCTAACTAATTACAAGATTAAATTACTCCATAGAAGAATCAGAATCTTTTACTTCTTTATTCTTATCTAAAGAAATTTCTACTCTACGGTTATCCTGTCTTCCAGCTGCAGTGTTGTTAGTAGCAATTGGTCTTTCTTCACCATAACCTTCAGAAGTCAATCTGCTGCTTGGTACACCATTTTCTTCTAACCACGCTTCTACAGAAGCAGCACGCTCACGAGAAAGTTTCTCGTTATACTCAGCGCTACCAGTGCTATCTGTGTGACCTTCAATATGGAAGATAGTGTTAGGATATTCGTTCATAATCTCTGCGATAGACTTTAAAGCCTCTTCAGATTCTTGTCTTATTGTAGCTTTGTTCAAGTCGAACAATACAGTTTGAGAATACTCATTCAATTCAGAGATAACTTCTACATCTGGTTCTGGACAACCATTGTTGGCTGCAGTTCCGGCTACTTCAGGACAATCATCATCTTTGTCTAGAACACCGTCATCATCCATATCTTCGTAAGGACAACCATCGTTCTCAGCAGGTCCTGCTTCGTTTGGACATTCGTCTTCGTTATCAGCAACTCCGTCGCCGTCAGCATCAGGACATCCATTCATTTCAACAGAACCAGCTTCTTCTGGACATTCATCTTCTGGATCTGGAACTCCGTCACCATCAGAATCAGGACATCCGTCAAATTCAGCTAAACCAGCTTCGTCTGGACAGTTATCCATACGGTCCTGGATTCCATCACCGTCAGAATCTGGACATCCGTTAAATTCTGGTAAACCAGGAGTTTCAGGACATTCGTCATCTTTATCGTAGATTCCGTCACCATCAGAGTCAGTTCCTCCAAACATGAATTTTACACCACCGGCGTGTTGAAAGTGTGTTGCACCATCAACATCAAAAACATGCTTATAGTTAGATTCTAATGTTAAAGCAATATTGTCGCTAAACCAAAAGTTTAGTCCAACCTTACCGTTTAGTGTTGCTGCATTAAGATCTGAGATAGGAGCGTCACCGTTATCAGCAATGCTCGTGTAACCACCACCAATACCAACTACAGGGTCAATCCACCCGTCATTTAGTAAAGCTCTTAAGCTGTAATTAAAAGAACCGTCTATAGCGTAGTATGCCATTTGTGGAACTCCCATATCGCCATAATCTTCAATTTGGTTTAAAGAACCAGCAAGTTCAAATACAAAACCACTACCAATATAACGACCTACTGTTAATCTTGAGACAGAAGGCAAGATATTCCAGTGATCTCCAGTGTTAAAGTACTCATCAAAAGTCCCTCCTAATGGAGCATCCTCACCGGTTGGATAGAAATCTACCGCATTGGTTTGAATCCCAATAGACCAGGGATTGTTAGCATCCTGTGCATTCATAGAAGTAATGCCCAGAACCAACATTGTAGCGAATAAAATTTTGCTAAGATGTTTCATATTCAATAGTTTAGTTTTAAGTGTTAATTGTTAACAAAAGTAGACTGTTAATGCTTATTGGCAAAGCATAAAATAATAAAGTTTTCTTAATAAACCCTTGAATAGTCTCGCTTTTGAGAGCATTTTAAGAACTGTAAAGCTTTATTTTTAGTGAATTTTTATATGCTAACACCAATTTAACGTCCTGGGTTTAAATTACTCCTAATTCTTTGCCAACCCTTGTAAATGCTTCAATAGCTTTATCTAAATGTTCCTGCTCATGAGCTGCGGAGAGTTGTACTCTAATTCTCGCCTTTTCTTTAGGAACCACAGGATAAAAGAATCCAATTACGTAAATTCCTTCTTCCAGTAACCTGTCGGCCATTTTTTGAGATAATTTGGCGTCATATAACATTACCGGAACTATTGCTGATTCTCCATCTATAATATCAAAACCGGCATCTTTAATTCCCTGTTTAAAATATTGAGTATTGCTTTTTAGTTTCTCGCGTAAACTGTTGTCGTTCTCTAACATATCAAAGACCTTGATCGAAGCTCCTACAATAGAAGGCGCTAGCGAATTAGAAAACAAATATGGTCTTGAACGCTGTCTTAGTAACTCTATAATTTCTTTTTTAGCCGTTGTGTAACCGCCCATAGCGCCACCAAGTGCTTTACCCAGAGTTCCTGTAATGATATCTACTCTGTCCATCACTCCTTTTTCTTCCAGAGTACCAATTCCTTTTTCTCCAATAAATCCGGTAGCGTGGCATTCGTCTATCATTACCAGTGCGTCATATTTATCGGCTAGATCACAAATTTCATCAAGCGGAGCTACAAGCCCGTCCATAGAGAAAACGCCATCGGTTACAATAAGCTTAAATCTCGCTCCTTTTTCATTGGCGTCTTTAAGTTGTTTTTCCAAATCGGCCATATCGCCGTTTTGGTAACGGTATCTTGCTGCTTTACATAAGCGCACCCCATCAATAATAGACGCGTGGTTTAATGAATCTGAAATTATCGCATCTTCTTTGGTTAAAAGCGGTTCGAAAATTCCGCCGTTCGCATCAAAACAAGCAGCATACAGAATGGTGTCTTCTGTTCCGTAGAAATCGGCTATTTTTTGCTCCAGTTCTTTATGAATATCCTGGGTTCCACAAATAAATCGAACACTAGACATTCCAAAACCGTGAGTGTCCATAGTGTCTTTTGCGGCTTTTATAACTTCGGGGTGGGAGGATAATCCTAAATAATTATTGGCACAAAAGTTAATCACTTCCTGCCCGGTAGAAATTTTGATCACCGCATCCTGTGGGCCGGTAATTATTCGTTCTTTTTTGAAAAGGCCGTCGTCTTTAATTTGTTCCAGCTCTTTTTCTAAATGTTGTTTTATTGATCCGTACATAATTCTATTTTTTACAAACTTACATTTCTTTTAAACAAGGCGCACTTTAAGCGCTTTATTTGTATAAACAAGGTTTTTGCTTCCTATGTTGTAGCCCATGTCTTCCAAAACCGCGGCATACGTATTAATTTGTGTTTCGTGGGCAGTATCAAATTTTCCGGTTTTATAATCTATAATATTCACCGTGTTTCCTGAAAAGTTAATGCGGTCTGGCCTTAATCGTTTACCTTCAGGAGTTAAAATATCACGCTCATTATAATTTTTAGCTTCTTCGCTGTAAAATGCTGAAAGCTGTGGATGATCAGTTATTTCAAGGAGCAATTTTTCTATTTTTTCTGCGGAATCTTTGGTGATGATCCCGTCGTTTATAGCTTGAGCAACCACAGGTTTTACCTGGTCTTTATAATTTATTTGTGCGAGTAATTCGTGCAGAATTTCGCCTTTTTCTATTGCTTCTTCCTGTTTGCTATCCCAAAGCATTCCCGATTTCGTAACGATATTTACCGCTTTATTTTGGGTGGCTGAAGAATAGAATGTTTCTGAAATAATATTTTCTGAATGACTTTCTTCTGAAATTTCCGGGCTCCCAATTTCACCAAATTCATAAGTATTAATATTGGAATCCCATCTTCCAATTTCTTTTAGAAACCCAATCAGCAAGCCTGAAGTTTTATAAGCTTTTTCATTTCCTTTTGCATCAATTTCTTTTTTGCTCAACAAATACAACTGTTGCGAAGCTCGGGTGCAGGCTACATAAAGTACATTTAAAGTGTCCAGTTCTTTTTGATGAATCAACTCAGAATAAATATCTGAAGCTTTTGGGCCCCAATTCAGCATTTTATCTGATGCACTCAGGTAATTCATAGGAATTTCATCTAATGGCGCCTCCAAGGGTAACCAAAGTGAATCCAAACGCGTACTTTTGGAATCGGAATTTGCATAGGGATAAATCACCACCGGAAATTCCAGGCCTTTAGATTTATGAATGGTCATTATTTGAACCGCGTCTTCAGCTTTGGGAACAACGATACTCAGGTTTTCTATTTCTTGTTTCCATAAATCTATAAAATCCGCTATTCCGGCAGTGGCTTTTTGAGTGCTTTCGAAAATAAAATCCAGGAAAAACTGGACGTAAGCATTCGAAGTTTCTACTAAAGAAAAACTTCGAATAATATATTCTGCGGATTCATAAACCGAAAGTTGTCTTATTTTATCAAGGTCGAAATCGATATCATAATCTTTTAACCAGTGAAAAAATGCCCTGCCGTCTTTCTTTAAATTTGCTGAAATGATAGGATAGCGGTTTTCTATTTCTAAAAACTCGGCCAGGAAATCAAATAGTTCAAGTTTTAAATTATTGTCTTTAGGATTTATTGAAAATTCCAGTAAATGAGCGATAAAATTCACTTCTGGTGAATTGGCCACCAATAAAGTTTCTGAAGATACTACCGGAATATTATGCTCACTTAAATAATTTGCGATAGTGACACCTTCCTTCTTTTTGCGGGTTAAAATGCAGATATCTCCCTTCCTGAAGTTTTTCTGATCCAGGTTTTGAATTATTTCGAAGATTTTCTCAGGATAAATCTCATGTTCTTCGGTAGCATTTTCAGCTTCAATAAAATCGATATTTACATAGCCAAAGTCACCAGCCTGCGGATTTTGCTTGCTTTCCTGAAATAAACTGGAATAGGAGGGATGTTGTAAAGTGCCCGCTGCATAATTGAATAAACTATTGTTGAAGTTTACAATCTGGCTTCCGCTACGGTAATTATTGGGAAGGTTTTCTACTCGTTTTTCAATACTAAAAGGATTGGTTTCTAAACACAGGTCTATAAATTGTTCGGCTTTTCCACCGCGCCACCGGTAAATTGACTGTTTCGCATCACCTACCAGCATAGCACTTGCCGGATCTCCTGGATTTTCAGAAGAAAGTTTATTATCGATTAGCGGGATTAAGTTTTCCCACTGCATCTGCGAGGTGTCCTGAAACTCATCAATAAAATAATTCTGGTAGCGTTCGCCGAGCCTTTCGTAAATAAATGGTGCGGGCTGGTCTTTAACCTGGGCGCTAATTTTTGGGTTAAATTCTGAAATTAGAATTAGGTTGCGTTCCTTTTTGATAAGTTCCACTTCCTGGTTTATCGCGTTAAGAAGTGAAAGCTGGGTGAGGTTTTTTCTAATGGCCTCAAGAAAATCAAGGTTTAGATAGGCTCTTTTCGAAATTTCAAAAAGACTAACTATTAAAGATTGGATGCTATCGAGCGCATCTTTTACTGCCTGGTTTTTATTCGACTTTGTGTAAAGTGGAGCGCTTTCCAGCTTTAGCATCCAGGCTTTTTCAAAGCCATCAATAGGCTTTTTATCTCTTAACTTTACAAAATGTTTATAAACGTATCCGCCGCTAAAGTCTTTTTCTTCAATATTATTACTTTCAACAAGGTCAAAAAATTCGGTACTGGTTTCCGCAATTATAGCTTCGGTCTTTTTAATTTCTGAACTTATCTTCTCCTTAAATTTCCGGAAATCTTCAGTAGTTTTTCCTTTGAGTTGCTTTAATGCTTCCTGATGGTTTTCGCCAATAAGTAATTCAGAGATTTCAAAAAGGTCTTTTGCGATATCCCAGCTTTTATCATCATCGGTTTTACTTATGGCAAAGGCAACAAGTACTTTGGTGAGATCTTTATCTGTGCCGGCTTTACTTATAAGCCTATCTACAGCTTCCATTAGAATTTGCCGCGTATTTAGAGCAATCTCAAAATTTACGGGTAATCCCAGGTCTTTAGCAAAAGTTCTAAGAACCCTGTGGGTAAATCCGTCAATAGTAGAAACTTCAAAGGCTGCGTAATTGTGGATAATGCTTTTTAGGATCTTTGCGGCTTTAGTTTTAAGCGCTGCTTCAGGTAAATTGGTTTCTTCAGCAATAATTTTAAAAAGCGGATTGTTTTTAGCCGAAGTTTTTTCAGCAGTAAAACCTCTCAAACTGCTTATAATCCTGGACTTCATTTCGTCTACCGCCTTATTGGTAAACGTAATTGCTAAAATATTTTTATAGGCATCGTTTTTTTCGCTTTTAAATAACAGAAGCAAATATTCTTTAACCAGGGTAAAAGTTTTCCCCGATCCTGCGGAAGCATTGTAAATGGTAAAATTGTTAGTCAAAAACGCTTATATTTTAAGGAGATTATGAATTTTAAAGGTAAAATAAAATTGTTTGGTGTTCTGTATAGGCTTTTAAGTATTTTATAACACTAAAATGTTTTTATTAAATAGCTTAATACCTAAATTTGAGTGAATTTAATACTAATCACTAAAAAAATATATACAAATGGCTTTTGAGTTACCAAAGTTAAAATATGCTTTTGATGCATTAGAACCACATATAGATGCGAAAACCATGGAAATTCACCACGGTAAGCACCACGCAGGTTATACTAAGAAATTAAACGCTGCAATTGAAGGCACCGACCTTGAAGGAAAAACCATAGAGAATATCCTTGAAAATCTTGATAAATCTAATACTGCTGTGAGAAACAACGGTGGTGGATTTTATAATCACAGATTATTTTGGGAAATCATGTCTCCAGATGGTGGCGGAAAACCAGAAGGCGATCTTGCGAAAGCGATAGATAACGCATTTGGTTCTTTTGAAGCTTTTAAAGATGAATTTTCTAAAGCAGCCGCAGGACAGTTTGGTTCTGGATGGGCTTGGCTTTGTGTTCACGAAGGTGGAAAAGTAGAAATTTGCTCTACTGCAAATCAGGATAATCCATTAATGCCAGGAATTGGTTGTGGAGGAACTCCTATTTTGGGAATTGATGTTTGGGAGCACGCATACTACCTAAACTACCAAAACCGTCGTCCAGATTATATTGATGCATTCTTTAATGTAATTGACTGGAAAGAAGTAGGAAGCAGATATGCTAAGCAGAAGTAATAATTAGTTATTTCTAAATAAATTAAAAAGACCGCCATAGAGCGGTCTTTTTTTTATCAGAATGTTTAAAATAAAAAAAGGCGGATCATTGATCCACCTTTCTTTGCCCCAAATCTACCATGAACTTAACCTACTTATGTTATGGTGATTCTAAAGTATACTGAATAAATCTTGCTCGCAACTTTTTTAGACCAAAGGCATAATTATTTGTTAAAGCATTGAAAATCAAAAAATAATGTAGGAAAAATACTTTTTTTCTCGAATTTCTTAACTGGAAAAAATTGCAGAGTGGTGTATGGAGATAAGTTAGCGCTTGGCTAAGGTCATAAAAAAAGGCAGATCGTTAGATCCACCTTTCTTTGCCCCAAATCTACCATGAACTTAACCTACTTATGTTATGGTGACTCTAAAATATAACGAATAAACCTTGATCGCAATTATTTTAGACCAAAGGCATATTTATTTGTTTAAAGTATTGATAATCAAAAATTAATGTAGGATAATTTTTATTTCATTCCAGAATCGAGAATAATTAATTTAATACTCACTTCTAAATCAAATTTCTAATGATAATACTTTATGAGATTGATCCGCAGTTGCTTTCTTTCAATTTGTCTGTATAATTTCCTTTGAAGAATTTTTCAGATTCAGATAAAAATAAAAAAAGGCAGATCGTTAGATCCACCTTTTTTTGCCCCAAATCTACCATGAACTTAACCTACTTATGTTTATGGTTCTGCTAAAGTATATAAACTTAGCCCTGCTAAAAATCATTTTAGATGAAAGGCAGAAAAATTTGTTTAAATGCACTTAATAGGCTCTTCCTTCGTTTCCTTCATAGAAATTAATAAAAGCTCTATTTACCACGCGATTACCGCCATTTGTTGGATAGTTACCCGTAAAATACCAGTCACCCAGGTTTTTAGGGCAGGCTTTATGCAAATTATCTACCGTTTGGTATATCACTTTTACATCTGCGTTTACATCAGTATCGCAAAGTAATTCCGAAATTTTATCTGAGATCTGCTCATCGGTAAAAGGTTCGTAGATTTCCTTAACGAAATTCTTCACTTCTTCATCGGCAAGATCTACCTGTAGTTTACACTTCTCGTAAACCTTTTCTACAATATCGTACTGATTATTATCCTTTAGAAGCTCCAGGGCTGCTCTAAAAGCAACAAGACCTTCCAGGCGAGCCATATCTATACCGTAGCAATCTGGATAACGAATTTGTGGTGCCGAAGAAACTACTACAATTTGTCTTGGGTTTAACCTGTCCATCATTTTTATGATGCTTTTCTTTAAAGTGGTTCCCCTAACAATACTATCATCTATAATTACAAGACTGTCTTCTGGTTTAACCACCCCGTAGGTCACGTCATACACGTGGGCCACAAGGTCGTCCCGGCTGCTATCTTCAGTAATAAAAGTTCTAAGCTTTACGTCTTTAATCGCAATTTTTTCGGTTCGTAACCTGTGCGCAAGTATTTCCTGAAGTCGTGCATCGGTTAAAGTTTCTTTTTCAGCAAGAATTGCATCGTTCTTCTGCTTGTTTAATTCATCCTGTGCGGCTTCTACCATACCGTAGAAACTTGTTTCCGCAGTATTCGGAATAAAAGAGAAGACCGTATTAATCGTATCGTGGTTTATAGATTTTAACACTTCAGGCATCAATAAACGCCCAAGCATTTTACGTTCTTTATAGATCTCGGCATCGCTTCCGCGGGAAAAATAGATACGCTCAAAAGAACAGGCTTTGCGTTCTAAAGGCTCAAGGATTTCTTTAATATTTACCTCACCGCTTTTTTTGGTAATAATAGCGTGTCCCGGCGGCAATTCGTGCACATCATTAAAATCAACATTAAAGGCAGTTTGAATTACAGGCCTTTCTGATGCCACTACCACCACCTCATCGTCTTTGTAATAATATGCAGGACGAATTCCGGCTGGATCACGTAAAACAAAAGAATCTCCGTGACCTAGCAACCCGGCCATAGCATAGCCGCCATCCCAGCTTTTAGATGATTTTCTAAGAATTTTTGCGACGTTTAATTTCTCAGCAATTATAGGCGAAGCCTGTACTTTACTAAAACCTTTTTTCTTTAACTTCCTGTAAAGCTTTTCTACTTCAGAATCCAGGAAATGGCCAATTTTTTCCATTACCGTAACGGTATCGGCCTTTTCTTTTGGATGTTGCCCTAATTCCACCAAACTATTAAAAAGCTGGTTTACATTGGTCATATTAAAATTCCCGGCAACAATCAGATTACGGTGCATCCAGTTATTCTGTCTAAGAAATGGATGTACACTTTCTATACTATTCTTACCAAAAGTTCCATAGCGAACGTGCCCAAGATAAACTTCACCTACGTAGGGAATGTTCTTTTTTTGCAGATCAACATTATCGGCATATTGCGGGTTTGCTTTAATTTCATCGTTAATTCTCCCATTGATCTGTTCAAAAATATCCTGAATTGGTTGTGCCGCATTAGATCTAATTCGGCTTATATAGCGATCTCCAGGGGCGGTATTTAATTTGATGTTAGCAAAACCGGCGCCATCCTGACCGCGGTTATGCTGTTTTTCCATCATTAAATACATTTTGTTAATCCCGTAAAAGGCTGTACCATATTTTTCTTTATAGTATTCCAGGGGTTTTAACAATCGTATTTGGGCAATCCCACATTCGTGTTTTAAGGCGTCACTCATAATAAAAGGATTTCAATCCTGTTTTATATAAAAAATGCCCTGAAAATTCAGGGCATAGGTTTAGGTTAATGCTATTTCAAACTGAGTTAATTTCTTAAACTCCTCGAGGCGCGAATCCACTTCCTCGCCTGAAAGTTCTACCATCCTCTCGGTGCCAAATTTCTCTACGCAGAAGGAGGCGAGATTAGAACCATAAATAATGGCGTTTTTCATATTCTCAAAGCTTATGTCGCCGGTTTTTGCAATATATCCTGCAAAACCACCTGCAAAAGTGTCTCCGGCCCCGGTTGGGTCAAAAACTTCTTCTAATGGAAGGGCGGGGGCAAAGAATACCTGCTCTTCGTGGAATAGTAATGCGCCGTGTTCGCCTTTTTTAATCACCACATATTTAGGACCCATGGTTGCGATCTTTTTGGCGGCTTTTGCCAAAGAGTATTCTCCTGAAAGTTGGCGGGCCTCTTCATCATTAATAGTGATCACATCTACTTTACTAATTACCTTCATTAAATCTTCCAGGGCATTATCCATCCAGAAGTTCATGGTATCAAGAATGGCAAGTTTTGGAGATTCAAGCTGTTCTAAAACGCTAAGTTGAACCAAAGGATGTAGGTTCCCCAACATCACAATTTCAGCGTCTTTATATTCATTTGGGACTACCGGCTTAAAATCGGCCAGTACATTTAGCTGCGTATCTAAAGTATCCCTGGAGTTAAGGTCGTTATGGTATCGGCCACTCCAAAAGAAGGTTTTTCCGCCGGGAACCACTTCAATTCCTTCTATATTTATATTATTTTTAGTAAGTAGGTCAAGGTATTCCTGAGGAAAATCGTCTCCTACAACAGATACCACTGCGCTATCTACATTAAACTGCGAGGCCGAAAGCCCAATATAGGTTCCTGCACCTCCAAGAATTTTATCTGTTTTCCCGAATGGGGTTTCAATAGCATCAAAGGCTACAGTGCCTACAATCAGTAATTTACTCATAATTTGGTTTAAAAAATGTGCTGCAAATATACAGTTTGTTTTTCAAGGGCTCAATCAAAATTACTTGATAATCGAGATTTAAATGTTATAAGTCTTCCCCTAAAATCAAGATTTATTTTACAAAAATACCCTTGGTTGCTTTCAAAGAGGTTATTTTAATAGAAAGTTGGATCTAGCTTTGCTGAAAACCTTCGTCTATCAATAACTTTTTTTCTTTTGAGGCAGCCACCGCTAAAGCGTCGCAGCGTTCGTTTTGCGGATGGTCGTTATGTCCCTTTATCCACCTAAAGCTTACATCGTTTTTCCTAATTTCCTTTAAAAACTCGATCCAGAGATCGGCATTTTTTCGGTCTTTAAAATTTTTCTTTTCCCAGCCGAAAACCCACTTTTTATTTACCGCATCGGCTACATATTTTGAATCGGTAAAAACAATGGCAGAAACACCTGGCTTTTTTAATTTTTTTAGCGCATCGATTACCGCCAGCAACTCCATCCGGTTATTGGTAGTGTGTTTAAAACCTTTTGCGAATTCTTTACGGTAGGATTTGCCTACCCATTCCATTACAATGCCGTAACCGCCGGGGCCGGGATTTCCTCTCGCGGCGCCATCGGTATAAATGTGTACCTGGGCTGTTTGCACTATTGGGATTTCTTTTGAAGCAATTGCTGAATGATTTCTGGGAAATGTTTGTATTCCAGCTTATGAATTTTTTCTGCGAGACTTTCTGGCGTATCTTCTTCTGAAATATCTGTTTTTGCCTGAAAGATTATTTCGCCTTCATCATAATTTTCATTTACAAAATGAATGCTGATCCCGCTTTCCTTTTCTTTATTCTTAATAATAGTTTCGTGCACTCTCATACCGTACATTCCTTTGCCGCCGTATTTTGGAAGTAGGGCAGGATGAATATTTACAATCTTACCCGGGAATTTTTTTAAAATATCTTCTGGGAAAATCCACATAAATCCGGCTAAAACAATTAGATCTGGATTTATATCCTCTAAAATATGCAGAACATCGTAACTATTATAGAGTGCATCCTTATCAAAATAAAGGGCTTTAACATTTAGATCGTGAGCTCTTTTTAGCACTTTTGCCGATCTTTTGTTCGAGAAAACCGCTACAACACTGGTATTGGATGATTTTTTAAAAAATTTGATGATGTTTTCGGCATTGGTTCCGGAACCGGAAGCAAAGACAACTATTTTTTTTTGATCAATATGTGTTGGAGTGCTCAAAATAAGCTTGTTAACAATTATTAGAATGTAAAATTAAGTCCTTTCAACGAAATTTATGTAAATTACGAGCACATTTTTAAAGTAAAAATCGGTTTTAAAATAAAGTTTTTTATTTTTGCCACCTAATCAAAATTTAAATAAAAGTATTATGTCAGACATTGCATCAAGAGTAAAAGCGATTATCGTTGACAAGTTAGGTGTTGACGAGAACGAGGTAGTTAACGAAGCGAGCTTCACAAACGACCTGGGTGCTGATTCATTGGACACTGTGGAATTGATCATGGAATTCGAAAAGGAATTCGATATCCAGATTCCTGATGACCAGGCTGAGAACATTGCCACAGTAGGTCAGGCAATTTCTTATATTGAAGACGCAAAAAAATAAAAAGAGTATAGACCATATGGAGTTAAAGCGAGTTGTAGTAACGGGCTTGGGAGCCCTAACCCCCATTGGTAACAATATTGAAGAATATTGGGAGGCTTTGGTAGCCGGAAAAAGTGGTGGTGCACCTATTACCTATTTCGATACTGAAAAATTCAAAACCAAATTCGCTTGTGAACTCAAAAATTTTGACCCGCTGGACTTCTTTGACCGCAAGGAAGTAAGAAGGCTGGACAGGTTTGCCCAATATGCCATTGTAGCTTCAGATGAAGCCATAAAAGATTCCGGCATCAATCTGGATACCGTAGATAAGTATCGGGTTGGTGTAATATGGGGGGCCGGAATTGGCGGATTGGAAACTTTTCAGAATGAAGTGCTAAACTTCGCTAAAGGCGATGGTACACCAAGGTTTAACCCCTTCTTTATCCCTAAGATGATTGCTGATATTGCCCCGGGTAATATCTCTATTCGTCACGGGTTTATGGGAGCAAATTACACTACTGTTTCAGCTTGTGCATCTGCGGCTAATGCCATGATAGATGCGCTAAATAATATTAGGCTGGGGCATAGTGATATTATTGTTTCCGGAGGTTCAGAAGCAGCGGTAACTATGGCTGGGATGGGTGGCTTTAATGCCATGCATGCCTTATCTACACAAAACGAGAATCCTCAAACAGCCTCAAGACCATTTGATGCTACCCGAGATGGTTTTGTGTTAGGAGAAGGTAGTGGAGCGCTTATTCTAGAAGAATACGAGCACGCAAAAGCCAGAGGAGCCAAAATTTATGCTGAAGTTCTTGGAGGAGGTTTATCTTCTGATGCTTACCATATGACAGCGCCTCACCCTGAAGGAAATGGAGTTGTTGCGGTTATGGAAAACTGTCTTAGGAATGCAGAAATGAAGCCCGAAGATGTAGACGCCATTAACACGCACGGAACCTCTACACCATTAGGTGATGTAGCCGAGTTGAAAGCGATAAGTAAAGTTTTTGGTGAACACGCCAAAACCATCAATATCAATTCAACAAAGTCTATGACCGGGCACTTGCTTGGTGCTGCCGGTGCGGTAGAAGCAATTTCAGCAATTCTATCTATGCAGCATGGTATTGTACCACCTACCATAAATCACGAACATAAGGATGAAAACATTGATCCTGAATTGAATCTTACTTTAAATAAGGCTCAAAAACGTGATGTGAAAGTTGTTATGAGTAACACTTTTGGATTTGGAGGGCATAATGCCTGTGTATTATTTAAAAAGTACGATGAATAACCAAATGTAATATGGGCGTTATTCGAAATATATTAAATTCCCGTTCTGGTAAAGGCGGGAATTTTTTTTCGGTTTTATACAAAATACTGGGTTTTAAGCCTAAAAACCTGCTTCACTATCAAAAAGCATTTACCCATCGTTCTCTTAATATTAAAGATGAAAAGGGAAATGCTATAAGTTTTGAGCGCCTGGAGTTCCTGGGAGACGCCATGTTAAGCGCTGTAATAGCTTCCCACCTTTTTAAAGCAGTTCCTGGCGGGAATGAGGGCTATCTTACCAAAATGCGTTCTAAAGTGGTTAGTCGAAAGCATTTAAATGAGCTTGGTAAAGACCTGAAACTTATAGACCACGTTCAAACTAATATTCCCAAAGATCAATTTGGAGCAAATATTCACGGCAATTTATTTGAAGCATTAATTGGCGCAATATATCTAGACCGCGGTTATAAATATTGTAAGCGTTTTATTTACGAAAGAGTGATAGATCCTTATGTAGATATAGAACAATTAGAAGGCCAGGTAATAAGTTATAAAAGTCTGTTTATTGAGTGGTGTCAAAAAGAAAAACGGGAATTCGACTTTGAAGTTTATGAAGATACCGGGAACGACGAAATAAAGCATTTTGCTGTAAAATTGAGGTTAGATGATAAAGTTGTTGCCAAGGCAAGGGCAACTTCAAAAAAGAAGGCCGAAGAGAAAACTGCAAAAAGAGCTTATTACGCACTTCAAAATAAAATCACGTAAAATTGTGAAATTAGCGCAAGCTATAACGTTTTCGTAGATAAATATGAACTTTTGAAGGTATAAAGCTTCATTTTTCTCAATCTTATCTTATCTTTAGCCTTAAATTGAAAGCTATGCAATTGCATAAAACGCTGCTGGAAGATGTTGAGGAAGATGAATTCGGGCTCATAGCGCTTTATGGTGATTTAGAAGGATTTAAGATGGCTTATTTACTAAATAAGTATCTAAAACTTCAATTAAAAAGAGAACGTAGGGATTTAGACTTCAACCATAAATCGGTAGAAGCTTTCTACGCCCATTATACCTTTAAAGATCTGGCGAATTTCAGGTCTTATCACCTTGTGGCCAATAAGTTTAAAGGAGAACCTAAAAAGATATTAAGCTCGGGTTCTTTATTTGAAGAGGAAGAAGTTAGACCCTTACAGGTAAACCTGGTACCTGAGTATAAAAAGGTAGATTTCTTTCTTAAAATAGACGAGGAGCTAAATCAAAAAGACCTCAATTTACTTGTTAATGCCATAAGCCAGATACCGCAGGTAATAGCAGTTTATAAAATTGACACAGATTTATTAAAATCTAAACAAAATTTAATTTTTGAATAATGCCAACAAATAAGAAGACTAAAATCGTTGCAACCCTAGGCCCGGCAACGAGTTCCAAAGAAACCTTAGATAAAATGCTCCAGGCCGGAGTAAACGTTTTTAGAGTTAATTTTTCCCACGCTAATTATGACGATGTAAAAGAACGCATTAACATGATTAGAGATCTGAACAAAGAAAAAGGCTACAATGCCGCAATTCTTGGAGATTTACAGGGTCCTAAACTTCGGGTAGGAGTGATGAAAGACGAAGTGGTAGTTTCAGAAGGTGATGAGATTATTTTTGCTACCGGAAAAGAATTTAAAGGAACCGCAGAACGCGTTTATATGAATTATGAAACTTTTCCGCAAGATGTAGCTGCGGGAGAGCGTATTCTTTTAGACGATGGTAAACTTATTTTTGAAGTAGTAAGTACAAATAAAAAAGATGAGGTTAAAACCCGGGTAATCCAGGGTGGACCTTTAAAGTCTAAGAAAGGTGTAAACCTTCCAAATACTAATATTTCGCTTCCTGCTTTAACTGAAAAGGATGTAAAAGATGCGATTTTTGCCTGTGAAATGCAGGTGGACTGGATGGCTCTTTCTTTTGTGCGTCACGCGGAAGATTTAAAAGAACTTCAGGATTTAATTAAAAAGCACAGCGAATATAAAATCCCAATTATAGCCAAAATCGAAAAACCGGAAGGTGTAGCCAATATTGATAAGATTGTGGCCTACTGTGATGGTTTAATGGTGGCTCGTGGAGATTTGGGAGTAGAAATTCCTGCGCAGGAAGTTCCACTTATTCAAAAGAAATTAGTTTTAACGGCCAAGAAAGCAAGAATTCCGGTAATAATCGCTACTCAAATGATGGAGACGATGATTACCAGCCTTACGCCAACAAGAGCCGAAGTTAATGACGTAGCGAACTCAGTTATGGATGGTGCCGATGCGGTAATGCTTAGTGGAGAAACTTCAGTAGGGCAGTACCCAGTGCAGGTGATTCAAAAGATGACACAAATTTTGGAGAGTGTTGAAAACTCACCATTAATTAAAGTTCCCCACGATCCGCCGCATGTACGTACCAAGCGTTATATTACCAAATCTGTTTGTTATCACGCGGCCCATATGGCTAACGAAATTAAGGCCAAAGCAATTTGTACCTTAACCAATAGCGGGTACACAGCTTTCCAAATCTCTGCTTGGAGGCCTGAAGCGCATATTTTAGTGTATACTTCTAATAATAGAATTCTTTCACAACTTAGTTTGTTATGGGGTGTTAAAGCTTTCCATTACGATAAATTTGTAAGTACAGACGAAACTATAGAAGATATTAACCGCATTGCAAAAGAGAAATCTTTTGTAGAGGTGGGGGATTATACCATTAACCTGGCTGCGATGCCAATTGGTGAAAAAGGTATGGTAAATACGCTAAGGATTTCAGAAATAGAATAATCTAATAATATTTATACTTCAAGCCCCGAATACACTCTATTTGGGGTTTTTTTTTGTTTAAAATTCAAACTTTAGCTGTACTTCAACTTTTTTCTCTTCTTCCGGTTTCTTTTCGCTTTTATCGGTATTTAGGTTGGAAAGAGAAATTCCCAAAAGTCGTACGGAATTCTTCATTTTTTCCTGGTATAATAACTCCTTTGCATTTTCAAGAATTAATTCTTTACTGGAGATATAGAACGAAATAGTTTTACTGCGAGTCTGCAGGGTAAAATCGCTATACTTAATTTTTAGGGTCACCGTTTTACCAGCAACCTTGCTTTTTTTGAGCCGACGTTCTATTTCTTCGGCAATGTTTTCCAGCCTTTCCAGCATAAAAATTTCCGAAGAGATATTTTCATTAAAAGTGCGTTCGGCACCAAGAGATTTTCTTATTCGGTTTGGTTTTACTTCGCTCAAATGTATACCGCGAACTACGTTGTAATAATGCGCACCGCTTTTCCCGAATTTTTCGGTTAAATATTCCTGAGATTTCTGTTTCAGGTCTTTCCCCGTAAAAATACCCAGCATATACATTTTTTCAGCAGTCACTTTACCTACTCCGTGAAATTTCCTGATGTCTAAAACTTCCAAAAAGGCTTCCACTTCTTCAGGATTTACCGTTTTTTGTCCGTTAGGTTTATTAAAATCACTGGCAATCTTTGCGATAAATTTATTGATAGAAATTCCTGCCGAGGCATTTAAACCTGTTTTCTCCTTAATTTTCTCCCGTATTTCTTTTGCAATTAGGCTTGCACTGGGATTTCCCTTTTTATTTTCGGTTACGTCCAGGTAAGCTTCATCTAAAGAAAGTGGCTCTACCAGGTCTGTATATTCATAAAAGATCTCCCTTATTTGTTGTGAAATCTCCCGGTACCGGTCAAAACGTGTTTTTACAAAGATTAGATGCGGGCAATTACGTTTGGCAATTACGCTGCTCATAGCGCTTTTAACGCCATATTTTCGTGCTTCATAACTTGCTGCGCTAACAACACCTCTTTGCGAACTTCCGCCCACAGCAATCGCCTTACCGCGTAATTCGGGATTATCCAGTTGTTCTACCGAAGCATAGAACGCATCCATATCTATATGAATGATTTTTCGAAGGGGAAGGTTTTGGTTCACTTTACAAAGTTAAAGAAACTTCAAGTTGTCTGGAAAGCTATTTATTTCCCAAACCTGTTATAAAATCTTTCAACTTCAGAAATTTAAAAATCGTAACTTTATAAAAATCAATTAAAGAAATGAAGAAAGAGAAGGAGCTTAAGCAACGGGTTTTGGCTTACGTTCAGGAAGCTGATGAAGAATTACTTCATCTTATAGCAGAAGTGGCTGAAACTTATAAAAAGCAAAAAAAAGGTGATTGGTGGGATAAGCTTAGCGAGATTGAGAAAGCTGCTATCCAAAAAGGCTTAGAGGATGCCAATAACGATAAGGTGTTAGCTAATGAAGATGTTATGCGAATGTTTAAAAAATGGCATTAGAGATCTTTTGGACTGAGACTGCAAAGACAGGTTTGCAGAGTGTGCTGAAATATTTGGAAGAAAATTGGACTGAAAAAGAAATACTTAAACTCGAAGAAAAACTTAAAATAGTTATTCAAATCATCATTTTAAACCCAGAATTTTTTCCTAAGTCCACTCAAAACCCTAAGCTTTTTAAAGCTTTGATAGATAAAAATAATTACCTAGTTTATAGAGAAAATAAAGAGAAACAAAGAATCGAAATAATTAATTTTAGAGGAACCAGACAAAGACCGGTTCATTAATAAATAATATATGCCAAAAGCAGCAATAATTTTAGGAGCTACCGGCCTAACCGGAGGAATGTTACTACAGCAATTACTTGAAGACGACAGGTATGAGAAAATCAAACTTTTCTCAAGGAATTCAGTAGAAATAAACAATCCTAAAATCGAAGAACATTTAATAGATCTTTTTAAGCTTGAAGAGCATAAAGATAAATTTACCGGGGACGAGGTTTTTTGTTGCGTGGGCACCACCAAAAAGAAAACCCCAGATCACAATACGTACACCAAAATTGATCGGGGAATTCCTGTAACTGCGGCCAGGCTTTGTAAAGCAAATAGTATAGATACTTTTCTGGTAGTTTCGGCACTTGGAGCGAATCCCAAAAGCAGGGTGTTTTATAACCGTATCAAGGGGAAAATGGAGAAAGAGGTATTAGAGCAGGAAATTAAGAACACCTATATCTTACAACCCTCGCTTATTACCGGCGAGCGGAAGGAAAGCCGAAGCTTTGAAAAAGTTGGAAAAGTAATGCTCAATTTTATAAATCCGTTTTTCCTGGGAACTTTACGTAAATACAAGTCTATTTCAGCTGAAAGTATTGCCAGGGCCATGGTAGCCATTGCTAATAAGCCTGAATTGGACGTAGAAAGAATTCCTTCAGATGAAATTAAAAATATAGCACACAATAATTAAATGCAGGAAATTGAACGTAAATACCTTGTACTTTCAGAAGATTTTAAAAAGGAATCATTTAAAAATTTCAAGATAAAACAAGGATTTTTAAACACCGATCCCGAACGTACAGTGCGCTTAAGAATTACCGGCGATAATGCGTTTATTACTATTAAAGGGAAATCTTCTAAAAACGGACTTACACGTTTTGAATGGGAAAAGGAAATTGATATAAAGGAAGCCGAAGCGTTATTTGGACTTTGTGAACCTGGAATTATAGAAAAAACCCGGTATTTGGTGAAAGGCGGTGATTTTGTTTTTGAAATTGATGAATTTCACGCTGAAAATGAAGGTTTAACCGTAGCAGAAATAGAATTGAATTCTGAAACCGATACCTTTAAGAACCCCAAATGGCTGGGAGAAGAAGTAACGGGAGATATAAAATATTATAATTCCCAATTAAGCAAGAACCCGTATAAAAACTGGTGAAATTTAATATGAAGAAATTAATTTATATACTCGTTTTTCCGTTTTTAATACTTTCCTGTAAAGATATTCCAGAACAGGAGCGAGGTATACCCGGGCCAGAGAAAGTTGAGAAGAAAAAGCCTCAAACCAATATAGATTCCATTGCGGAACATTTAAATGAAAAAGGTTATCAAACTTTTACTTATAAAGAAGGAGACAGCACTTATTTGATGCAGCAATATTATATGGTTTTTTTGATAAAGGGCGAAAACCGCAACCAGGATTCTACTGAAGCGGCAAAACTGCAAAAGAATCATCTGGCTTATTTAAGCAGAATGGCACAAGAAGGCTATGCAAGCTTAATTGGTCCCTTTGGTGATGACGGGGATATTCGTGGAATTGCGGTTTATAATACGGCTACGCAGCAAGAAGCCGATAGTTTGGCAAAACAGGATCCTATGGTAAAAGCTGGTAGATTAAAAGTTGAAGTTCATCCCTGGTGGACCGCAAAGGGTGGAAAACTCGATTAAATCCAGACAAAATTCTTAAAAATTTGAATTATGAAGATTGAACAAGTTGATGAAATTAAGAAGGGCTTTTTTCAAGCTTTGGAAAATGAAAAAATTGCCGGGAAAGTAGAATATACCTGGGCAGGCCGAAGCAAGTTTATAATAGACCATACCGAAGTTGACCCCGATTTTAAAGGCCAAGGTATAGGCAAGAAATTAATAAAAGCTACTGTAGATTTTGCAAAAGAAAATAAGCTGAAGGTGATTCCGCTATGTCCTTTTGCAAAAAGTGTGATAGAAAAAGAACCCGAATTTCAGAAGGTTTTAGCTTAAAATAATTTCAAAAACATACATTGCTTCCCAGCTTTAGGTTTCTATTAGGAATTAGAATTAATAATATTTACAATTTCAGCTTTTTGTAAAACTCCAGATTGTCTCCAAAGTTGCTGGCCATTTTTAAATAGCATCATTGTGGGAACACCGCGCACCTGGTATTTTCCCGCCAATTCCTGGTTTTTATCTACATCTATCTTTACAATTTTTACGCCATCGCCCAATTCAGCCTTTACGTCTTTTAAAATTGGCGCCAGTGTTTTGCAAGGGCCACACCAGTCAGCATAAAAATCAACTAGAACAGGTTTTTCATCTTTTATAATATCACTAAAACTACTTTTCATTTTAATAAATTTTAAGCTTTCTTAAAGTTACTGAATTTACTCGATAATCGAGATTTAAATGCTACGAGGTTTGCCTCAAATCAAACTATTTTTCTTACAAAACGCCCCGTGGGCTCGCCGCCAGATAGTTTATTGGCTTAGTCGAAAATAAATTTCAATCTCAACAAAAAACAGCCCCAAAATTTAATTCTGGAGCTGTTTATTCAACAATTAACAAAACAAATTCAACACAATTTATTGCCAGCCTCCACCAAGGGCTTTATAAAGATTTACGATGGAATTCAATTTATTGTATTCAGCATTTATAAGGTTTAGCTGAGAATTTAAAGCATTTTCCCTTGCGGTTAATACTTCCAGGTAATTTATAAGACCATTATTCAATAATTCTTCTGAATAGCCTGAAGCCTTATTGTAAGCTTCATATTCGTTTTCAAGAATATCTATGCGTTCGGTACTTGCCTGGTAATTAGAAAGTGCATCTGAAACTTCCCTGCCGGCCACCAAAATGGCTTGTTTAAAGTTTAGCAAAGCTTCTTCTTGTTGTGCCTGCGAAACTTCATACTGGGTTCTTATTTGCCGCTTATTAACAATTGGCTGCAAAAGCGAAGCACCCAAATTAGCAAAAAGGGAATTGGCATTTAATAATTTATCCAGTTCTAAACTTTGAAAACCACCTGAAGCGGTTAATGTAAGCGAAGGATAGAAGTTAGCGCGAGCCGCATTAGTAAGTTCAAAAGCATTAATTAACCGGTACTCGGCGGCAATCACATCTGGCCTGTTTCTTAGCAATTGTGATGGCACTCCTGTATTCAACGGACTTACAATATTTTGTTTTGATAAGTCAGTTCGTTCTATTTCCTGTGGCCCTGCTCCCAGTAAAATGGAAAATGAATTTTCCAACAAGCGAATTTGGTTTTCAAGCTGTACTACTAAAGCCTCGGCTGTATGCAACTGCGCTTTGGTTTGTTGCACACCAACTTCAGTCACATTTCCGGCATCTTTAAGGGCCATTGTAGTTTCCAGGCTGCTTTTTCTGGTTTCCAGGGTTTCTTTTGCAATTCTAAGTTGCTCGTCCAGGCTTAGTAATTGATAATAATTATTAGCAATATTGGAAATAAGTTGAGTCTTTACCGCTTTATGAGCAGCTTCACTTTGTAGATAAGCTGCGGTAAAAGCACGATCGTTACTTCTTATTTTTCCCCAAATATCAGCTTCCCAGGAAAGATTCCCGGTAACGTCGTATTGGGTAATACTTCCGTCAAAGAAAGGACCAAACTGGCTGTTAGGAGATAAGATTTGATGATTTACGGCCGGCCCTGCACTTAGCGTAGGGAAATAACTCGCTTTCCCTTGTTTTACATAAGCTTCGGCTGCCAACATTTGCTGTATGGCAATGCGTATATCTATATTATTCTCCAGGCCTTTTTCAATATGATTTTTCAGAATAGGATCGGTAAAAATTTCCGTCCAGGAAATAGTGGCCATATTTAGGGAATCTTGCGGAAGATTATCTGTTCTATACAATTCTTCAGAAATCTCTTCTATTTCAGGACGTTCGTAATCTTTGGCTGCAAAACAGGAAACCAGTAAAAATGGTAAGGCTCCCCCAAGCAAAAGTTTATATATACTGTTCTTTCTCATTGTTATTCTTTTTCAGAAATTGATTTGTTTTCTGTTTTAGCTGCTTCTGGTATCCCGGTTATTTTTTCCTGTAAATGTTGGAAAATGATATAAAGAATTGGAATAATAAAAACTCCCAATATGGTACCAACTAATAAACCTCCTACGGCTCCTGTACCGATAGAACGGTTTCCTGCAGCACCAGTTCCACCTGCGAAAACTAATGGTAATAACCCAATAATAAAGGCGAAGGAGGTCATTAAAATGGGTCTTAACCTAACCTTGGCTCCGTCTAAAGCTGCATTTACAATAGAAAGACCTGCTTTTCGTCGCTGCATAGCAAATTCAACGATTAGAATGGCATTTTTCGCCAGGAGTCCTAACAGCATTATTAAAGCGATTTGGAAGTAAATATTGGCTTGAAGCCCTGTAAATTTTGTAAACAAATACGATCCCATAATTCCTACCGGAAGTGATAGTAAAACCGCAAACGGGATGAGGTAACTCTCATACTGAGCAGAAAGTATAAAGTAAACAAACAGGATACTTAGAATTAAAATAAAAGTTGTTTGAGAACCTGCCGAAACTTCTTCCCGGGTAAGCCCGCTATAATCCACACTAAAATTAGATGGTAATGATTCGGCATTTACTTCTTCTACGGCAGCAATAGCATCTCCCGAAGAATAGCCGGGTGCCGGGGCACCGTTTATAGTTGCCGAGTTAAACAGGTTAAACCTGGTTACCGATTGCGGACCATACACCCGTTTTAAGCTTACAAATTCACTTAAAGGCGCCATTTCTCCCTGAGAATTTCTTACAAATAGAGAATTTAAATCGTCGGTGCCGGCGCGATCTTCAGGTAAAGCCTGAACATACACACGATATTGCTTACCAAATCTAGAGAAATCTGCTGCGTAAATACTTCCAATATACCCTTGCAAGGTTGAAAAGATGGTAGAAATATCCACGCCTGCTTCTTTAGCTTTCGGAATATTTAAATCCATTTCATACTGCGGATAATTTGTATTGAAAGAACTTTGTGCATACTGAATTTCCGGTCTTTGGGAAAGTGCTGCAATATAATTTTGGGTTTGGGTATCCAATTCCTGGAAACTACCACCCGATCTATCTAGCAATTTAGCTTCAAATCCCCCTGAAACTCCAAAACCTGGAATACTGGGAGGAGAAAAGAATAGCATTTCGGCATCAGAAAATGAAGCGCCAATTTGGAATAATTGTCCCTGGATAGATTCTACCGATAGGTGATCTTCTTCACGTTCACTCCAGTCGTCTAATTTAATAAAACCAAGTGCATAGTTACTACCTGCTCCACCAATTAAACTATAACCATTTACCAGAGAAACACCCTGTACACCTTCTATTTGTTGTGCTTTTTTCTCTAATTCTGAAGTAATTCCCACGGTTCTGTCTAAAGATGCCCCGGCAGGTAATTCAACATTTACAAATAATATTCCACGGTCTTCATCTGGTACAAAACCGGTTGGAGTAGTCTTAGCTCCCCAAAATATAGCAAGTACCGCAGCTACAAGAATTAGCCCTGTAATCCACTTATGTTTACTTAAAAATGAAAGGGAATTCACATATTTATCAGTAGTTACTTTAAAAGCGGTATTAAACGAACTAAAAAAGCGCTGTAAAAAATTCTTTTTCTTATGTTCTTCGTCTTCACGATGTGGTTTTAAGAAAATGGCACAAAGCGCAGGACTTAGAGTTAAAGCGTTAACTGCTGAAATTGCAATGGCTACAATTAAAGTCACACCAAATTGTTCGTAGAAAACTCCTGTGGGTCCCGTGATAAAAGTTACGGGAATAAATACCGCTCCCATTACCAGCGTAATAGAAATAATCGCCCCGGTAATTTCGTCCATGGCTTTTCTTGTACCGCTTATGGCATCTTTAGCTCCTTCTTCCATTTTAGCGTGTACGGCTTCTACAACTACAATGGCATCATCTACCACAATACCAATAGCCAGTACCAGCGCAAATAGCGTTAGTAAGTTTATAGAGTACCCAAACAGGTTTAAGAAAAAGAACGTACCAATTATGGAAACCGGTACCGCAATGGCAGGAATAAGAGTAGACCTAAAGTCCTGAAGAAATATAAACACTACAATAAATACCAGTATAAACGCTTCAATAAGCGTTAAAATCACTTTATCTATAGAAGCGGTAAGAAATTCATTGGTATCAAAATTTATATATACCGAAAGCCCGGTTGGAAAGTCTTCTTCCATTTCGTCCAGCTTCTGGTGAATATTTTCAATAATTTCCTGGGCATTAGAACCTGGCGTTTGGTAAACAGCCATATTCACTCCCGGTTTTCCGTTAGTATACCCAATCACATTATAACCCTCGGCATCAAGTTCAACTTCTGCAACATCGTCTAACCTTAGGTATTGCCCATTATCAAGGGCTTTAATAATAATATTTCGGTATTGATCTTCGTCCTGGTATCTTCCGCTATAACGCAGTACATATTCAAACGCTTCAGCATTATTTTGACCTAAAGATCCCGCAGCAGCTTCCTGACTTTGCTCATTAATGGCTCCAATAACATCTGAAGGGATTAAATTATAAGCCGCTAATTTTTCAGGCTGAAGCCAGATTCGCATCGCATATTTCTTGGCGCCAAAAACATTTACGTTCCCAACCCCGTTAATACGCTGTAATTCTGGAATCACGTTAATATTCAGGTAATTCTGAATAAAAGTTGCGTCATATTCTTCGTTGTCTGAGACCACAGTAAAGAACATCAATGCACTGGTTTGTTCTTTTTGCGTGGTTACCCCAGATTGGGTTACTTCCTGCGGCAGTAAAGGTGTAGCTCTCGCCACACGGTTTTGAACGTTTACCGCGGCGATATCTGGATCTACTCCCTGGTCAAAGAATATTTGTATGCTGGCGCTACCGTTGTTACTGGCTGTTGAGGTAATATAATCCATTCCCTCAACCCCGTTTATTTGCTCTTCAATAGGAATAATTACACTTTCCAGTACTGTTTGAGCATTTGCCCCCGGGAAATTAGCCGAAACCTGAACCGTTGGAGGAGCAATATCTGGATATTGCGTTACGGGCAGTGTTGAAATTCCCAACACACCCAATACCACAATTATAATGGAAACGACCGTTGATAATACCGGTCTTTCTATAAATTTCTTTAGCATCTTAAAGTCTTATTTAAATACTGTATTAATAGAATTCGCAATACTATCAAAAGGAATTTCTTGCGGTTTTATTGGAGTGTTGTTTCTTAGTTTTGCCACGCCCTGAGCAACAATTTTATCGCCTTTCTTAAGGCCCGAATCAACAACAATAAGATTATTTACTCTTGAAGTTTCTGTGATAGGTGTAGAAACAGCCAAACTATCACCCTGAACTTTGTAAACGTAAGTTCTTCCCTGTTGCTCATAACTTGAGATTTC
>VMHT01112982.1_pt1 | contig 52056 bp, 82 predicted proteins | sample 4693611 | NCBI WGS metagenome assembly VMHT01 (sample SAMN12280063, study PRJNA550983) | marine metagenome | isolation source: seawater sampled from same location over 5 years 0.02-0.2 micron viral filtrate | place: USA: collected off the coast of southern California halfway between the port... ... | reverse complement strand
GGAAGATAGTAGTGCCGCTTAGATGCAAGTCTTTCCATTTTTTAGTAGCTGTACCAAGATCGTATGTTTCGTCAGTGGCAGGTACAAAATCTCTGCCAACGGCATCAAAGTTATTGTCTATTAAGGTTTGTACTTCGGTAGCATCTTGATAATCTGCTTGAATATTGGCTAAAGTTTGACCACCAAGTGTTTCAGCATCTACATTTAAATTATTGATAAAGCCTATATCAACTCTAGTATCGATAGCTGAATTTGCTCGAGCGGTCGTAAAGTATAAGTTAGTTGGACCTGCACCGCCATTAGATTGCGCAGAATCTTCAAGAACATTGTCAGTCGTAAAGCCAGTTATCGCATCAATAGCTGCATCAAGTGCATCCAGTCTTACATCTCGAGGAGCAATGTCTCGCGCAAAACTTGAATCAAAATTAGAATCAATTTGTATAGGAGTTAAAAACAGATTTAAAGCACGATCAGAATCTAATCCACCGGTTTGTCGTTGTTGGACATAATCACTATCGATATAAGCTGTTACGTCTGCAGAGTCTAGTGAAATTCTTACCATACGGGCAGAATCAAGAAATCCTCGGGCGAACATTGTTTGAATAGCAGTATTAGAATCTAATAGCGCAGTTCCTAAACCACGAATTCCTAAGACATAGTCTCTATCTGCCACATTTTTAATATCGCTAATTAAAGATAATGTACCTGTGCTATCTGGTATGGTAACAACATTAATTTGTGTAGGATCTGCAGGAACAAGGCGAGTGACAGTCGTAAATGAATCTTTAGTAGCTCCATCAAAAAGAATGCCATCGCCACCAAAACCAATACCGTTACTATTAACACTTGCTAAATTTAGCTGCAGTGATAAAGCAGTAATATTAGAATAGATTTCAGTAAAGTTAGCATTGATTTTAGTAGCACCAGTTCGAAGATCGTCACCGAGACCATCGTTACCAACTGTACCTGTATTTACTATTTGTTGTGCCATTTTTTTCCTACAAATCGATTATTCTTATTTATATAAGTTGATCTAATTAATTAGACATTTGACGGTAGTTTATTATCTACGTGGTAGCCGCGCGCTACGTAATCTTCTTCGATATATATTCTTCTATATGTATCGAACTTTCTCATATCATATGTTTCAAAACTATTATCAAACGTAATAGCCACACTCGCAGAATCAAGGTTGTCATAAGTTACACCCCAATCCGACCATTCTTTAAGATTCTTATAAACACCCATAACATCTTGAATTGTTGGATATAGTTTACTACCGACTGCAACTGCAGCATCAGAATCTGCAAACATATTAATAAGTCGATATGGATTTGTTCTAAACTGCGGATCATTAATAAGAAACTTATTTTGAATAAGAGCTTTAGGTCCATAACTAGTGTTATTAAGATGAGATACTTCGCCCTGAGCTTGAGGTGGACTATGAATTTGAATTGCTGCAGCGCTATCAATAACAAAGAAAATATTTTTAAATGGATCTGGTATAGATTCATCAGTCACCATTTTAATAGTATCTATGCCTTCAATAGATACCTCATTTGCAAGATGGAACCCAGTAGGATGAACATACTTTCTCCATAATTGTTCCCAGTCTTTAAATGATAAAGGACCTTTGATAAGAATAGAAAATATTTGATATACGCCACCGTCTTGAATTCTTTTATTGTATTCAGTACCAATAAAAGATTCGCCTACATTAAATAATTCATCTTTAGGAAATTTAATTTCGACTTCAGCATCAAAGAAAGCTCTAAAGAAACCTTCACCAGAATATTGAGATCCCTTAACTCTAAAAAAATTACCAAAGTTTCGTATAGCTTCGCGCGGAAACTTAAATCGACCAGCTGATATTCCAAGGGCAAGGGTATCAAACATTTGATCAAGACGAGCTAAGCTTGCATCTTCAACATCTTTAATTGTATTAAGTTCGTGTATAATCCCATCAAAGTTAGTGTCTGAATCTAAAAACTCGTAGTAACCTTCTAGAAATGTAACTAAATTAGGATAGTCTTCGAGGAAATATTCAGGTAATACTTCATCTATAAGACCACGTCTAAAATTGATAGCAATCCTATCGTAATGTTTTTGGGATTCGTTAGATGCCATTAGTTATCAACTTCAAGTGTCGTTGTTTGTCTATCAATAATTGCAGATGCAGAAGAATTATTAGGATCAAGGCCAAGAACATAGTTACGTAACGGTTTTACAAAGCTTTGATTCTCTGGATAAACAGATACTTTAATATAGTTATATCCAAATAAAAGCTTTTGTGGATTAAATCCAATAACAGATACTACGCCTGTCGCAGCGTTATATTGGCCAACGTTATCTGCAAGTACATTACCAGAAAGATCATATATTTGCAACTTTGTATCGCTTAATTTATTACGTAGCTGAGCAACTACTCCTCTAAATTGGAATGTGTCACTAATTATTTGTGCTTCAACATCATCGGGATCTGCGATTCGCATTGGGAATTTAAGTTGATGAGATGTAACTTGACCTATTGTAGGAACAAATCTTAGTTGCGCTCGCACATCAGATCGTGATGATAAGATTGCAGCACTAAATGCATCGATTTCTGTGAGCATGTTTGATCTGCGAAAAACAGCATCAAACGTTCCTAGATTATTTGCAAAATAACTAGTTTGAAAATTGTATATATCTTGTTCTACTGAAGCTAAAGTTCTTCCAGTTAACGCAGGGTCAAAGTTAAATACAGTATTTAATTCTAAAAATACTTCAATAGGTTCAACAAACTTAGTGGTAATAGACATCACTGATAGATTGTCTGTAAAGTTATTTACAATACTATTTTCTATTTGTGTCTTTGTACTTTGCGGTGTTCCACTGCTATATTTAATAGAAACGTAGGCTGCGCCATAATCAATTGGTACGTTTTGATCTCCACTCCATACAGTTACATCTTGAATATCTGTATAATTACTTTGTATTGTAGCTTTGTAATCGAGAGATGTAACTAGACGTTGTTGCGTAGCATATGCAAATGGTGCTAAGTTTTTAATTGATTCGATCGATTGCTTTTCAGCACCACCAGTTGATACTGAAACTGTTACGCAAGATGTAGGATATACAACTCCTAATACATTAACAGTGCTAGTAGGTGTAAATACTGCGCCATCATTACCAGTTGGTCCACCAGATGAAAGATATGTGATGACAATTTTATTACCAGGTTCTGGTGATTTACCAAAAGAAATACCATCACCAAAGTTTACTTCGAAGTATCCGTTAGGTGATTCACGAATAGTAAATAATTCAGAATCAGGTGTAATGCGAACTGCATCTTTTACTGGTGAATAGCTAGTAAAGTTTGACGAACTTGCAGTGTCGTATACCTCAATAATTGCTGTAGATTTATCCATGTTTTCGTCAGGTATAACATAGATCTGACGTTCTTCTTTTTCTCCTACAAGAAATGTTTTTGTCATTTCTTTACCTTCAAACACTGGAATATCAGTTGATCCAGCAGAAGTTTCAAGAGTATAATTTCCAGTGCCATCATCTCTAGCCGTATACGTTTCTAATGTTCTAAACGTATATGAGATACTATCAATTTGTGTACTAAATGTTAATCCGCGAGGAACTAAAACTGTAGTTGGCCTATTCGTAACACCAGTTAGGTTAAATGTTATAGTAAGTAAAGCCCGCGATGCAACCTTAGATCGAACATCATAACCTAAAGCCTCAGCATGAGATACAACTGAACTTCGTAGTTGAGCTGTGTTAAGAAAAGCTTCATTCAATGCAAAGTTGGCTGTAAGTCCATTTACATGAGTATTGTAGGCTAGAACATCTAAGATATTATTTAGACCAGCCGCATTAAAATCATAATCAGCATATTCGGGTTTAGCTTGAAAATAGGTTTTTAATCTTCCTTTAATATTTTCAAAATCTAAATCTGATGATTTAATTGTAGTAGCCATTTATCTAAGCCTCGCTAAATCTACGTCGAGAGATACAACTTCGCCGACGTTTTGTACTTCGAATTTTATTGTTGCGCGTAATTCGTTTCTATCTGGAAATGTGGTAAAATCAATATTAAGAACCCTCGCCCTTGGTTCGTACCTTTTAACAGAACTTGCAATTAATTCTGCCATTAATTCAGGATCATAATCTGTATCTAATTCAAATAATGCTGCACCTAAATTAGCACCGAATGCTGGTTGAAATGGTCTTTCTGAATTTGAAGTCATAAGAATATTTTTTACAGCCTGTTTAACTGCAGCAACTTCTAATTTTTTATATATGTCGCCAGATGGCTTATTCTGAAATGTCAGATCGATATCACTATAAGATCTACCAATCGCCTGATTTATAGTTCTTCTAGTTGTATTACCATCTTCTATTGAATACGCTCTGTTGGCCATCTTATTTCCTAACTAATAGACCTATTTATAATAATTCTTGCAGCTCGCCAGTAGTTAAAACGCTATGATTGTATCTTGTTTCTAATGCATTTTTATAAGTTACTTCCCATGATGGTATAATAACAGGTGTTATAATAGTCAATTGTGTAGTCATACTTCCATCGGTATTGAATTTATCATAACCTAAAATAAGTTTTTCAAACTCAGAGTTTGATTTGAGATAAACTGCTGCATCAAATGTTTTCTCTTTTGATATAAGACCATCTAAACCACGTAGTTCATATACGACTGCTCTTCCTTTTGATTTTAAAAAATTAATATCGTCAATAGTCATTTCTTCATTATCAGCAGGTTTATATAAACCTTCTACTACAACCATTCTATGATTATTAAAAGTATGTTGATTTGTTTGTATCTTACGCATAAGACTTGCATGTATAGAATAATTTTTGGCTAATTCTAATCTATCAGTATCATTAGTTAAATGATTCATATTTCCTGCAGAACCATAGCCACCTAAAAATTTAGCCATTGTAATTCCTGGTCCAAGCTTTGTGTATGGAGTTATTTTACCTGCTCGTTCTGGATTATATGCTGGATCAATATTAAAAGTTGCCATTACTTTGTCACCGTCTTTGTTCCAACACCCTTAGAGTTTGGAAAGCCATTGACACCACGTACTTTGGTATCTTTTTCATTCATAGCTCTACCAACTTCAAAGGGATCTGGTGTTTGAACTGCATATGATGCAGATAACTTTCCTTCGTTACTTTGCGCGCTTGTGAAGTCTGTATTTTTCATATTTGCTGCATCTCTTAATTTAGCTCTAATCTCAGGTGTACTTAATTTACGAGATGATAAGTCACCATATGGAGTTGTTTTATCAATTGCATCTTTCAAATCATCACTAATATCAATACGCACATTTCGAATACCTAAATTACCTTTATGCAAATACTCGTCAGCGCCATCGTGATCAACTCGTGTTACAGCTGTGGTTGAGTTTGTTCCGTCAAGTACTCGAGTTGTCGCATCTACAGGAATATCTGCTGTAGTGTTAGTTGCAGCTGTGTAACCATATCCCGCGCCGGCATGAGCACCACTAGATGGATGAAGTCCTGCTTCATTGGATACCATCGCCTGAGTTGCAGTACCTTGCAAATCACCATATACAACAGGAATATTCATATGACCACTAGTAACCTGTGTATCATTATAAATCGTAGGTACAGTCATTGTATCACCAATATCAACTGAATGACCAGTATACATGTTATAGTTATGCATAATGATATTAGTGCCACCAATAATACCTTCATCTCCAACTGCAGTTAAATCTCTCGCTAACACATTGATATTATCAGATGTTGTTGTAAATGTGTTAGCTGTCGTAATAATAAAATCTCCAACCAAATCGCCAGTACCATCATCTGGATCTTTATATCCTACAAAGATTTCTTTATCACCTTCTACAAATTCAGAAGATGCACCCTTTGTAATAGAATTTTTATCTTTGAGTATAGTTTCTGACATACTACCAGCTACGTATTCTGTTTTATTTTTAATGATAGTTGACTCAAGGTTTTTAGTAATTGTCTGACGTACACCGCCTTTAATATTATCAACTTTGTCTCCGCCTGTAGTAATATTATAATTACCACCAACACTTAAATCAAAATCACCGGCTACATTTAATTTTAAGTTACCATTATAGAAAAGTTCTCCATTACCTTCAATAATTACTTTCTCATCTCCGCCAGAAACTCGAATTGTATTATTAACTGATGAGACAATTACTGTGCCATCTGCGCGAAACTCTACACCTGCACCAGTCTTATGCTTAAATAACATGCGCTCATTGCCTGGAGTATCATCAATTTCTGTCACATGTCCACTAATAGATTCTCTTACCTGATTAAGAGGATACTGAGATATTGGACCTTCACGTAATCCCAAATCTAATGCAACATGACCACCACCAATATAAAGGTTATTTCTCTTTATGCCACGGGCTGCAAAGTTAGTAGTAGCTTGGCCCATATACGCTTTACGAGGAAAGACTTTTTTAGGATCTTTAAAGCCATCATTCTCTATTGTGCCAGAATTTTCATCTAAATCTATTTCGTAACTCATTTATTCCAACCTTTTGTTTTAGGGTCATATGTGTAACCATTATCTAAAAGTTTTTGTCTTGTGCCGCTTGCAGTCTTAGCTGCAGCTTCAAATATATTATTCGAGCTTTTAATATTATCTGCAAAATCACCAAATAAACCTGTACCTATCTTTGCTGCTTCTCCTATCTTAGAATCAAGATCTGCTTTACCATTTTTCATATCAGCAACCGCTTTATCAAATTTTGCTTGATCCGCAGCTGGATCTACTTTTTCTGGTATAACTTTCTTTTTTAAATCAGATAATGATGTAGGAACAGTTGGATCAGGTACTCCTTGAACGTTGGCTGGTGCAGGAGACTCTGCAACTTCTGCTGTAGTAGTTTTTACATCAAGTGTTGTACCATCTGTTCTTTTTTGTGGCACATTAGAAAATGCAGTAAAATCTTGGTATATACTTTCTTTATTAAATTTCTTTACGTACTCAATACCACTAAATCCTGGCTCGAGTTTACCGGCTTGAATATCTTGTATAGTAAGTACTTCTCCACCTGGTTTAGTTCTAAACCAACTTTGTATTAACATATCAATTGATTCCCACTGTTCAGGAGTTATACTGTTAGCACTATAATAACTTTTCCATTTTGGATTTGATTTGCTTTCTGTAGATCCTGCCATAATTTGGATATTGCATGCACCAACTCGAATTGCTTCATCATGAAAGTTGCCCATTTCGTATCCAATTGGACGACCACGAATTAGCTGTCCATCAGGCATAAGTATATAGTGGTGTTGAATACCTGATTGTATAGCTTCAACATCTGTTGGTATACTGTTAGCTAATTTAAGATGTAATTCTTTTACAGTAAATGAAACATCAGCAGCATTTCCTAACCAACCAATAACCATATTTTGCAGTTCTCGAGTACTATTAGTAATTTCTAATTCAAACTCTTCTTGAGTTGTGATTGGCTCGAATTTATATGATCGTGTATTCGTATGTCTTCCAGCAAATCCCTTAGCAAGTAGATTGAGATTCATTGATTCGAATGACGAAACAAGATCTCCGATTGACGAACCTTTAGTTACTGATCTTGCAATGTTAGTATTACCATTATCCTCAACAACATTTTGAGTAAAGAATTTTTCACCAGTGGTCGGATCTGTAGCTTCAGAACCTACATCTGCAATTGCTTCTCCAACTTCTTTAAATGAACCTGTGCCTTGAGTAAGAGATGCAAGAGTTCCCATTAAGTTACCAAACTTGGCACCAATAGAACCGAGCTCATCATTCTGAGAACCAATAGGATTATCTAATGCAATGTTTTCGGCTTTTTTAGCAGCCTTAATAAACTTACTTAGTTCAGCTTTTGGATCTTTTTTGATTTCTTCATTTACGACATCTGGAGCTGTTGAAGTTTCTTTATTTACTTGATCGATAACATCTTTTGGTGCTTTAACAACGTCTTCTAATACTTTCTTTTGTGCTTGTGGTGTAGCTTGACTAATAGCAACTGTAAGTTGCCCGTTGCCTCCAGATTTACCAGTAATTTCTGACTGACTTTGCACTTTCGTATTTACTTTTTCAATATTTGCTGGACCATTATTTGTAAGTCTGGCAACCATTGGCCCATCAGTAACAGTTTCTCCTGTTACACCTTGTGCACCAAGTTTTTTAAATCCGCCTTTCTCTTCAAGATCAGCCGCGATTTCAATAGTTGTTGTAGCCATTGCACTTAAAATTAATGCATCTTGAGCAGGAAGTAAACCTGTAGATTGTAATGCATTAATAGCCTGTGCAGCTTGTGCCTTCATTTCTTCTTTATTAACTGTCATACTGTATCCATCTTAGCTAATAGTTCTCTTGATGCAGCAACTCTTCGTAAAGAACTGCCTTTAGCTGGTCTTTCGTAATATTGCTCAAATACATTTGACGCTGTTTTTACATCTTCTGCAGCCCGCAATTTGGCCAAACCAAAATATGAATGTTTATATAATTCATGTATTATATACTGAAGTTGCACATATAGACTTTCAGGTGGTAAATTATTTCTTCGTGCAAATGAATATAGATTTGTTAATCTTTCGGTTGCTGGATTCCACTGTGCAATACCAAATGATCCTTCACCTTTATTTTTAGCAAGTGGATCTACTGTGTTACCACTCTCTACAATTAAATTACCCACAATACCTGCAGCTTGATGTGATAAAAATCTTTCGGGTACTTCGTCTGATATAAAGAAATTAAAACACTTTTCTTTATTATCACTACCAATTAATTTTTCATCATCGAGAGTAGAAGCTGCTATTACATTGCGAGTTGCTGGACTTCCATCGGGCCGACTAGGAATCTCGTCTCTAGTAAAGTTTGATTCTGTCTGATTAATATGTACAGGTTCAAATTTAGGTATAGATCCTAAAATTAATGGTAACTGCGAATTTTTACCATCTAAAAATATGCCGTATACTTGAGCCATTGGTTTTATGCCAGTATTTGCACCTATACCACTACTACCACCTTCAGTAATAGGTGTTACTACTTGAGCCCATGGTAATGCACCAAGCGGTATGTCTCCAGTGTCAGCGCTATGAATACCATAAACTCGCACTTTAACTCTACCCATTTCTAATGGATCATTAATGTCAATAGCTGTACCAATAAACCATCGAGTTTGATCTCCGTAATAATCAATATTACTATTTGGTATCATTATTCACCTATAATTTCAGCGTTATTAATATTTGCTATCTTAACACATAAGAAAGTTATATCATACCTTTCAGCAGACATACTATGATTTGCTGCAAAGATAATATAATCACCTGATTTTTTTGGATCGAGAAATGGTTTTTCTTGATTTGGTCCATTTCCCATAAATTGTATTCTTATTGAATTACCTATTGTATAATGTTCAGGCATACTTCCATCTGCAGCTAAAAATTCTTTACCTGATACTCGTATTTCTATAGCGCTTCTAGCTAACAATTGTTTTAAAGCTGCTTTAATAACTTTTTTCTTATGATCTCCAATATTATATTCTTCGTCATAGCTTTTAGAAGATCCTTCTAGAATACTATATGCGCCTGATGAACTTAATCTGTATATGTATCTTGACCTATAATTATTTAACTTATCACCATCAATTTCAAAGTCATCTGCAACATTCATTGTTTTTTGATTTGAGTTTTTAGTTGATACAGCCTCATTCAGTTCTTTAATTATGTCAAAGTTAACTTCTTCATATTTTGCATCCATAGTATTATAAAAATTATACACACCACCGACTAGACCCTTTGATATAAGGTTTAGCATGTTTTCTGATTTATGATGTTTGTAATCTTGTATATTAAAAAATTTGTTTTTATCTTCTACTGTAGTCGGCGCTTGCGAATATACAAACGGAGTCTTTTTGTTAATAGCAGGCGCAGAAAGCATATCTGCTAAATTTATAAAAAATAATTCCCGTTTTCCTATAGTAGAATACAAAAAATATGGAAATCCTTCTATATTTGTCATACGCTCCTTTAACCATACCATAGTCTCGATAGGATTCAAATTAGGAATAATAACATTCATATCTCCCTGATAATCTACTTCCTCTGAAGTAATCAAACTTTTATAGAGATACTCTTTAGCAATAGATTCTACAATCTTCGAAGGTTTGCCGTAATAATGTTTATTGACATTGTGTAACTTTGCCTTATAAGCTAGATCTTCTACAATTTGCAGTGTAATAATTTCTGATTGGTCATTAGTTTTTCGTGTATTTGTTACTTCAGTTATGTTAAATATTTTTACATAAGTTGGTGAAGATGGACTTCTTTTTAGTTTTACTTCAAGATATTCTGCACCTTGAAAATCCATTCTATCGTATATTCGACTAGTATCTGCTATAACTAATGTGCCAGTTAAGTACGGTTTATCAAGATGCTCGAATATTTGCAAACCTGGACTAAAATCCCGCACGTCAACAGCCTCTATCATTCTTGAAGAAAAAATACTTAATGCTTCAAAAATAACATCAGATGAAGCTACATCATTTTGAAAAGATTGATTTGACATTAACTACTAATTGCTTCCCTATAAAGACTAGCTACTTCAACAATGCTATCAGGTTTAATAACGTTTATCTCTTTAAGTTTATCATTTTGTACATGATAATAATCTTCAATAGTAACTTCAGTCACTAAAGCACCAGGTCCAAACGCAGGATCAATATCAACCCTGTCACCTGAAGCATCAACATAATGATGCGGTGATTTATACTCAAGCATTATATCGGCATTAACAGCTTGAGTTTGTAATGCACTTAGAGATTTTGAGACTATACGTTCATAGCTATTAAATTTTCGATCGCCAATCATTTTTAGGTGTATAGCTCCGAAATCAAGTCTTCTGCGCACTACTTCAGCTCGTGCACCAGATGTAGATCCTGTTACTATCTCACCTGGAACATAGTGACCTGTAAGATCTGTTGTAGTGATTGCAACATAACCTGGAAAATCTCTTTCTAATTGCTTTTGCATTTGCCTATATGTAAGTGGCCAACCTTGCTCTCTAATATGGTCATTCATTAACCAAAATGTCCAATGATATGATGGATTACCGTAAAGTAACTGAGAAACATTATCAGGTCGTTCATTCTCTTGAATATAGTACTGAGTAGAAAATGCTTTACTTCTTTTTACTTCATCAATTACATCGACATAGCGTGATATGTCTTGTACTACCTCAGTGACAACTTTACCTGTACCAATTTCTTCGGCTTCATTACCAAACACATATCGAGTATATGGAAAATACTTAAAATAATCCATTAATGTGGTCCTCCTGAAGCAGATGATCCTTTTAAAATATCTTGTTTTGTAAGTGCTCTGAATTCTGCGAAGCTCAATGACAGATCAATCTCTGTTGGTTGACCATCAGCATGAAAAACCATATTACCTGGATTATACGAAGTTTGGACAGATCTTAAATAGCATAAAAGAGGTTGCGGCATTGATTTATTGGTAGTTCCGTTATACATAAAATTAATTTTAAACAAATTAGGAAATTTAAAACCAACTGGTAATCCTCCAGCTTGCACTGCTTCTGGATATAGTTCTGTTCTAAATTCTTTTACAATTTTTTCTATCTCTCGTGCTTCTGATGCAGAAGTTGCAACCATGCGGAATGTAAATGCAAACTCACGAATTGGTACACCCTGAAACATAGTTCGTGTATTAGGATTAATCATTTTTTGCAAAGCAATGCGGGTCATATTTTGTACACCGCCTGAAGGCATTTTATTAAATGCTCGAGTAGCTGCAACTTGTGCAGCTTCTTGATTCAGAATGTCGCCTTTCAACAAACTAAATAAGTTTGCTACACCTTCCATAACTCCAGTACCAACAGAACCAGCCAATGATTGTCCATTGCGTATGGCTGCAAGTGCAGTTGCACCACCGGGTCCTAAATTTGTATTAGTATCATAGACAACAGCATCATTGAGTTGTACGCCTGGAGGGAAATACAATATGATATTTTTATTTAAAGGTGTTGGATCAAGACTTAAATCAATGTTAGTTCCGGTGAATGATGCCTCTTGTTGTTCTTTACCCTTAACATCAGAAGCCATATCTTCAGGTGACATAGCTCCATAATTTTCTGTAGCTGGAGCATCTGCCTCGGCAGTTTTAGCTTCAGTTGCGGCATTTTCTGTTACCTTCTTACCTCCACCTACTTTGACCATAAACGGTGTATCGATAATATTTTTAGCGGCTTGTGCATCGATATCATATGGATTGACACTATATAGCGCAAATTTAATTGCTGCTTTATAGTAGTCTTGATTTTCTAATGGGTATCTTAATATTAATGGTGGCCCCATTGCTCCTTTAGCATTGCCTCCGCCTGCACCTAATTGATTAAACAAACTAGATGGGTCAGCAACTTTAACTGATGTAGTTGTACCAGCTGCAGATTTGGCAGCATCATCGTTAGGAATTGGTTGGCTATAATCCTTAGATTTCCAATTTCCGTTTTTAGCCTTCACCATTTTATATTGAGTTTCTGCCATGTCCTATCCTTATAAATATCATGGAACACCTTACAACCTATTTATATCAAAAAATGGCATATTCTGGAAGATACCGACCTAACATTAAAAAGTATAAAGGCAATCCTTATAAGGTCGTTTATCGATCTATGTGGGAAAAATATGCCTTTATGTGGTGCGATAAAACACCTGAAGTAAAATCATGGTCATCCGAAGAGACTGTAGTACCATATTACTACGACGTCGATAAGAGATACCATAGATATTTTGTAGATCTGAAAATTACATTTCAGAATGGCAAAACTGTGCTTGTAGAGATAAAGCCTAATAAAGAAACTTCTCCACCTACAGGCACTAAACGCACTAAAAAATATATTTCAGAATCACTAACATATGTCAAAAACATGAATAAGTGGGAAGCTGCAAATAAATATGCAAAAGATAGAGGTTGGGAATTCCAAATCTGGACAGAACACACATTACGTGAAAATGGTATTATGCCTAAAGCCCAACCTGGTAAATTGAAACCGCTTAAACCTCTAGTTCCTTATCGTAAAAAGAAGAAAAAGTGATATAAATAGACTCATGAGTAATCTATTTCAAACGATTGGGTACGAAGCATTTCGTGCAGGTATTAATCCACGCAGTCAAGAGGCACGCGATTGGTTTCGTAAGAAAGCACAAAGCCTAGGCCGTGTTAATAGACTTGATCTTATGAAAGACGATCAGACTAAACTTAGTAATCGTCAGCTAGTTGGATCAATGAATATGTTCTTTTATGATCCAAAACATAAAGACACTTTACCATTCTATGATAAGTTTCCTCTAGCTATTGTAGTTGGTCCTGCACCTGGAGGATTTTTTGGTTTGAACTTACATTATCTGCCTCCAGTTTTACGTGCAAAATTTTTAGATACATTACTTGAAATTACTAATAATAAATCATATGATGAAACTACGAAATTTCAATTAAATTATAAATTATTAAATGCTTCAAGTAAGATGCGATATTTTAAACCTTGCTATAAACACTATCTTACTGCGCATGTTAAAAGTCGATTTGCAAGAGTACATGCACCTGAATGGGAGATTGCTACATTCTTACCTACAGCTGATTGGCAAAAATCTAATCAAGCTCAAGTATATAAAAATAGTAGGAGTATGGTATGACATCAATCGACCAGCTAAAGTCAGCAGCTTCATTAAAAATGGGCTTTGCCCGCAGTAATCAGTTTTTGGTCCAGCTACCATCAAATCTTGGTGGTAAACCACAACTTGGTGGTCTAGTTGGTGTACTTACACAACTATCAAATCTATTAGGTGGAGCAGATATGAATATTATCTGTGCTTCAGCAGAGTTACCAGGTAAAAGAGTATTAACACACGACAGAGCTATAGGCGCTGAAAACCAAAGAGTAGCATATGGCTATGCGGTTGATGATGTAACTCTTACCTTTTATTGTTTAAATGATTATGGAATTGTAAAGTATTTTGATGAATGGCGTGCTATAACAATTAGTGAAACACCTGGTGAAGCAAACTACAAAAAAGATTATGCACGTAGCATTAAGATACATCAACTAAGAAAACCGTTAATAGGTGCAGGTGCAAATCTTGGACCTATTCGAGTAAATCTAGGATTAGGCGGAGGAAGTGTATATTCAGTAGAACTTATTGATGCATTTCCAATTAATGTATCAACAATCGAATTAAATAATGAACTTGATGGATTAGTACAAGTATCAGTTACGATAGCTTATACTAATTGGCAAAATACATCAAGTGGCCAAGGATGGATTTCAGCTTCAGCCGGGTTGGGATCTTTGGGTTTATAGGAGAAATAAATGGCACTACCACGTTTGAATGACAATCCACAATATGATTTAGTTATTCCATCAACAAACAATCAAGTTAAATACAGACCATTCTTAGTTAAAGAACAAAAAGTATTGATGTTAGCATACGAATCACAGAATAAAAAAGAAATTGTAAATTCTATTATGAATACTATTGACACATGTGTAATAGGTGATTATGAATTAAATAAGTTAACAACGTATGACGTAGATTATATTTTTACTAAAATTAGATCTAAGTCTGTTGGTGAAGCAGCAAAAATTATGATTGCTTGCCAAGAATGCGAAGAATCAAATGAAGTAACAGTAAATCTTGATAAAATCGAGGTTCTACAAACTGAAGATAAGAACACTGTTAAAATCACTGATGAGATCTCAATAAAACTGAGGCATCCTACGTATTCTTTCTTTATGAATCGTGGCACATTCTTTGATGATGATAAATCAAGGACAGACGTATTGATGGATCTTATTATTGCATGCATTGATACAGTTTATACTGAAGAAGAAGCTATTAAAATTAGCGATGAACCGATTGAAGAAGTACAAAGGTTTTTAGATTCATTAACTACTTCGCAGTTTGAAGCTATTACAACTTGGGTTGAGGCTATGCCAACAGTAACTCAAGATATAGAATTCAAATGTAAATCATGTGAAGCAGTTAACAAACGTACATTGAAAGGACTTGATGATTTTTTTTAATAAACCTCTCACACGATAGTCTTGAGAACTTTTATAGAGTAAACTACCAGTTATTGCAGAATTTCCATTATTCGTTATATGATCTTGACACTATGATTCCGTGGGAGAGGGAAATTTATATTACTATGCTACTCGACGAATTGAAAGAAAAAGAATTACAAGCTCAGCAACAACGAGGATAATATGGCAACTTTAGCTGATATTAATAAATCTTTAGAAGATCAACAAGCTGGCAACGAGGCGCAAACTCGGGTGTTAAAACGACTTGATCGTCGCTTTGACAAATTCTTTCAAGAGTTGAGAGAAGCAGAATCAGAATCTCTTGAAGCTGATATTGAAGGTCGCAACCAAGCACAAGAAGCACAAAGAAAAGATAACGTATCAACAGCTCGAGGTGGAGAGTCAAAAGGATTTGCTTTACCGTTTTTAGGTGGACTTACGGGCGCTGGTATGATGGGCTCATTAGCTGGTATTGGTAGTGCATTATTAAAGCGCGGTATTCCAGGTTTAATTATTACTATGTTAGCCGATGAAATCGCTGATTTTGTATTTGAAAATGTAGACGGTGTAAGCAAAGATATGCGAGATGTAGTCGAGAGATCATTATCAATTGGTGGTCTCGGATTAATATTTGGCGCAAAGTTTGCTGCTATTGGTGCAGTTCTTGGTGCTGTACTTACTGATGATAATATAGAAAAGATGAATAAAATTGGAGATAGCTTTGGCGTTCTATCTACTAAATTCTTTAAAATGTTTGATATACAATTACCAAGTATAGGAGATATATTAACAAGTATTACAACTACTGTAGGTAGTGCACTTGATGGTATCGATGCATTATTGCAAGGTGACTTTGACGGGTTTCTCGCAGAGATTGATAGTGTAGCTATTGCAATGGCAGGATTATTTACATTATTCGCTCCTGGTAAAGCAATCTCCTTAGCATTGCGTGGTCTTATGTTGCCATTTACAGCGGCAAAAGCGGGCATAATGGCTATGCTAGGTAAAAATAAAACAGATGTAAATGCTCTTACTAAAGATCCGAAAGGTCCAGCAAGCTCTCAAGGAAAACTAAAAGATGGAAGTAAAGTAACATTTAATAAAAAAACTGGTAGATTTCATAATGATAAAGGTAAAATGGTAAAGGCATCAGATGTTACTGAAATAGGCAAAAAGTTTCCTAAATTAAAAAACCTATTGCGTGTTCCTGGTATAGCACAAGCATTTGCAGCATTAGATCTCTTCCAGCTTCTAACAAGTCCTGGTTCTGTAACCGATAAAGTTGCTGGTATGTCTGGTATATTAGGTGGTTTAGGTGGTAGTACTTTAGGTGGTATAGCTGGTTTGGCACTTGGTGGATTGACAGGTCCTGCTGCAGTTGTAATGTCTCCACTATTAGGTGCACTCGGTGGTATGGGAGGTTACTTCTTTGGTGATATGATTGCTAAAGGCTTAGCACAATACTTACTTGGCCAAAATGTTGATGCGTTTCCTGAGATAGTAAATGATGCTTTAAACGGAGAAGGTACTGCAGCACCAGCACAAAGTTTAGGAACATCTTCACCAGGTGTACCAGATTTTGTATCATCTACTCCGTCTAGTCGATCTACAGTAAGTCGTGCGACTCCTCAATCTGGTGCAGCAATGTCTGATGCCGCGGCATACCATGCAATGGGAGCTCAAGCTGCTGGAACCCAAATAGTCAACGCACCGACAAATACAAGTGTCGATGCGTCAACAAGTCAAGGTTTAGTTACAAGCTTTGGACCGTCTGTTGATACAACAGACAATATGTTTTTAAGCCCTTAGTCGTCGTTTGCTAATTTAGCAAAGTAACACATCGTATCATCCATATCATCAGTATTAGTTACTTGTTCTGCTGTAACTGGTTCTGCGACTGGGATTTCAGGTTGCATAACAGGTGTATTCATCATGCGCTCTTCTGCCATCAAAGGTGAACCAAATCCTGCATCTTCTCCAAGAACACGTGATAGCTTAGCTTTTAGCTCATCATATGATTTGTAATTTTTTGGTTCAGTAAACTCTGAAAGAGAATGCAGTTGATTATACACACCTTCAAGACGTGCTTCATCATCAGACATAGCAGAAGGACTTGCAAATTCTGATTTGTCATAGTTACGATAACCTTCAACTTGACGAATCTTCAATTTAAAGTCAGCACCTTCCCAGAAATCAAAAGGATTTACTGGCTGTTCGTCTGCAAATTGAGGTTGCATAACATCCATAATCTTATCAAAGATTTTCTTACCAAATTTATATAGAACTACACGACCTTCGTTATGCGGTGCAGATGGATCTTGCACAACAAGAGCGTTTACTACATAATGCAGACGTCGCTTTTGTGATCGTGCTTTTTCTTTATCGGCTTCAACCCCAGAATTCCACAGTCTTGAGTTGAGTTCGCCAACAGGGTCAGGTTGACCAATAGAAGTAAGGCTGTTTTCGATATACCATTGACCTGTAGGACCTTTGAAGCCATGGTCCCAGTATCGTACCCATGGTAGATCTTCACCTTCTTTTGCTGGAAGGAATCGTAAGACTGCATATCCATTTCCCGCTTTATCTACAGTTGGTTTCCAAACTCGATCATCATCATAGTTTTTCTTTTCACCACCGCCGACTGATTCGGCAGCTTGAACGAGTTTAGAGATTTGATCGCGATTGCGTTTCATATTTTCAAATGACATTTTTGTTTCCTTGTATTGCTGAAATATTGCTGTATTATACCACAGTATTGCTGTAATGTAAATCTATATATAATCATCTCATTCAAAAAGAGATGAGTCTATACTATTGGTTTTTGGCAAGAAGTTAAGAGCCATTGCTTCGGCCTCTAGTTTATCTTTAATAATAGGAGATACAAACTTCTTCATATCTTCTGGTTCAATTTCATTCTTGTCACACAAATATAAGATAGCTTCCATATAACTAATCTTTAATTCAGAGACTGTAGATTCAATGAGTTTAGAGAACCGTGATTTATTTAGAAATTGTGTTTCAACTGTCATTTATCAATAACCCTTAGTAAGACTGTGTCTTTGTTAATTCGACCGTTTGGTACAGTCGCTTTAGTTGTGAGTGTCTTCCATTCCTTATCAATTTGGTTAGGAGTCTTTTTTAAGACAACAGGAAGAAATGCATCGGGCTTTCGAAGTCGAGTAGACCTACTCAATGATGTATCAATGTTTTTCAAAGTAGTACCACTGACTTCGAAGCCCTTTGCGGATGAAGTTACAAACTCAGTAATTACCCGTGTTTTCACATTGAAGGTAAAGAGGCGATGACCACCGATCATCGAGAGAGGAGCTACAGATACGATCTTGTAGTCATTATCCTCTTTCTTATACTGCAGTTTTGTAACTTGCTTGTCTGCTGCCTTTGGTTGTTTTACGCGTGATTTGCGTGTTGCTTTAGCAGCAGACTGAAGACGATCTAGATCAGCAAGCATTGATTCACAGGCTTGTACGCGTTTGCGTAATTGCACGCGACTTAAATGTGAATAACCCTCAACTGCATCTGGACATGCCTTCGTATAAGCGTCATTATAATCTTGTAACCAACCATCTACTACATTGCGAACAGCTTTAGTAGCAGAAGATGGTAGACCATGACGCTTAAACTCTTGATATAGATCTAAGGTAGCATCTTCACCTTCGATCCATTTATCTTCAAGATCAAGAAGATCTTGCATAATAGTATTACTAATCTTACGCTGTAGTCTTTCCATAGGAGAGATAGATCTTACAGCAGCAGAATCTTTTAGTTTAGCTTGCTTCTCAAAATAAAGATCTTTGCCCATTGCAATGAGTTGAGATAGATATTTTGACAAAGCATCTGAATAACTTCTAGAACGATAATCATCGTCCTTTCTCGTAGTATGTGTCAACCAAAAAGCTGTTGCTGCTTGATATGGCACAGCTGTAAACTTATATTCAGGACAAGCAAGAACATAATCTTTATTGATTGAATTCTTAAACTTATCTCGAATAAAGGTTTTGAGTACCTTTGAAATATCTGCATTCGATACTTCTGTTTGAAAGTAGGACTGCACCGCCTCAAAACCCTTTTCAAGGGGAGCAGCTGCTAGTCCTGTCCGATTACGACGAGGTAACTTCTTTTGTTTTTTACGCATAGCCATTATGCTGCACCTCGCTCGTCTTGTTCTTTAATTAGATTAAGCACAGATTGTGCACGACTCTCGAGAAATTGAATTTCAAATTCGGTAAGAAGACGATCATTAAGATGTTTAAAGTTTAACATGGCATTAGCTGCAGCCTCAGCCGCAACTTTTAATTCACCATATTTGTAAGCATGTGATTTTGTAATAGACATTGTAGCTCCTCAGCTAAGTTTCATTTTATAGATCTATTCTACCACAGTTTTAGCCGTTTGTACATGCCTAAAACGCATTTAATTAAAATTAATTTCGTCTCATTTTGGCGTATTCTTCAGGGGAATCACCTTTGCCAACTGGGACTGTGTTTGACTTGTGGAGAGTGGCAAGTCCGACAATGTAGTCTCCTGAGTATTCGTTTGCTGCTCGTTTTCCTGCGATCGGAACGATGATGTCCGACGTTGAGACTGACGTACATTCTGTTGAATAGCTCGGAAGTGACGTGACATTGACTTTCTCTTTCTGTTTGAGTTGAGTAGGATGGACACCTCGTGCCATCAACCACTTATCATGTTCTGCTTTGGCTTTTTCCCAGCCAGGTTTACGATTCTTCTTTGACTGTTTTCTGTTGAGGCTTGACATCCCCCGAATCATATGCATTCCGCTCATTTAGATCTCCTATCCTTTTATATGCAGTATACAAACATTCTTGTAATTCTGCAACGTTTTGTTCAAGAAGAGTAATGCGTTCTTTATCAGAAAGTTCCATAATCACTCCTTTATTCTGGATCTATTCTACCATAGTTTTTTGCATTTGTACATGTTTTATTTACCAATTGTGATTATTTGTGAGATACATTTACCACCAAAGCCAAAAGAATTGTTTAATGTCTTCTTAAACTCACCCCTCGTAGGCTTCGTCACAACATCGAATGCAGGTACACGCGTGTTGTGACAGGGTGGGATTACTCCATTTTGCATTGATAAGATAGAATAAATTGTTTCTAAAACACCAGCTGCAGCAAACGTATGGCCAATCTTACCCTTAACTGAGTAGATGTCTGCAGATGTAACTTCACGTATGCTTTTATATTCTACTTCATCTCCAGCTGGAGTGCTAGTGCCATGCGCATTTACAACATCAGGAAAACCTCCTGCGTAAATCGCATCAAACATTGCGGTCTTAGCACCTTCACCAGATGGCGCTGTTCTATCCCACGCATCTGACGCATGTCCAGCTTCATGCAACCATGCTATTACATTTGCCCCTCTTTTACGTGCCTTTTCTTCTGACTCTAAAATTAATACACCCGAACCTTCACCCATAATAAAGCCATCTCTGTTTTCATCAAATGGTTTTGATTCTGTACCTAATGCACGTAAGAAAGAAAATAACGCAATATCGATTTCGTTAATACCAGCATCTGCACCACCAACAATTACGTAGTCATATTGATCTATGACTTTCATGCCATAATCAATAGTTGCAAGACCAGTTGCACATGCAGCTTGGAAGCTCATGTTTTGACCAGTATATCCATAATGTTGAGAGATATAACCACATAGTGCATCATGAGGGATATTAACTGCCTTTAGTGGCGATATTCTACCAAGCATTGTGTCGACGTATTCGTTCTCATTATGAGTAACGTTAGATATAAAGACACCAACATTCGGAGTGATTTTAACTCCTGACATCTCTAATGCTTGTTCTACAGCATGAATGCCATAATGCATATAACGCGGCATATACTTAGTTCTATGTGCGTCAGATATAGTTATCCAATCTTCGTTTGGTGCTAATCCAATCGGAGATCGACATGCATCTGCTTTTGCTTTGTCTGAAAAATGCTCAGGTAATGTATAAAAATCTGCAATCGGTTTTGCAAAATCTTTTTCATTTAATACATTATCGAAGCACATGGTAGTATTATTACCACATGCATCGATCATTCCAATGCCAGTTACAGCAACTCTTTTTATCATTCAGCTAATGCCTTTAACGTATTTACTTCTGCTTGTTGTTGAGCTTCAACGTTTATGTCAAGTTCTTTCCATGCTTGCGTAGACTTAAGCTTAGACAACAGTACATTATTCTTGGCAAGTCGAGTTTGAATCACTCGATTAGCTACTTCGTTTTTATACTCAAGCAAAACGTATGATCGATATTGCGTACCATTCTGGACAATCACATTTTCTTTGACTGTATATCCAGCTACATCAGCGTCTGCAATAAGATTACGTGTAACTTGTTCAAACTCAACAGCAACGTTTGAATCAAAGTCAGTAGAACCCAACTTAGACTTAAATGTTTTTAGCTGAGATCGAATACGACTATCAACACGATCAGCGAGTGTAGTCTTAGCTGATAGTACTGCGATATCTACTGAAAGCTGCAGATCTGGTGTGACTGCAGTACCAACTGCGTATACAGCATCATCTTCTTTTGGGATATTTGTATACCACTTAGGCATATCATCAATTTGTTTTTCGACTTGTTCAGTACGATATTCAAATTCTTTTTCAGACATTGCCAAATTTGGTGGCAATTTATCACTACATGCAGATAGACCTAACACACCTGCCATTAACAAAACACTTCTCATTTTATACTCCATTCAATCTTTCAACAATAATATCTCTTAAACCAGAATCTACAAATAGGTTCTGCATATCTGGAAAAAATACCGTCATACCTATACCTATAACAATTCCTAAGCCAATATTAAACATTACAAAACTCCTAAACTTAGTACCACTTCAAACAACTTACTGATACTTTGATTGTTTTCTTCAGCACCAAATAAGAATTCACCTACACCACGATCCTTTGATGGCATTTCTTTCTCGATAACAACAACCTTTGGAGGTGATTTACAATCATATTTTTTAATATCATTGATAACCGATCCATCTGAATATGTTGTTTGTTGCGAATAGAAACAATCTTGTGCGTAAGCACTAGTTCCAATCGTTATCCATAGCAACAGTATCGCGCATCTTATCGCCATAATATTTCTCCGCATATTGTGGCGCATCTTGCCAGTGGTTGTAGTTTTCGTCAAGATCTTGACCTTTTTTAGGTTCAACTTCTTGGCGAGTATAATAAGCTTCACGCTTTTTCAATGCAGCCAATCTTTTAGATGCAGCACGAATGACATCCATACGCTCTTCATAAGTCGACTCTTTAGTGATAACAATAGCCATATTAGTTTCCTCCCAATTGTACAGTCATTTCATACCAAACATCTTCGATAATATCAGAAATTTCTTGGCCACTTAAATGTGGCACCATGCTAAAAGCTTTAATTGTTCTCTTAGCATACTCTTCGAATGATTCAGAATCAATAGCAATATCAGCACACTTATCAATGAACTGCTCTTCAACATCCATAACATAACTTGACATACCCATTATTCTGACTCCTCTACATCAATTCCATAATATTCTTTTGGGTCTACTTCGAAACGACCACACTCTGACAAATAAGGATTTTCGATCCAAATACCTTCAAACTCAAAACCTTCCATTATCGCACCTCATAACCAAGATTATCATAAACCCAATCTTCACCAAGATCAGCGGCAAAAGCCATTACTACACCTTCGCGTGGATGTGTATCCATACGATCGATGAAATGACGTAGTGAACCCATATGACCTTTGTTGAAACGATACTTAGCTTCAATGACATCATTGCGATCTTCAGCATACATTTCAGCCATATCGTTATCAACGCCCATAAATTCAACGTGAGACTTCCAAAGGTTCTGTTCTAACTTTGTAAGATTCTTTAAAAACATTTTTTGCTCCTCAGCTTTCTTCATTTTATAGATCTATTATACCCTGTTTTTTTAGATTTGTACATAAAAAAACGCACTTTGTTTTCGAATAAAAACAAAGGCTTATCATTTTTTTTAAAATAAATTTTAAGACTGGTAGATTTTGCGAAGCATATCTTCGAACTGATCTACTTTCTCTACACGATTTGGCCATAAAATATAATCCTTTTCAGGATTTTTCTTCAGATTATTGAGCAACGGAGTAATAGCATTATATAACTTATCAAGTTTTTCTTGATTAGTGTTAGCCTTTACTTCAACATCTCCCTTTGCCTTTTGTGCATCTTGTACAGCCTGCAGTTCTGTTTCATCAACAGCAGTAAAACCGAAATCAAAGAAATCATCAGACATTTCCATCTCTCCTTTGTCCCATGTAATTTACAAATACGGCATAACCTAATACAGCCCAAAAAAGATTATAAATTAATCCTTGAGATATAACCCAAGCAAACATTGAAATCATAACATGATCATACCATCTAAGCATAAAAATCCTTATGTGGGAGAGGCAGTTCTTTACCTCTCCCTTATTGAGCAGAGCCAACTTATAATTGCTGGATGCGGTTCTCCTTTGTTATCGTCCCTAACAGTAAGGACTATCGGGTCTATTTGGCGACCAACCCATCTTTATAGGTGAGTCTTTCTAATGAGGGCGCTCTATAATTTCCCACCTGCGTCTTAAATTTAAAGTCGTTTACAGGCTTGACCGCGTTATACCGCTCGACTATAGGATTAGCAAAATCGCTTCACTGAGAGAGGAGCGAGACAGGAGCGACTTTGCTAAACTCTACCATATCCACTCAATCTCAACACCAAATTCTGGTTCTGCTTCATCTTGTTGAGTCGTATGATTAAATCCACTATTATAATAAGTTTTCATATTAATAATCTTTTTACCAGATTTGGTATACTCTTCTCTTAATATTGCAAACTTATCTGTTAAACTTACACCATCACCATTATACTCGTCGTACGGATGTGTTGTAAAATAAGAACCTAAAATTTCTGTAGTTTTTTCCATTATGCTGCATCCTCACACCAAGCTTTTTCTACCTCCCACGCTGGATCAATATCCATCTGAGCACCGAAATCTGAATACACAGCATCTAAGTCCTCGATAGTAGTGCACATGCTTAGTAAGTAACGAGCATTTGACTTTGATGTCTCGTTAGCAATATAGTCAAACAGACCATAGTATTCCATCTGATACTCGTACTGCTCGACAGTAGTAATACCCTGCTCTGCCCAGTGTGCAGGATCAGTGACAGTCATGCCATAAAAAGATCCAGGATTTTCATCCATCCACTTCTGACCTTCAGCGTTTTTAGCTTCGATGTGGGCTTGCAATTCGATTTGTGATTTAGTAAACATTAAAGGCTCCTCTTCCTTCTTTATTATAGGACCATTATACCCTGTTTTTACTAGTTTGTACATGCCTAAAACGCATTTTATTTCATTTTTTTTCGTTAATAGTTGCTAAGCCAATGTATTGGAAGAGCTCAACCAATCTAGCATGCCATTCAAATATTGATTTAGTGTGCGAATATTTAAAAGGTTTATCATGGTGTTCTCTATGAAAGTATGCCTCAGGTGAACCTAAAAATAATGACCACCAAAATAGATTTGGTTTATCAACGTACTTATCACCTAATCGATGTATCCATCCGTTTGTTAAACCTAAATTATTACTAGTTAAGGCTAAACCTAAAGCAGTAGCCATAATACCGTTAAAACCAAATAATCCATATATCGATAACCATCCTAAAATATTAACTAAGCTAATAGCTGTTTTACTATTATATATTTTTAGATGCGAAAAGTTTTTAATTAAATCTTTTTTTGGAACTCTAGCATTTATAATATCTGGTGTTTTCCAACCATGAAACTGAGTTATAAACAAACCTAAATTTGTCGGAGAATGCGGATCATCGTCAGTATCAACATATTTATGATGAAGTCTATGGACTACGGCCCACGGTATTGGAGATCCCATTCCTTGTACTATACCTATTACAAAAAATATATGATCAATCCATTTGTAATTAAACTTCCATGATCCATGCGTTACTACCATATGATAATGTGCATAGATTGTAAACTGAGTTAAAAACATAATCAACAACGCAGCTACAAATAAGTAATATTGACCAGTGATAAACGTATAATAGATAGCATATAAGCCTAAAGCTTGTAATAATATATTATAGATTAAACGTACCCAAGATATTTTATTTAACAACATTGATTTTTACCAATCTGTATTTAGCTAGAATTTCCATTATTCTTGCATGGTAATCAAACCAACCATCGATATGAGTATAAACCCATGGCTTTTCATGATGTTCTTTATGTTCTATAGCCTCTGGTGAACCCATAATTACAGCCGTAAACCAACGAGCTGGATTGATAATTATACCATTTCCCTTTCTATGTACCCAATTGTCAACAATACCCAATGTATGCAGTTGCCAACATGATGCTGCTCCTACAATTGCCATACCTTCTATACCAAATAGAATACCCACTATAACCCAAGCTAAAAACGATGATAGATTAGGATACTTAAAATAAACTATGAGATGCTTATAGTCTCTAAACAAATCTCTTACTTTAATTTTTTTCTTAATATCAATCGGTGGTACTTTCCACAAATGTAAATGAGAAATTATGTGTCCTACGATTTGTGGTGCATGCGGATCTTCAAATTCGTCTGTGTATTTATGATGTAATCTATGCATAATAGCCCATTGTATTGGACCACCAAAAAAATTTATCGATGTTATAAAGGCAAAGATATGATCTAAAATTTTAGAATTATACGACCAATGTCTATGAGCGAGTGTTTTATGCAGAAATATAGACAACGTAGTATTCATTGCATAATTGATGATTACAAATGGAACTAAATACCACCACTGAAAGGTATATAGAAAATATACCAACATAGTATGTGTCCATATAGGAACTATGAGTCGTGATTTATCTACTCTATCCCATTCAATCCACATTATTATACTCCTCGAATAATTCCTCTTGTAGTCTATACGCTTCTTCTTCCCATGGTAACTTCATATATTCATCAACAGTTGTAAACATGCTAATCCAATCTTCGCCTTTCCATATTTTTATAAAACCTTTATCTACAAGCTCTTTACGCAAATGTTGTTTAACGTGTACCATTTCATGGAATATGGCTGTTACAAAATCTTCATAATGTATGCCGCTTTGTATCTCTATTTCAAATGTTCTGTTATCAATACAAAGACAATAACCGTCAACCTTATCTTCAATCTTCATAATTTGAAGACTAATATCAAGTGTCCGAATCCGCGGCATTAATTTTTTAATAGCAAAATCAATGGCTTTTTCAGCCACTTTACGTTCTACTACTGTTCCACCATCTATCTCTATTATATTCATGGTACCATTATACCATATTTATATCAAAAAGTAAATGCTTAGGTGTGTGTAATAATTTCTACGTTACTAGGAATTTTAAACTTGATAGCTGAATGTTTATGATGTAGATTAAATTTAATTTCTTTGAAGTTTTTATCTTTAAACATATTCATCCATACTGGGCGCCAATTATTAATTAACCGGTTGTTATTCATATTTCCTCTATCTGATTCAATTACAAGATCAGTATAGCTTCTCATATTGAAGTCAAAGATAGTATCAAACCCCCACATATTGATTTCAGTCGCCTTTAATTTTTCTGCAGCATAATAAACTGCCATCATACCACAATTAAAATCAGTATAGTTAGGAGCATATTTAGGAATCTTAGTATAGAATTCTTTAATATGATGTGCAATTTTCATATGAAATTTAGGATTTCTTGCACAATATTCTTTTGGCCTTGCTCCAACAATCCATTCACCACCGAGAGTTACTTCACCCTTATCAATAGCTTTCATCATCTTAAAATCTACTATACATGTAGCATATGCTTTTACCTCAAAAGGAGGAATATTGCAAGTAAGCTTTAAACCTTTACGAGGCTCTTTCTGATAAAATGCTGCACTATCACCGTTTCCAATTACGTGTACAACTCTACTCATCCATCATACTCCTAATAGACTCATTACCTTTCGCACCTGTCCAGTGCATAACTTTAATTTTACCGTCATAATTATCGTGTTCAGTTTGCAGACGTAGCACATTATATGAATTTGGCAAAGGATTAATAAAAGTCAATTGCGTAATAGGGTTTAACATATCATGCAATACTTCTTGATCACCGATTGTTTGATTCTTTTCTGTGCTTTCTACCCACAAGTGCAAGATTGGTGGTTTACCAATAAATCCAACAACACCTGAATTATACCATACTTCACCACGGCGTTTTGTCCATGGTCTATCTTCTACCATATTTAACTTATTTGGTACGAGTTTAGTAAATAAGTCATCAATATTTGATCTAATCTCACAATCGGTATCAAGCCAGATAGTAGCGTTTGATGGGCAATGCAGCATAGATTTAGGTTTTAGAAACCATCCAGTTTCTGGTCCATCTAGTACCATATTCATTACAGCTTCAACTGCTTTATGCATAACAACTTTATTACGCATTTCTTCTGACATACCAAAGTCGCAAACAATAAGTTTAGTTTTATGCTTAAACTCTAAAAACTTATCAAGGAAAAACGGCAGCTGCCACTCAGTTTTTTGATCACAACCAGTTAAAAATGTCTTATCTAATATTTTCGATTGCATAAGTTTCTCCATAACGATGTTTAGCCTTACAGCCTGCTTCTTGTTGAATTGTAGTAAAGTTATCAGCTGCAATACAAACCCATGGATAATACTCTTCTAACCATGGAAAATTATTTGTATTAAGAAAGACGTCTGTAGAAAGAGGATTTTCTTTAGCGACTTCAATCAATTCAATTGCTCCTTCTGGTTTTACAATGTAACCATGCGCTCCACCAAAATATGGTTTTTGAATAAGTGGAACAACACCTATATCTACTGGAGTATTGAAATTGCCATATGACGGCTTTGAAAATGTAATTACTTTATCAAACTCAAGATCTTCTGGTAAAGATCCAGTCATTACAGCATCGTGTTCAAAGATAACGACTGGTTCATCAATTTCAATACTGTGTTCCCATAAACTCATATGAGAACAAAACGCTGCCATACAATTTTGAGTACGAGAATAAATCTCATCAAACGGCCGAGTTGGAATACCTTTTGATTCTAAGATCTCTGCTGGTCGATCTTTTGGTGTAATAGCATTCCACGTCTCTACAGTTAAACCAAATTTAGCCGCACTTCGAATACACTTTTTTGCTGACATTACAGACAATTCGTGTGATGGTATAGTAATTACAAAAGCTTTCATTTTTATTCCGTAGTAGTTGATGGTAAACCTTGAACTAATGTGTAAAACTTACGAGTTACACCCAATTTTTTAATTAATTGCCTACACATAATAGCGTCATTTGGCCATAATCCATATTCTTCAACAGCTGCAATTAACGCTGTAGCTCCAGCTGGTTTAATTATATATGCGCTGTTTCCAGCTAAACCTTGTGGGATTTCAAACGAATCAACATGAGGTACAGGAACAATATCTTTTTCAGAATTTTCAACCTTTGTTTTAAACAGATTAGCCTTTCGAGTGGCGCCAATAGGATCATTCAGTCCGACAACATTATATTTAGACTTCAAGATAAACGTAGGATCAAGACGATACCTAAAGATAGCATCGTGTTCAAGAATTAGTAGCGGTTTATTTTCATTCTGGCATTTTTGCCATAACACATAATGACTCAACGCACATGCCATGCGGGCTAAATGATCTTGAGTTCTATATGCATTGAGAGTTAATCCAGATTTTATATCTCGAACTTGACCTTCCCAGGGAAAATTCCAATGAAGGCCATATTCATTCATTACATCACCGACATCGATTGGTGTACAAGCTTCAAAACTTTTAATTTCAAATGGATTATTTAATTCTTCTGAAGACTTAATACAATTTTCTGCACCTACTTCAGAAAGTGTATGTCCCAATATTGTTATAATATGCGCTTTCATAATTAACCTTTACTTGTATTTAGATTCTTTCCATTAAATCCAAAATATTCTGGTGATGCGTATTCTATATGTACGTTTTTACTATTGATAAAGAAATCGCTTTGTTCCCAACCGTTTTTATAGAGAGAATCTAAAAGTCTAGTGGCACCCGATGGAGTAATAGCATATGCCGCAGTTCCAGGCATCAGGCATCCACCAGTCCAAATATTTTTCATCTTATACCTAAACGGATAATTTAATTCATGTATTTCAGTATGACCTTCTTGTTTATATTCGTATTTACCCATACGTGAACCGACGTTTCGATTGTGCTTTTTTGCTGAGTTGATGTTAAGAATTAAAACTTCTTTGAAGGTAGCATCATCCCATTTCCGTATAGCTAATGCATCATGCTCTAGTACCACAATAGGTTCATTTATTTCTAGACACGTATTCCATAAGATAACGTGATTCATAAAACAAGATTTTTTAGTAAGATATTTTTTTAAGTTTTCTCCTCTAAAATTAAAAGCTCTACTCGGTTTCATTATATCAAAGTTATGTATCTTTTCGGCATCAGCTAATGTTTTAGGAGTTGTACCATTAAAAAATTGACAGTCAAACCCATATAACATTGTAGAGTTAATGCATTTTTCTGCCTGTTCTTCTGACTTGGCATGACCTTTAATTTTTATAATATATGATTTCATTTTCTAAACATACACAACATATCATTATTTTCTAGTTTTAATTTATGTGATAACCATAATCCGCTTTGAGATGCCAATTCAATTAAATCATTATAAGATAATTCTAATGGGTCAGTAGCTTTTGATCTATTATTTTCACCACATTGTAATTCTATACATAAAGTTCCAATATTAGTTAGTTGATTAGCCCATGTTAACATACATTTTTCTGGATCGTAACTATGATCAAAAGAATTTGAATACACGATATCAAATTCTCCGATCCAATCATTAACAACCTCATGGAAATCATGTTGCACTGTCATTGGAAAATCTGATGCAGTATAAGAAATCTCTGTTCCTATAACATTAGCCATTGGATACATATCAGAAAAATACTTTTGTTCTGCAGCATTACGTGTGCCATGACAAAGTATGTTAGCAGCCATAGGAATTTTATTGTATATCTTACTAATAGTAGATTTTTGAACCCATACTTTTTTGATTTTCTTTACGTTAGCCTTTGTTTGAGCTTTTACGTAATCATCATATGATTCATATTTCCAAATTTTCATTGATAAGCGCTCAGATTAATTAGATCTTTTTTTTTATCATTCCATACTGCTTCTTTACGATCAACTCGTTTAATAACAGTATATCCAACTCTATGAATGTAGTGATCTACCACTTGCCATTTTTGTTCAATTTGTGTAATGTATTTAGCGATTACTGGAAATAATCCATGAGTATTTTTATATTCTGCTGTGTCATGAAAAACAATATATTTGCGTACATGCGGTGCATGCATCTCTAGTTCTTTAGCAAGGTGCGGAGCTTTATGTAATGAATCGATATGTAGTACATCACATGGTTCTACTCCTTTCGGATCATGACTTGATTGTTCTCGATATTCAAACTCTACATTATTTTCTTCTGCATACTTTTCAAAATGCTTTTGATGCGGTGTAAAAAAATGTGGTTGTACATCGATACCAATTAATTTTTTAGGTTTAGTAAATAGCAATGCTGCAAGGGTACCACCTTGACAAACGCCGATTTCCTTTACTACATCTGATCCTTCTTCGCTTGCACATTTAGTTAATGCTTTATGGTGTTCTAAGTATTCTTTACTATGTGCACCTGCCTGCAATCGACAAATTTCACTATAATATTCATGGATGTCTTTACAATATGTAAGATCTGGTTTAATCACTGTGTTAGTCTCCAATAGTTTTTTGTTGCACCTGTGTCGAAATCAAATCCAAATGCATCAATATCTTTCTTATACCAATCTGCAATAATTTGAATAGTTTGCGGTGTGTATATATCTTTGTATGAACCTTTATTCAAGCCTGTTACATTACGAGCTCGAGTCATTTCTTTAATTCCAAAATATGAACATAAATCGTCGTTTAAGTTTTCAAATCGTAAGATGTCACACCTAATTTTTTCTTTATCATCAATCACATAATCAAACTGAGGATACCACCCGCGTACAGCTCTATGCCACATATATTCCATTCCACCCCATTTATGTCTATCTTCTAGAAAATGTTCGAATGAATCAAGCGGATGTTTACCAGCTGGTTCTTTCTTTTCAACCTCAATTACTTTCTTAGCAAAGAAATATCGTGATACTACTCTATCCCATGGATTGCGTATAACAGCAAATGATCCATGTGCTTCAATCATTCCTCGATTGCAATCTCTCCAACGTGAATGTTCAAAACCGTGATGATCGCCAATACTGTCCATATGTTTTAAAACAGCTGTTGTATATTTTTTACTCTTGTGCACCGCCGGGCCCGCCGGTACGATAGCTTTACGTAGAACATCAGAGTGTCGAATAGTCATACCTGCATTTTTTGGTATGTGAATAAAAATTTTGCTAAGAAACATGTTTCATTAATTCCTCAATATTTTCGCCTTTATTAGGTAACTTATCTTTCAAGAAGAAATGCACAAAATGTGCATTCATCATATCATCATTACTTATAGCAGAATAAAGTGCGTTCCATTTCCAATTTAACCGTTGTACATTAACTTTATTTTTAGCGAACCAGTAATTAAGTGTAATTTGATCTGATTGCCATTTTAATGGACCAATACCATTTATAAAATCCTCTAGCATTGGCTGACTTAAGAATTGTTTTGGATCCATACCTTCAAGTTCAGATGCCATCTTACGTGCATTGTATAGCATTACGCCTGAATTAAAAAAAGAATATCCTGTCCTCTGTTTAAATTCCCATTCAAGTTTAAACGCCTGAATCATACGAGAGTACGAGTTAATCTTATTTGCATATGCATCGTTAATAGGTAAATCGCATTCATATACACTACTTACAACAGAACCATCTGATTCTTCAAAAATATCAGGTGCGTCTGGTCTTACATAAATGTCTGCATCAATCACACAACATTGATTGTACTTATAGAAATAATTAAAAACATTTTCTTTTTCAAAGATTGGCATATAGCCATGTTTTTTCCATCCACCAGTTTTACCTTCTCTTTGATTTAAGAAAGGATTTGGTGTGATTCTAAGTTTAGGAGTTTTTTGAACTACGTAGTCTGCACCAATACGCTTAGCATATTCTTTCACTGAATTAGTACAGTGGTCATATAACCGAGATCTTTCTCCAAGATAAACTTGATATATTAATTTTGTCATGATACAGTTTCTACTAACTTATCCATATTCTTAGAGAATTCGCCTAACCTACCAGACTGGAAAAAATGCACAAAATATGAATCTTTTACAAACTCTTGTTTGACACCACCAAAGTTAGGGTTAAATAAGCAATTCCATTTCCAATTTAAATTCTTTACAACCATACGTTCTTCTTTAATCCATGTATTTAAAAGAGTTTGATCTGTGCTCCACTTCCATGGACCTACACCATCAACAAACCCCTTAAATTCTGGCCTACGCAAAAATTGATGAGGAGTTTGACCACGAATATATTTAGTAATGCTTTTATTCATAATCATTAGACCCATATTAATGAATTCTGCACCACTTTTTTTATCCCACTTCCAATCAACTTTAATACCTTTATATTGTTCTTCAGAATAATTTTTAATTCTAGCACGATACGCATTAGTGATAGGCATATCACGTTCAGGTACACCACCAAAATCAAAACCCTCTGGCAGTTCATCAAAGATGTTAGGAGATTCAGGCCTAATCCAAATATCAGCATCAATAATAGCTATTTGGTCATATTTAGGCCAATATGAAAAGGCATTTTCTTTTTCGAATATAGGTAAAAATCCTCCGTACTTTTCCCAAGCAGAAGGATGTCTATTAGTGGCAAACAGATCTGGTTTAATACGTAAGATTGGTTCGCGCTGCACAACATGGTCAATATTATGCATCTTACAGTATTCAGCAACAGATGATGTGCAATGGTCATATAGTTTATTTCGAGCACCGAGATAAACTTGATAAATCATTCTTTTCATAATAACCTCTAATAACGAAGTAGATAGTCCCAGTGCCCTTCAATTCTTACACAGACCCAATCTCGCTTCATAGTCCTAAAATCATACTTAAATTCTTGTTCAGTTTTTGCAAAGTAACAGTTATTCAAGCCTTCGAATATATCTATATTCTCTGCAACTGGTTCACCATTTACTATAGTGACCATTACTAGCATCCATTTAACCATCATTTTTTAGGTGTTGGTTTTTTACCCTTTACTGCATCTGCACCAAAGAATGCAGCAACTAATACAGATATCGACACAAAATAGGTAGGTGCAATATCGCTAATTAGTTGAGCAGCTTTATCTTGTCCAAGTATTGTTGTAATAAGAATAATTGCTGGATAAAGTAGCATTCCAAATAATGCAAACCAAGTCATTTTTCTCATAGCATCACGTTGTGCATCTGCATCTTCAAGCTCTCTACGCTTAAATTCTAGATGCATCTCCAATTCTTCGGCTGATATATGGCCATCGCCATTAGTATCAGCATCATCCAAACCCTCGATCGTTTTCGTGTTGGTCATTTTCGTACTCCGTAACAATAGCCTCGGCGATTTCATACGCCTTTCTATATCCATCACGAAGTGAATTGGACCTATGTCCATTTTCAACAAACCATTTGAGGGTATTTATATCAGAACCATCAGGCATATTAAAGCCTCCAGTAATCTCTTCAAAGTCTGATCTTAGTCTAAGTAGTTCGATGAATTGCATTCGGCAATAGCCCTTTCTAGTTCTACAAATAAGTATTCTTCAATATCGTCTTCATTACACTGGAAGCGAATACCAATACCGCCAGCTTCTTTCCATCGTCTAATATTTTCAGGCTTATCATCGATAAGAATATTAGGTGTACGAGTTAGACCATCAATAGCATACTTATGCTTATTACTTGTAAAAATCATATTTTCGATTTTTGGTGGTACCATACTTTGTTTTTCTAACCAACGTCTTTTCCAATATGAAGAGTTGTTAGTATCACCACGTAAAGGCGAAGAACAGATACCCCAATCAATTTTGTTGATAGATGCAAGTTCTTGTACTTTTCTCACAATCTTGTGTGAGTCAGCTTTAAATGTTTTTAGCTGATAGAAGAAATCTGTATCGCGGAGTTCTACAAAAATCCCATCGCGATGTTTAATAGATTTCCAATGATTTACTTCATAGTATGTTTCAATACCATTAAAGAAGTCAGCAATTACACCGTCCATATCAAGATATATAATCATATTATTTACTCCTCATATTAATGAGAATTTCACCCATATCTACGTAATCAAAGATTTGTTCAAGATAGCTAATTCTATCAAGAATATCTGGACCTGGTTGCACTACATCTAATAGTGCACCGTATTCATGCTGAAATGCTTTTAGTTGAAACATTGTCAAAACTTGTGTAAACTTTTTCATAATAATTTTCTCCTCTTTTCTTATTATGGATCTATTATACCATAAAAAAGGGAGATTGTACATGCTAAAAACGCATTAAGATGAAAATAATTTACGCCGCTTAAACTCTTCTATCGTCTTAAATAAAAGGTCTGTGTAGTTGTCGCGATGTTCTTTGAAGACAATAGGGGCATTGTCGTCCACGTCCATAAGAATAACGGTGTTAGTGATTGGGAGGCCGGTCCGCTCTTCGAACATAATCGCATAAGCACTAGCCTGTGCGAAATAGTTAGGAACCATTTCCTTTTTCTTAGGGTACCGAGAGGTCTTAAAGTCGATAATTGAGGGTACACCATCAAATTCAGCTACGCAATCAACACGACCAGCCAACCCAAGATGGCGACTAAAAAGAGCACTCTCGAGGCCAAAGATTTTCCCGATAGATTTATCAAGAATTGGCCTGAGATTTTGAAGGCTTTGCTTAACATGAGGGAGAAATTCTGATGTATCTTCATTTAACAAATATCTTTCTAAAATAGAGTGAACAGATGTGCCACGGCTTGATGCGCGATGGCCAACACGATTAGCTTCTTCTTCCCCTACCCTTTTACGCCATGCAGCAATCTTATCTTCATTGATAATACTCAACACGCTTGTTACACTCGGATATTGATTACCATCTGGTGTATTATATAGTCTTTTTCCATCTTTATTTTCTGTAACTAAATCATCATAACCAAGATCTAAATACTCATGCTCAAATACTCGACTCATTTTATTCCCTATACTTTAATAGTATTTCCTTTGCCTGAACCTTTTTTAATTGTACCTAAAAGATCTCTCCATTCACTTCCAGCTTTAGTAACATTATCTTTTGTACCTCCATAACTGAAGTTTGGAGCAGATAATACTTTTACTAGATCTGGTGTGTTATCTAACATCTCTTGCAATTCTTCATACGAGCATGTTACATCCCACTGAGAATTTGTCTTAAGATCTTTTACGGTATATTGTGGCATTACTTAAATCTTCCAACAGGATTTTTAAATGATTTGGCTCTAATTTCTTCTTGTGTTTCTCTTAATCGAGTTTCTAACCAACCTATAGCAGTACTTATATGTCCTGTATCTTGCGGTTGTAACTGAGATTTTGCATATTCAATTTCTTTATATAGAAAATCAAGTTTATCAATATTATCTTGGGCCATTAACATGCCTCCTTATGTTTGAACCAATCCGGCTTGGATCGAGTTTTTTCCCATGCCATTTTGAATCGATCTTGTTTAGTATGATAGAATGCACGATATGATTTTACTGGATCTTTAAACATACATTCAGGATTTGATTGCATTGCAAGTTTAAACGGTGTCAATGGACCTTGTATAATATTACTAGGCAATGACCATAGAGGAGATTTAAGTAAACTTGACTTATGTATCTTACCAAATCTGTGTGTAAACTCCTCGCACAATGCTTCGAAGTGTGTCCAATGCCACATGTAATTTTCAGAAGATTCCATAGACCAAACAGTGCACGGATGTTTGTAGTGTACAGCTTTGTATAATACTTGATCCATCTCAGGATCTTCAAACAAACGATAGTGTTTTACCATACGTTTACCTGATTTTGATGGTGCAATTTGTATAGTACCATCAAGCATACGATGTGCAGTTGATAACATTTGTGCAGACTCGACCACCATCTTTGGCACATGTTTATCGCATTGCATTTGTGCTGCAACAACTGGATCTTCATCAAGAACAAAGATATTCATAAATTGGATCTCCATTTTTATCAGTTTTTGACGTTTTAATAAGATTATTATACACTGTTTTTGCATCAATGTACATAAGTAATTCAAACTTAATCTTCTCACCCAATTCTAAATGTTTATATGGGCTCCTAGATATATATTTCCATGTAATGAATGTGTTAATTAAACCTTCTTCTATCCACTTTTTTACAGTGTTAGATATGGTTAATTTGCCATATTTGTTATGGTATTTAAAGTCACAATTACCAAAGAATTCATGTTCAGTATCATGATCAAATCCTTCGTACCAAGTATGACCAGATCCAGGAATTTTACCTAAAGAATATTCTACTACCTCAAAACCAAACTGGCTCCGAGCTTCAGAATCAGGTCGTGTGTCTTTCTTTACTTTCTCTTCTAATTTATTGAGAAAGCTTTGATCAACTATCGCTGTATATTTCATAACCAATCCTTTTCAAAGCCCAATGTTTTTCTTTACACTGATCGCATTTCATACACTCTTCTTTAGAAATATCATTTAATTCACAAGAGTTTGTATATTTCAATAGATGCATTATTTTATAGTGCTGCATCCTACGTAACACTTCATCTTTAGTCATATATTCATATGGCATCTTTATCATACCATGCGATTGCACTCGTTTTATTTTCATATGGTCAGGATATTTGGTTGTACCAAAATATAGACTATCGAGTTTCTTTTGTCTAATCACCTTTGCATATTCTATCATATATGTACCATCATTATTATCAGGTATTAATATATGTTCGATTTTTTTATTCATATTTTTTTCTAGTGCTTCAATTACTCGAAACGCATAAAGCTTCGTGTCTTTCCAATCTGCAGTAATAAAGTATAGATCATCATGCTGCAACATTAGTTCATAGGCTAAACACGTAGAATCAATACCTCCTGAAAATGCCAAACCAATCATGATATTTCTTCTAAAGCCCAACTTCTTTCTTTACAGTGAAAGCACCATCCGCATTCGCCTTCTCTACCTTCAGAACAAGATCGTGTCATATTAAAAAGTACATCAAATTCTGGAATTAAAGTTTTTCCTATATACATAACTTCTGGTTTACTAAAACTATAGAAAGGAAATCTACATATAGTATTTTTTTCTACGGTTACTAATTCATCTTTAGTCAGTCTTTTTATTGTAGAGTCTTCTTCCATTACGAGTGTATCACCGAAATATATAACATCAACATCTCTTCTTGCATTTACAATATGACCTAAATACGTAGGAGCTGATCTATACATATCTTCAGATATGAAAATAGAATCTTTTAAATTAAGATATTGTGTTATAGATTTAATTCGATCTTTATTCACTATATGATCGTATTGTGTATAGCATGTAACATCATTATAATGCATAGAAAATAATGCTGCTAAAATGGTGGATTCTACACCACCAGATAATGCTATACCTATTTTATTCAAGGGTACTACCTCTGCTCAACTGATAATATCTATTATACCATATGGGCAGAGGATGTACACCGGTTTATTTTGTTTTAAGTGGGATTTTAAGATAAACTTGGTAGAGGTAAATTACCAGTTTTCATTAATGCTAATTGTTTTATTCGCCATAATCTTTCCATTACTCGTCTCCTACGCCTGTCTTTTTGTTTTCGTATTTTCAGCCAATTTTCGTTAATAAGATATAATCTTATTCTTTTTTCTTTTACCTCTTGTTTTTTAATTTGCTGATGCAGTTTCTTTTGTTTTAAGGGTTTGAGTTGTGGATACATGTTCACCTTGCTTGTTAGGGTTAAAACTATCCGCGAATGAGACCAGGAAATGCCTCCATAACAACGTTCTTTGTGATACCTTTAGGTGTTTCTTTATTAATCATTTTGACTAATAATTCAGCATCTTTAGGATGAATTGATTCAAGCATGCCTAAGAAAACTCTTTCACGTTTGAATTGTGGTAGCTTTTCTGCTTCTTTACTACCTTTAACAAAGTATGTAAACTTTGTATTCTGTCTTGTAAGATTTGAAGGAGGAGTAGCTTCTGGCGATGCTGTATAAGGAACTTCACCTTTAGGTAGCCACCATTGAACAACTGGGTCGATAGTACCTCTGAGTACGTCTTTTAATGCCCACGATTCGTTTTCTTTTAAAATCTTAATCTTATCTGCCTTACTTCTTGCTTTATTCGCTTCTTCAAGGACTTCGTGAATAAACTTCACCATTAAATAAACTCCTGTACGGATTCAATTAGTTGATTACATCTTTTATTTATAAGATACGGTAACACATGGCCTTTATTTTTCCACTGATCTTGAGAAGTAAATTCTTGAATGATATTATTTTTTAGATCTGATGGTGTTTTTGATAGATCAATCAACGTTTCATTACGCTGATAATTGCGATACCAAGATGCAGCATACAATAGTTCACCTTCATTTAGATCTTCGATAATAGCATCTAGCTTTTTCTTAGACAGTGGAGTTTGACGTGAGCCAGTAATAAACACGTCATCACCTGATAGCACATTAGGTACACCATCAGATGCATCACCACGCATAATATGTTCAACCAAGAATGCACGTGGATTTTTCTCTGCTAAACTTTTCTTTTGCACTGGTGAAAACTGTGATACATTCTTGTATTTCTGAAGCTGTACAAAGTCTTTATCGCCTGAAATAATCATAACATCTTCATACGCACCGAACTCTTCGTTTGTATATTCTACTACAGTAGCAATGATGTCGTCTGCTTCGCAGCCATCAATATGCAATACTTTGTAAGGAAAGTTGTCTTTGATTTCTTCGCGCACATTATTCATAATAGTAAATGCAGCTGCCCAATCAAACGTAGATTCTTCTCTACCTTTACGGCGATTTGCTTTGTACTCAGGATAAAATGTTTTACGCCAATTATTTGGTCCGTCACAAGCGAGGACGAGTTCACCATACTTGTCTTTGTATTTTGATCTATACATGCGTAACGTATTAAGAATCATATGACGAATCATATCTTCATCGTTAAGTTTTTGTACAGCGATATTGGCCACGGCAATGGCACTAAAGTCTACTAAAATCATAATATAGTTCCTATGTTTATTGTAGGTCTATTATACCACTATTTTCCGTAAATGTACATATATATTTTTACTTGATATGAAAAAACTTCGGGATACATTTCTGGATCTACTAGTCTGTCTCCGTAGAAATCCTTAAGTCTTTTGGTAAATGTCTCGAATGTATCTTGCATCCTATAAACTCATTATAATATTCGTCGCTAATAAGAACATCATTGTCAAATTGGAATTTAGCCTCAAAATAAGACATCTCACCCTTTGTTCTACATAGCTTTAGGATTTCTCTTTTGTAACTATCTTGCCCTCGTTGTTCAACGAGTAATTGAAGTTCTTTATTAGATCCATAATATTGTTGCCAGTCACTTGGGATTCTGGTTTTAACTCTTCGGTTTCTCTTAGAATTTTTTGGTAGTACCTTAGGCCTCCAAAAGTTCTTTTTACCGATATATTTTTTGTTTGTACCCAATTCTGTGATAACATACACAAATCCTTGGTAGTCATCTGGGGTTTCATTGTATTCTGATTCATTATAGTACCACATACTATTATATATTATTTTCAGATATGTCTTCTATATTAGCTTTACTTCCACAAATTGAGCAATATTCTGGATGCTCACCGTTATTAACCAGTACAATCGTTGTCGATTCGCACTCCTCGCATTCTATCCGGTATTCGTTTTCCACTTTGCTCTAATATCTCCTGTTTACGTTGATCATCACAGTAAAACCACTCTCTAATTTCATTAGAAGAACGACCACAGCCTTCGCAATGGTCGTCTTCTATTTGGCATACCTTTACACAAGGTGATGGAATTCTAGAAATCGATTTCACAAGCCCCGCCTGCGCATGCAGCCGCCCCGATAGTATCAACGTCTGTAAATTTTTGTTCTGTTAGATCTTTCATCCAATCTACAGGTTGCAAGTTCTGTTGGATTTTATTCCACTTATGCAATAAGTACGCATCCTTTAAACAATGCTCTGCTTTTTTAAGATCACGCTTAAAATAATTGTTGGCAAAGTTTTCATAGCGACGGATCCAATCTTGCCTTGCTGAATTCTCTGCAGATTCCAGACTAATATCAAGACCAAAACCTTGAGCAGTTGAGCATGCATCCCATAGATTTGGGAATACTTTGATTGCATCGACAACCAAACCTGAAGCAAAGATAGCTGCAGTACCATAATCCTTTACCATTTCTTTTTCTGTAATAACCGCAGTGTTTGGCGCCTGATTATAGTCTTTATCTCCAGTTGGAGAAAGAAAAGAAATACCAGAGAATGAATAACGGTTATCAAAAACATACTGTTCTACTTCATCCCAGTTATCTACAATAATTGTATTCGATACGTTATGAAGAATACCTTTATCTGCACAAAGATCTTCATTTGTACCCGCAGTAACCCAGTGTTTGTGTGCTTTCTTTACAAGCTCAAGATGTTTTACTCCATGAAGTTCATCTTTAAGATATGATCCTTTCTTTGGAACAATCGGAAACGACACCACAACATCAGTTCCGTTTGCAGACCATACAGATTCTTCAACCATATAAGGATTTGTTTTAATAATAGCCTGAGTAATTTCAGACTCTTTATTCATTTGAACATTTCGGATGTAAAGGCTAGAATGTTCGGCATGAATTCCACTTGCTGTTTGGAGTAATACTGAAGCGTTACCAGATGGTTTAACACAAGTAGTGCGAGCAGCAGCATTAATGCCAATGATTTCTGCGACTTCTTTGTTAATTTTCTTAACAATCTTTGCTCCTTTTTCTAGAACTTTTTCATCAAACAATACTTTTGGATTATTCATCCATCCAGTAATTGATACACCGAGAAGTGCTTCGCGATCAAAAATCTTCTTTGATACAGGACTTAAAAAGTTAAAGTCAGTGTACCCTGCTTGTAGGGTACCGAGGATAGACGCTGCACGGCATGCCTTATAAAAGTCTTCCTCGGTATGGCACATACCACCATTAATCTCTGTCAAGTTACAGCCTTGCCAGCCAGATTCTCCATCGAGTTGAGGGAACATACCAATCTCTACACATGGATTTGTAGTATGCTCTTTCGAAGTGGTAAAATAGAAACCTGGTTCACCAAAAGATTTGACAGAATCCATGATTTTTGCAAACATTTCGGGTGTTGCTTCATCACGGACAATAACTGCGCTGTTGTTTGATCTACCACGCTGTGGATTATCGACAAACCAGTTTCCTGTTTTAGCAGTCATCATCTCATCATCTTCTGGAGAAAATAGACAAATAGTAGCCGAGCGCCGTACACCTCCTGAAAGGACAGCATCTGCAGCATGCATACAAATATCGTATACAGTAATAGGTTTAATATTCAATGGATCTTTTGTATCCATGACCATGCCTTGCAGCATGTATTCGATTTTATCAAGAGACTTGCGCAATCCTTCTGGTCCAGGAGCTTTAAATCCACCTGAGATTTTAGCACCTTTTGGCCGAATATTTGATAAGTCAAAGAAGACACGGCGACTTTCGAACTCAGGATATTTGCCACCTCCCACAAAATAGGAAGATAGCAATACATCAAGAGCAGATGCCCAACCTTCGATTGAGTCTTCTACGATATAGCCTTTAGCTTGTTTTGTCCGCTGTTGAATTTGCGGCAACTTTCCAACGTGGTGTTGTTGTACAGAAAAACCTGCGCCAGCACCACATAGTAAAATATAAAAATATTCACCAAAGAATGCAGGTCGATCAGCGTATGAAGAAGTACAATTATACATCCGCATTTGGTGTTTCATTAATTGATCGCCACCAAATTGTAGAGCGCGCTGTGCACCAAGAACACGTTGTTCTTTATATGCTTGTTTGGCTTCATCAATAAATGGTTGCAGTTTGTTTCCTTGGGATTTATAATTTTCTGTGTGCATAGAGACAACCCGATCGACTGCCTCATCCCAACTTTCGTATGTGCCCGTACCTTCTTGAAATCGAGAGTAACCATCATAAAATTTGGTTTCGGACAAAAACTCTCTTGTGTCTACAAACTGCGTTTGCATACCTAGTACCTCTTCTTTTATTGTTTAATAGATGTAGTATTATATATCATTTTCACTGTTTTGTAAACAGCTAAATCACACTTCGGGAAGAAAATATTTTTCAATCATTTCAATTTGATCATCATATTTTGCAATTTCAGTTAATTCAATTTCGATTGCTTCAATAATATCCGAGTGTTCTCCAATGCCTGCTGGATTGGCAAGATATACTTCTACGTTTGCGATATGTTTATCTACATGACCCTTTGCATGAGTCAGCGCGCTGGTAATTAATAGGTCTCTCATATTTTTCATTATTTTTTCCTTGCTTTATCAATTGCTCTGGAACCAAACCAAAATGAAATGATAGCTGCAAAGATTGCCTTTGTATCTTCATCCCATAATAACTGAATTGCTTCAGAAAATTCGGTTCCTTTTTCAAGTGCTTCCATTAAAAGCGTAATTTCAATAGTAGCGAATAGTCCAAAGAACGCATAGGTAATTACTGGTCGTACAGATCTCTGCAATCCAGATATAAACCCTGTTCCTTTGTTAATACTTATATCATGTTGAATCAGACGATCGTGCTCTTTGTCTGCACCCATCTGTTCGTAGACCTTAATTTCATGGTCGTAGCCTTGAGCTCTTAGCTCGGCCATTGTCTTCATTTTTTCAATTTCATGCTTCTTATCCGCTTTGTCTTTAAACGAATCTGTAATCGCAGGTACTGCAGATGAGGCAAAACCAATTAATGATCCTAATAACGAAAGCATTATAATATTCCTTTTTCTTTGTAATAGTCACGAAATCTTTTGAGTAAAAGGGGTTGACCCTTTTTCTTACGACGGTCGTGTACTCTATTTGTTTTAAACTTTGGACCCATAGCAGTATCAGCAGGATTAGGAATATCAGCAGTTGTAGTCATATCTTCATCGACTTTTGGTTTATCGTGAGTATATCCCATTTTTTTCATTTTAAGATGCTCTGCCTCTTTTTCAGCTTTATAACCTTTTCCAGTTTTTGGGTCATACATCATATGTGGCTTAAATTTTTTATCCATTGCCTTTTCCTATTGTGAACTAAATCCAGTGGGGATTGTGTAGGTTTCTTCGCCATTTTTTCTTACAGTAATATTTTGTTGACCGTTACTAGACGAACCATTACCTGTACTAAGATAGAATGGATCACCAGCATTACCATTCAGTGTAGCTCCGCCTGTACCTGCTGCTGGGTCGCCAATCCATGTACCATTTTTTCCGAACCAAATCTTTCTAGTAGTTGTATCCCATGCTAACATAATTCTAGTTCCTGCTGCATTCATAGCACCAAGATTACTGCCATAAGCAACACCATATCCGTTACCATTATTAAAATATCTTGAGTGTTGTTTAGTCGCTGTATTATAACCTTGATTTGTTTGATCAGTTGTAAAGCCAATCATTGCACCAATCTGACAACCAGCTAAAACTTCAAGTTCCATATATTTCTTACCAAAGGCTAATGCATTACTTATAACATTACCACTACTAGCTGTAAGAGAGTTATGGTCATGTGTCCATCCATCAACGCTTTGGCCGCCTTCACTTAAACCAGTAATTGAACGCTTAGTAGAGTTAACAGCATCAGAGAATACTACAGGTACAGTGAATGCTAATGTTATTGTTGTTGAGGTAGATATGACATGAGTACCATCAGTTGCTTTTACTCTAAATATAAATGAACCTTCATGTGAATCATTAGCTGATGGCAAAAGACTAATACGAGGTCGAGTAGGATGTGTAGAACTGTCGATTAGGCCTTTACCGCCTGATCCGCTATCATCACCATATGCGCTATCTAATTGCAAAGGATATGATGGTACCATCTCATAAGAATATTCTATAGGAAATCCTTCAAAATCTTCTGCAGCAGAAAAAGTTAGGGTAGTTATTGCACTGTCAGTAACACCAAGATCTCTTCGAGTTGGACCTTTTAGTTCGATTGCACTCGCTAAATCAGAGTCCCACGTAATAGTTTCATTTGAGCCAGAATAAACTCTGTCCCATTCTGTACCATCCCAATTAAACATGGCTTTTTTATCTGTAGTAAATGCTAAATCACCAGCAGTATTACCAGAAGTTGGCAGCGCCGCAGAATTTGCATAGATAGTAACTCCTCCACCGGTATCAGAAGCACCAGAAGAAGCACCTAAATTTCCTGCAATTGTGCGAGACTTACTCATTTAATATCCTATACGTACGGTGAATCACCAAGTGTTGCAGTATCCCATGCAGCTTTAAGCTCAGCAATTGTTGTAGCATCTGTAATTGCAGCTGCGGCAGGTGCATTACGTAGAGCAGTTTTCTTTGTCGCAGATGCAGCTTTTGCAGTATCATCATCGTCCTCGATAGCGCGCATATACTTTACATCTTCTGATTCTAAAAGAGGTTTACGAACCTCACGGATTTTATCTTTAAATAATACTTTTGCAGCATCGAGATCTTCACTGATAACATCACCAGATAAAGACCAAGCACCACGAAAAAGACGATCAGCTGGCACTGTTACTGCACTTGCATCAGCCTGATTACCATCTTTGTCAACGATATAAGTAGTTGGCATTTTATTTTCTCCTAAGCAGCTTCTCTGCTATTTATATCAGGATCTATCTTCCAAGCGTTTCGCCACTCTCTTGTTTGTGGTAGTTGCTCTTTTGTACAGATGACCATCTTTGGTTTATTACCTTCATTCCATGTACGCCAAATATGGTTAGGAATGTCTTTCATAATTAAATATTCAATCGCTTCTTCTTCACTCATAGGAGGCATTGGTTCTGTATCATGTAACAGATAGCCACGAGTGTGCTTTTTAAATCCTGCCATTGATTCATCTTTTGCGAGCTCATGATATACCCATACTGGTGGAAGAATACCACCATTCATTGCACACGCCATCCAATTTGGATCAGGTATAAGAACCTTCGCGGGTTCATCAACGCTATCTTCAAAGACAACACGATAGTCTGATTGGTATGGCTCAAGATTATCTTTTGCCCAACATAGTCTGTCAAATAGTTTTAGTTCTTTCAATTTTATCTTCCCCATAAAGCTAATTCACCAATAACACCATATCCATTTGTCGGTGTTGCTAGATTCCATCTATAGTACGTGAAGTATGTACCATTCGTAAATTCAAATTGGGCTCCGTGAGATGTAACATCAGTACCATCCGTGTATGCCGCATATATATCAGCAGTTGTGCCAGGTTTAGAAGGTCTGCTAAACTCTACACCTTCTGTTGCAGAATGCAGTGTAGTCCAATTTGAATTATCGTTTGAACCTTGTAAATTCCATGACCTAAATCTCATACCATTATTTGTAGAGTTGCTAGATGACGCTCTTTCAAACACTTGATATTTGCTAATTTTAACAGGGACTGGGAATTCAAATTGAACATAACCAGTAGCATGGTTTGCTCCATGCATCTGACCTGATGAACTATTATCAAAAAGACCAGAACCATTAGTACTACCATTTAACAGAGAAAGAGATTTTGTAAATGTAATATCACTATATTCATATAATGCATTTGTTCCATAGCCAATCAATAGCTGAGGAGCCGTTAATCCACTATAGTTTACAGTTGACTGTTTACTTAAGATATTAACTCCATCACTTGCTTTAAATGTATATGTAAATGATCCACCATTTGAATCTTGAAGATTGCCTGCAGCCACCGCAGACCAAACATCGGTGCTTGATTTTGGTGTAAATGTAAATGAACTTGAATCTTGAGTAATCGTCACAAGATATTGTGCAGAATCGGCAGCAACACCTGAATATATGATAGGCAAACCCTCTGAATCTTGTGCTACAGCACTAACCACTAATGGAGTTGCACTATCAACGATATTAAGAGGATTAGCTGGTTCAGTAGTCCAAGTCGGAGTATTGTTAACAATTGTGGCAGAATACCATCCACTGCCATTATGGATATACAAACGGTCAGTTGAGTTTATAAATGCCATACTTCCTTCTGTAACACCAGATAAAGGAAGATTGCCAATAGAATCATGCACAGTAAGTCCGGGTGGAACATTGTCTAGGCTTGCGCTTTTCACATCACCAGTACTAGTAATTAGGTTTGCAAGCAATCGAGTTTTACTAGTCATTATGCGAGGTCTCCTAAACAGGAGTGTGTATTATTAGCTGTATCAGTATATGTACCAGAAGAAGTAAGAGTAGCATGCCGCAACGAACTAGTTGCTGCTTCGAAGCTCCAAGTTTGTGCAATTGCAGTTGTTGAAGCGTTGCTAAAAGAGGATCCTCGTGGTGCTGACATATTATCGGTACTGTTAAAACTATTTGTAAAATTACCAATATAATCACCATTTCCATTATCGGCGACTGTACTAGTATTAAGACTGCCTCTTATTGCAACAGTTCCTGTACCATCTACATGCACCCAATATTTAATACTACCATTCACAACAAACTGTGTATCGACAGTGCCTTCTGAACTGTGTTGAATCTGATCTGCTATTATTTTACCGTATGCCATATTAACCTACCAAAAATCCTGAGAAAGAAACACCTCTGTCATTCAAAGTTATATTTGTATCACTTTCACTTCTAATCGTATGTTCTATTTCAACACCTGCTGTAAGTGAAGCTAAAAAACTGTTCTGAGAGTGATGAAAGTCAGTTGGAGGCGCGCCATTAATTGCATAACTCTGTGCATACAAATTATCAGCTTCTAATGTTCCCTGACCATTACCACTGTAATTAACAACTCTTATACCTCCTATAATATAATTATTTGCGGAAATACTTTGTACTCTAAGTGAAAAATTTAATTGATACAAACCAGTAACTGGCACTATGAATTTATTATTGGCCAAATCATAATCACCACCTCTATCAAAAATTTCTATTCCATTAGAATTATAATCTACAGCTACAGCGGCCGATGCAGCATTCAAACTTGTTATCTCAGAAGTTAGTCTAACAGAAAATGCACACATATTAGGTCTAAGAATTTGACCACCTGAACTTTGTATTCTTGCTGCGGTCATGCGAGGTCTCCAAACCAAATAATACATGCCATATCTTGATCAAAAAAGTTTTTGTTTCCGTCATTTGTAAACAATGTTCTAGTTCTATGTGAACTTGTTGCCCAAATATAACCTTTTATAGTATAAGCTGTAGCATCATTATAATCATTATCATCAACACCAAATGAATACATGTATCTAGCATCTAGCCAAGATGAAGTAAAATTAGCAGTAAAATCTCCATCACCATTATCTGTCGATGAACTTAAATTAAAACTTTTATGCATGGTCGCAAGATCTTGATCGTGATGTTGATATGCCTTCGCACTACCATTCGTCAAAAAAGTAGAGGCGACCGTATTTCCGTCGGTATCTTGTATAGTTCCTACTGTAATTTTTCCTGTCATCCTATTAACCTCACGTACGCTCCACCTACAGTGGTATTAGTAGCATCTCCATAAAGCCGTAAGCTAGCGGTATGAGAGATAAATTTAACTGTAGAATTAGCATTTAACTGATGTAAGCCTGTACCACCAATTGCTGACCAAGTTTCGCCTGTTGCTGCTTGGGCGTAACCAATTCGATTTATATCAGTACCATCAATGTTTAACAAAATTCCACCAGTAGTACCAGATATAAGCGAAATATGGATCTCATATAGTCCTGCAACTGGAACAGTCATTACACCGCTTGATTCAGTAATACCTCTACTAGCGTTTACCCGCCAACCAGTAATAGTAACCCCTACATTATAAGTAGTGTCAGTGTTTCGAAACAATTGGATAAATGGTAAGTTTGGATATGTGAGGTGACCTCCTAAATTTTTTATAGTACTCATGCGAGGTCTCCGTTTGTATGCATCATTACGTCATCAGGGTTTTGAGCACTGTTATCTGTATTATGCATGGTTCGAACTTGAGTTGCACTAGTTAATTTATTAGATGCTAAATATTCGCAAAAAACACATTGGCCATGGCCAGATCCTTGAACACATCCACTATACGCATAATCATCATTGCTCATATTACTAGTAAAGGCAACTGTTGTATATGCAGATGCTTCATCAGTTAGACTGCTTTGATTAAAACTACCAGCAACTGTCAATGTACCACTTTGATTCCAACTGGTCCAATGTTTTGCTGCAGACTGCTGTGTCAGCGTGACTGGGCCACCCGATGATGTTTCTACTTTATTTGTATGTAGCGTACTCATGCTATCACCAATGTTGCACTATCGTTAATTGTTACAGTTACACCACTATCAATAAAAATTGGACCAGCAACCAATCCGTTCTTAGCAGAGTCAAGTGTATAGTTTGTAGATATTGTATGACTATGTTCTCTTACAATACCATCAATACCCACAAGAGTTAAGGTACCAGCAGAATCTACTCCTCCTCCTCCGCCTCCGCCCCCGCCGGAAGCAGTAACAACTTCAGCATCAAGAGCTGCTGGTTTGCCAGTTACTGTAAAGTTTCCTGCAACTAATCTTGCTTTTGATTGAGCCATCTACCTATAAATCTCGTTACTAGTGATATAAATTTTTTGATTAGTCTTTACGTGAATTGCCTCATAAACTGGAATTCCAAATACTTCTCCAACAGGGTGACAATCATTATTGACCCGTACTTGATCTTTTTTCCATACAATATCATCACATGTCTTATTTACTAATTTATTTTCATGTATACGATATACGCCTGGTGCTAAAGATCCATCATCCATCATGAACCAGTCATTACTTTCTAAGACAAATTCGAGTCTATCAATGCCAAGTTTTTTTGTTATGCTATTAATATTTTCATCTGTTAGTTTATATTGTTCTTTAATAAGGTATAAAGCAGATGCAAAACTGCCGAGCTTGCTACCACCACCAGGAATATTTGCAACCAATCTCTTAATATTTGCACATAATCGTATAAAAGGTGTATAAGCATCTTTCTTTTCAGAGCTGTCGAGTTTGGTGTTTCTATCTCTTTTGCCTTGTTCATCAATAATACCGAGTTTATACGCATCCCACTCCTTCCAGTCCATAACTAGCATTTTAATAAATCTAAAGGTATACGTTAGATCCGCAGCTTTTTTTATAATTCCCATCATATCTTCCTTAAAAATTCTACTACAGCTTCATCCATTTCTATTCCAGTTATCTCATCATTTTTGATATAACTTAAATAAATTAAAAATGGTTTTACTATAGGCCAATGCTTTTCATCTAATTTTACCTTTAACATATTTAAGGCTGGTTCGATACCAAAAACGTTGAATATAACTATGATATGATTTAGTATTAATCTATCAGCTAAAATCTCCGTTTCTAAATATCTATTAACCAGCCTTTTAATATATTTAAATCTTTTTAAATCTTCATAAAACTCCTCGATATCTGAAAAGTTCGGATTATAATAGTGTTTAGCCGCGTATAGCGGTAGATTTTTATCATTTAATAATATCATAGCAAAGGTATTTATCTAACCTAATAGCGTTCTAACCTCTTCAACTAAATCCTCTTTAGTTTTTCTTCGATCTAATTCAACACCGTGTTCACGGGCTAAAAGTTCTAGTTCAAGTTTAGTCATATCATTTAGATCGTTGAAATCTACAACCTCTTCAGATTCAGCATCCATCAATTCTACAATTGCTTCTTCTTCGTTAACAGGAGCTTCACGCAAAGTTTGTGCCCGTTCAACTCGTGGTCTACGATCAGCCGCAGATGCATACTTACCTACACCATAGAACTCATCAATTGCTGGTTGTGAAAGCTTTTGTGCCTTTAACAATTCTTTAGTCCTTGGATCTCTCCATCCTTGCGGTGTTGGAATTGCATTTTTAGCATAATTTGGTGGCTTGATTGCCATATCATATTCTCCTATATCTTATGATGTTGTAGATCGCCTTTTTCCATATCGGGATCATAATGTTTCTTCAAAAATTTATGCATATGATCGTTATCTTTATGACCTAAATGCACAACTGGATGCCCACCACCCGGTCCTTTTGGATCGTGAATCTTTGCTTTGATACCAGCTTTCTTAGCATGGGCCATAAACTTTTTTACAGTATGCTTACCATCCTCGGCGTAATCAAGTTCATGCGTATAGCTTTCGTCAATATCTTCTTCGACTTTTTCAGCATACATTGAAGCATATGCATTTTTTAATGCAGACATACTATCATATGTTTCAGCTTTCATAGCAGTAGGATCTTTAAACTGTGTTCCGCCAGGAACAATCTTCGTATCACCTTGCGCATTATCTTTATTGCGCTTGGCCGCAGTTTTGACATTTGATGTCATCTTCTTAAAGTTTTCTTTATCAATCTCTGGCTCATTCAGATGTGCATCAGGACCTTTGGCAATTTCTGCATCAGCATCTGCCATCATATCTTCAGCACCCTTGCCCTTACGATTGTCTTTCATCTTTTCAGCTTTATCTTCATTAGGAGTATGCTTCTTGCGATCTTCCTTTTCAGATAGCACAGCCAAGAGAGATTCACGAATCTTCGAAACACCTTCTTTTTTAGCTGTATCCATTTTTGGATTCATTTCAACATCACCTTCTTTTCCACCATTCTTGGCTTCTTTTTTCTTTTTAGTAGGAACAGGCTTCGCACCCATTTCTTTATCCTGCTTTTTAATTTCCATATCTTTATAATAGCCTTCCTTCTGGTCGGCAATTGCGTTTGCTGTATCTTTCTTCATAGTTACTGGATGTTTTTTACCAGCAAAATTGAAATGAGATTTACCAGCTTTTGCTGCAGCAGCAGCCGCACCATGGAATGCAGTACGTTCTTGTTGCGGAATATCTTCTGGAATTACATATTGTGTACCTTCATATGTCGATTCCATCCAATTTTTTCCATTTGGATTTTTTGAATCATACATGCATGTTCCTTCTGTTGGCATGCCAAATTTGTCACCACACTTTTTGCAAACCATACCTTTGCAATCTGCTGCAGTTCTTTCTTGGACCTGTTGCTGAGTGGCCCTATACTCACTAAATGGGTTCTTACCGAACATTTTTTTCTCCTATATGAATTGAGCCACATACGCTCCGACAGCTGCAATCAGAGCAGCATATACTAGTTTATTTATAAGACAGACAGTTCTATGATTATCATCTACTTTCTTTTCAATATCATCTAATTTTGCAGAAAGTTTATTAACTCTTTCATGATTATTCTCTTGATTCTTTGCCATTGATGCAAGCTTCTCCTCTGCGCGCGCCAATGCGATCATAGCATCAGCTAACCTGTCGAGTTTTTCCTCGATTCTATGTAATCTTTGATCTGTTGTGTCAGCCATAAAAACTTCCTAAAACGGTTTTAATTCATTTTTTTTAACACTTACAAATTCTAGTACACGATCATCTTCGTCTACTTTCACCGTAAGTTTCTTACACGCCAATCTCATAGTACCTTTATATTCTGTCTTTCCTGGAGTTCTTACATTGCGAGAGATTGTTCGCTTTGCACCAAGGCATTCACTTAG
>VMHT01175428.1_pt1 | contig 52070 bp, 43 predicted proteins | sample 4693611 | NCBI WGS metagenome assembly VMHT01 (sample SAMN12280063, study PRJNA550983) | marine metagenome | isolation source: seawater sampled from same location over 5 years 0.02-0.2 micron viral filtrate | place: USA: collected off the coast of southern California halfway between the port... ... | reverse complement strand
TAGATAAAGTAGCGGGAGGTATTCCTTACAAAGTTGAAGGTAACAAAGCTATAATTAATGAACCTTTAGATGATGCCACAAAAGAACGTTTAATGGGTAAAGCCAAAGAACATGGATATCATGCAGCACCTAATCAAGCAGGAGGTATTACTATTACCTTAAAAAAAGGCATGCACAATGAATCTGACAATTTAGGAGAAGAAAGATATAGAAAAGTAACTGACGATGATAAAGGACTTGATGGAGTTTTTTATGTTGAAGACGATGCCTTTGTTGATCTTGATTACGGTAAATATAAATCTGCTACTAAGGATTTATTAGACCTTGCTATGGAACAGGGACACGAGTATGAAAGTGTAGAAAACTATTATGAGTATGCTGATCATTTCGAAAACGAATTGAAAGATTATGCTGAAGGAGAAGTACCTGATTGGCAGATGAATGACCTTGCTGTGAAGTATGGAACTGATTATAGTCAGTTTTACGGTGAAGAAGATGATGATGATGATATGGACGAAAATAAGAAAACATTAAAAGAATATGCTTCTAGAGATTTCGATGAAATTTTCGGAGCACTAGGATATAGACAAGGCTTTGACGAGTTTATAGAAGATAATCCTGGAGCAGTAGAGGCATTAATGAACTGGATTGGCTCAATAAGTGAATTCAGAAAAAGAATAGGAGATGAATACTCTAAAGAAGAACAAGAAAACTTAGGCTTCTATTATGGTGATGATGATGAAGATGTATATGAAAATGCAGAATTAGATAAGGTAACTAAAGCAAAGAGACTTATTAAACAACAAGCTCCTGCTATGAATAAGTTATCTCAAGACGATCCTAAAAGAAAAGCATTTATTGATAAAGTAAAACAAATTAATAAAAAGTATAAACAACTATTAGCTAAACAAGACGATAAAGTATCAGGAACAGGAAAAGATCAAGAATTAGATGAAGCTGGTCCTGGATTTAAACACGATTGTGCTGCTAAAGTAGTTCATGAAAAATACGGTAAAGGTAACACCATTCCAGAAAAACACACCTTAGTAAAAGAAGGTAACAAGTATGTAGTTACTCATTACGACGTTTTATTTGAAAACGGAAATACAGTATTAGATATACCAGTTAACGAGTTAAAGATAGAAACTACTAACGAACACTGGCATAAAGGATACAAAAAGAAAAAGAAGTAATATGCACAAGTTAGAAAAACTTATATTAGAATCTTACGGCCAAATCCAAGAGGAGATAAAAAAGCCAAAAGATATGCCTAAACCTTTTCTTGATAGGATTGAAAAGCAGTATGGACCTGTAGATATGGAACATGACTTCTTTACTGACGACTTAACTCGTTATATGAAGCATACTAGCTATAATAAAACTACAGGGTCTAGAGGACATAAAGTTATTAAGTTAGCATCTTTTTCTAAGATGTATGATGATATGAAAGCACTTGTTGATGACATTAAAAACTTAATGGGTTCTGATGATATTAGGACTGATAAAGCAGCAAGAGAATTATTTGATCTAATCAAAACTAACTTTAGAAAACTACAGAGATACCTAAGAACAGAAAGACCTGATCAATATGCTATTATTAGACAGCAAGCAGCTCTTCAAGAAATGTTTAAAGACTTTCAAGTAAATGCTAGTTTAATTGTTGAACAAAAAGAAGATGAACTAAAAATAGGTAAAGTAAAAAATATTGAGATATACGTAAACGACCAATCATCTATATCTGATACTATGTTCTATAAGCTTGTAGATAAAAATTCAGGTAAAGAATTTGAAGTAAGCGTAGACGTTGCAGGAGAAGAAGTAGATTTGAATTACGTAAAAGAAGAAATTCCTATACTAGTTAAGATAGGTTTTCCTGCTGGAGATGCTATCGGTAATTTTATCGTTAAAGATATTAACAAAGAGTTAGAAGAAGGAACGCACGAATCCGCAGTAAAAAATGAAAATCCTAACTTTAAAATACTAAAAAAAGGGCCTTATTATAGGTATCTTCCTACTGATGATTTATTTACTGATCTAAATCAATTAGGACACCACGGATTACAGCGCAGCCCAGACAACTTAGCAGTAATTAAAACTGCAGAAGAACTTTTAGATATCTTAGATGATATGCATATGGAGGACCCAGAAAGAGCATTTGCTTTTTCAGATCAGAATAATGATATTATAAAGTTTCAAGGAAAGGTACTAAATGAATCTATGCTTGATGAAGTAGAAGATGAAGAAGAACCTACACCAGAAGAAGAACCAGACACTGCAGCACCAGAAGAAACAGTATTAGAAGATGCTACAGATAAAATATTAGGTAAATTTCCTACAGTTAAAGCAGCTATAATTAAACTTCAGACTGAACAATTTAAAGAATTTGTAGATTCTATTGATTGGATATCACCAAGACCTTCTTCATTTAGAGTAAACCTCAAGAATGGTCAAGACTATATACTTAAATGGACAGGTAAAACTTTTGAAGCTCAAATATTAGGTAAAAGATATTTACTTTCAAATATTGCAGATTATCAACAAGCATTAGATAAATTAGCTATATTATATAGAGAGGCACCAATGACTGGAGCAGGCGAAGGAGAACCTGCTGATGTTGACACCGGCGGCGGTGGAGGCGGCGGAGGAGATTTTCCTGGTGAAGAAGGTGGAGCAACCGGAGAAGATCCAGCATTACCAGATGACGCAGGCGGAGAAGAAGGAGGAGCAGACCTAACAGATGAACCAATCGATTTTGAAGAACCGGCAGAAGAGCCAGAAGCATAATAATAATAATATGAAAAATAACTTTAACTTAAGAACATTCTTAACAGAAAATAAACTTACACAAAACAGTCAAGCGTTAGTAGAAATGCTTACTATATCAGGAAACTCAGAAGAAGAAATAAAGAAAAATGCCGAAGAGTTATTAGCATTAGCTAAAAAAGTAGGATTGGACAAAGCTGAAATAAGATATAATGATGACGGGTCTGTTGATGGGGTTGAATTAAATGACACAGTAGAGGATAGAAACGATGGTAAAACTCGAAAAGTTTCTGACTTACAAGACAAACAGTATCATTCTGCTAAAGCTGGACGCCCTGAACAAGAGCCTTCTTTCAAACCTAAAAAGTTAAAGAAGCTTACAATAGGAGGTAAAACATACGAAAAAGGAGATTTTGATCCTAACGATGACGGTAGAATTATGTCAATTGAAAAATATCCTAACGGATACTTCATTACTGGAGGAATATATTCAGACTACGGAGACGGTGATGGACCTAAAGAAGGATATGGATACGCTATCGACTTGAAAGGTAATGAAATGGACGAAGAGGATCTAGAAGGAAGATACTAAATGAATCTTATAGACAAAGCAATATTAGAATGGTCTTACAAGACTACTAAAGGATATCCTGACATCAATAGTCAAGAGGATATGGCTTTGTTTGAATCTATGTTTGGTTTTAATTTATCAGAAAATGCTTTCGAAAGAGAAGTAAGACAGAAGATATTAGACGTTTCTTCCGGAGATTTAGAAACAATGGGGGATGACTATAGGGTAGCAAATAAAGGTAAAATTGATTCAACTAAATTTATCGAGTACATTAAAACTGCCTACCCTGATGCAGAAGTAAACGTTTTTCCTCCAAAAAAAAGCCCGAATCGAAGCCGATCATTTAATGCCTTTGTTTTTAAAGTTGATGGTAAAGAGGTAAATCTTAACCTAGCAGGCGGCGCTACTGCTAATAAAGGAGTAGCTTTCGAATTTCAAGTAGTAGACGACTTAAATAATTACAAAAACGAAATAAACGAATTTACTCACCAAAACCTTGTAGAAGAGATAATTAAAGAGTTTGATTTAACTACCGATAATTTTACAGTTGAAGCAGTAGGTGGACAAAACCAAAAACGAAGTCTTATCTTTTTATCTACAGGCCCTGAACTTACAACACCAAGAGACCAAAGTATAGCAGAAACTTTAGCTGATCTTATTATATATAAAGATGGTAAACCAATCTACTTGTCTTTAAAGTATAATGAAACCCTTACTTTTTTCAATGCAGGGACTAAATCACGAGATGAGGATTTAGTTATATTCTCTGATGCAGATATAGCAAGTGGAAAAATAAGTAACCCTAGAGGTCTTGCACTTTTAGAAATGTTAGGAATAGATAATGAATTGTTTTGTAGAGTATTTAATGAATATGAAGAAGATGGCTCTGGTACAAATTTTCAAGAATACCATAGAAATGAAACTCCCGATAAAGAGAAATTAAACAGATTAATGGAAACAGGGATAGGCTCAGGCTACTATATGGTTAAAGGATCAGACAAAGGAACATTTGATTTCTTCCTAATAGACGATGCATACTTAAAGAAAGCAGCAGAACCAACATCAGGAGTATTCGTTCAATACGGAGGAACAGGAGGAGTAGCAAAAAGAGTTAATGTAAAATTTACCACAGGTAAGTATAAGATTACTATTAACATAAGAAATAAACAAGGAGGAATAGCGCCATCACATATTATGGCGGACTATAAACCTATTTAGTTATGGCAGACATAAAAAAAATAATAGCACAAGAGTATATTAAATGTGCTAAAGATCCAGCATACTTTATGAAGAAGTATTGCTATATACAGCACCCTACACGTGGCCGTATCTTATTTTCTTTATATCCTTTTCAGGAAAAAGTATTACATTTATTTAGAGATAATCAATACCTAGTAACTCTTAAATCAAGACAGTTAGGTATATCTACTTTAGCAGCAGCATATAGTTTATGGCTGATGTTATTTCATAAAGATAAAAACGTTTTAGCATTAGCTACAACACAAGCAACTGCACGTAACTTAGTATCTAAGACTATGTTTATGTATGATCAGCTACCTAAATGGTTAAGGCTGACAGCAGTGGAGAAAAACAAATTATCACTTAGATTAAAGAATGGATCTAAGATAACAGCTAAATCATCTAATGCAGATGCTGCACGTTCAGAAGCGGTATCGTTACTATTAATAGATGAGGCTGCATTTATAGATAATATTGAAGAAACATTTACAGCAGCACAACAAACCTTAGCAACCGGTGGACAGTGTATGGCTTTATCTACACCAAACGGTATTGGTAACTGGTTTCATATGACATGGGAAAAAGCTGAATCAGGAGAGAACAGCTTCTTACCTATTAAACTTCCTTGGACAGTTCATCCCGAACGTGACCAAAGTTGGAGAGACCAGCAGAATCAAGATCTCGGACCTCGAATGGCAGGACAGGAATGTGATTGCGATTTCTTAGCATCTGGTGATACGGTATTTGAGCCAGATGACATGTCGTACTACGAACAAACATATCAAAAAGACCCTTTAGAGAGAAGAGGAGTCGACGGAAACTTATGGATATGGGAGGGTGTAGATTACCGAAAATCATACATGATAGTCGCCGATGTTGCTCGGGGTGATGCTACTGACTACTCTGCATTTCATATATTCGATATAGAACAATGTACACAGGTTGGAGAGTATAAAGGTAAATTATCACCAAAAGACTTCGGTAACATGCTAGTTGGGATAGCTTCAGAATACAACGAAGCTTTATTAGTAATTGAAAACGCTAATATTGGATGGGCTACTATAGAACAGGTAATGGAACGTGAGTACCGTAATCTTTATTATAGCGCTACATCTCAAATGGAGACAGTCGAATCATATATGACAAAATATGAAAGAGACAAACTTGTTCCTGGATTTACTATGTCAGCCAGAACTAGACCTTTAGTGATTGCAAAGATGATTGAATACATAAGAGAGCATTCAGTTACAATACAATCTAAAAGGTTAATGTCTGAGATGAGAGTATTTGTATGGAAGAACGGAAAGGCACAGGCACAAGTTAGATATAATGATGATTTACTTATAGCATGTGCAACAGCACTATATGTTAGAGATACAGCATTAAGACTAAGACAACAAGGTATAGATTTAGCTAGAGCACAGTTATCATCATTTAACAACTTGAATGCACAGAACAAAGCAATCATGACAAATGTTGGTAGTCAGCAAAATAATCCTTATATTGTAGATACACCAGGCGGTAAAGAAGATATCTCTTGGTTACTTAAATAGAACTATTTATATATAAATTAATATCCTATGGCGGATAAATCATTATTTGGTAGATTAAGCAGACTATTCTCATCAGACGTAGTAATACGTAACATTGGTGGGGATACTCTAAAAGTTGCTGATGTTAATCAAATACAAGCAACCGGTAAATACCAAACAAATTCACTAGTCGATAGATTTAACAGATTATATGTTCATAACGCTAGAAACGTTTATAACCCTAATCTAAACTATCAAACATTAAGAGTACAGCTTTATGCTGATTATGAGGCAATGGATACAGATCCTATTATAGCCTCAGCATTAGACATTATATCTGACGAAGCTACAATAAAAAATGATCAACATGAAGTTGTATCTATCAAGTCTTCAGATGAGAATATACAGAGAGTACTTTATAATTTATTCTATGACGTATTAAACGTAGAGTTTAATCTATGGTCATGGACACGTAATATGCTTAAATATGGAGACTTTTTCTTAAAGCTAGAAATAGCAGAGAAGTTCGGAGTATATAACGTGTTACCTTATACTGTCTATCACATGATAAGACATGAAGGAACTGATCCTGAAAATCCTGCTAAGGTCTATTTTCAATTAGAACCAGATGGAATCACAGCAGCATCAGATCCTAACTTTAGAAGAAAAGCTAATGCTAAAGCAATTACATTCGACAATTACGAAATTGCTCACTTTAGATTACTATCAGACACTTCTTACCTACCTTATGGTAGATCTTACTTAGAACCTGCTAGAAAGATATACAAACAAACTAACTTAATGGAAGATGCGATGTTAATTCATCGTATAATGAGAGCACCTGAAAAGAGAATGTTCTATATTAATGTTGGTTCAATACCTCCTACAGAAGTTGATCAGTTTATGCAAAAGACTATCAACACTATGAAAAAGACTCCTTATGTAGATCAGCAGACAGGAGACTATAACTTAAAGTTCAACATGCAGAATATGATGGAAGATTTCTATCTACCTGTACGTGGTGGTGATAATTCAACTAGAATAGAAACTACTAAAGGACTAGATTATGACGGTACTACTGACGTTCAGTACTTACAAGCTAAGTTATTTGCTGCTTTAAAGATACCTAAAGCCTATTTTGGATACGAAGGAGATTTAAGCGGTAAAGCTACATTAGCAGCAGAAGATATACGATTTGCTAGAACAGTAGAAAGAATACAAAAGATACTAGAATCTGAATTAACTAAGATAGCTCTAGTACATTTATACACTCAAGGGTTTACAGGAGAATCATTAACCAATTTCGAAGTTAGATTATCAACTCCATCTATCATCTTTGAACAAGAAAAAGTAGCACTACTTAAAGAAAAGGTAGATCTAGCTGCTCAGATGAAAGATACTAAGATGTTCTCAACAGATTATATCTACGAAAACATATTTAATTTCTCAGAAGACCAGTATATGGAAATGAGAGACTTAGTAAGAGAAGATACTAAGCGTGCATTTAGAGTTAATCAGATAGAGGCAGAAGGAAACGATCCTGCTAAATCCGGTATGACTTACGGTACACCACATGATCTAGCATCTATGTACGGTAGAAGATCAGTTGCTACACCAAAAGGAGGAGAGCCAGATGCTCTACCAAAAGGATATTCAGAAGTAGAAAAAGAACAGGAATGGGGTCAACCTGGTCCTGAAGGTGGTAGGCCAACAGAAAAAGCTTCTGTATATGGAACAAATGACGCTTTAGGAGGAAGAGATCCTCTAGGTCAACATGGTATGCATGGTGGATTTCCATCAGATAACGAAAACGTTAATGAAACCTCAATGACTAAGTCAGTCTTTAACAAAAACCAAAATATGCTTAAAAGTATAGTCTTTACAGGAGAACAGGAGAAAGAGTCTGAGCTACTAAATGAAGACAATATTAAAGATTTAGGTAACTAAAGCATATTTATATATAGTAAACGTGTATAATGAAAATAAAACATTCAAAGTATAGAAATACCGGTCTTATCTTTGAACTGCTTGTAAAACAAATCGCAGCTGATACTCTTAATAATAAAGAGTCAAAAGCGGTTAGTATTATAAAAAAGCATTTCACAGGAAAGACAAGTTTAGTAAGAGAATTCAAATTATATGAATTTATTCTTAAGAACAAAGGTATTGGACAAAATAAAGCTGAGACTATTCTCTCAACAATTACTGAAATTTCTAGAAAGTTAGATCAAAAAACTCTTAAGAAACAAAAGTACGATTTAATATCTAGTATTAAAGAAAGTTATAATGTAGATGAATTCTTCGGTATACAAACACCAGATTATAAAGCATTAGCATCATTATACTGTTTACTAGAAGCTCAAAATAATGATAATATAGTTGACCCTAATTCGTTAGTTAACTTTAAATCTACATTATTAGAGCACTTAACAACGAATAAACAAGACAAGGAAGAAGTTAAAGATACTTTAATAGAAGAGTATTCTAAGTACGATAAAGACTTAAAACTTCTAACTTTTAAAATATTACTGGAAAAGTTTAACGATACATATAAAGACTTACTTCCAGCACAAAAGAATATACTAAAGGAATTTATTACTTCAGTTAACTCACAAACACGTTTACGCAATATTGTTAATGAAGAACTAAACAAAATTAGTACTATAGTTAATAAGTTATCTGCTAAAGTTAAAGATGAAGTAATAAGAATTAAACTAGATGAAGTTTCTAAAGCTATAAAGCCACTATCTAATAAAGATAGAATTAACGATAATCATTTAGTTAATTTAATGCAGTATTACGATTTAGTTAACGAACTTAAGACTCTTTAATATGAAGAGATCTGAACTTGTTCAGTTAGTTAAAGAGGTAATGCTCGAAATTGACGAAGCTAATGTGTCTGGTAATGCAGGAGCATACCATACGCCATTTGCATTTGGAAAAGATAAAAGAGCAAAAAAAGTACTTAAGAAACAAGGATATAAAGAAATATAATGAGACAAATTACCGCACAAGAAAAATATAGAGCAGTCAAAGAAGGAGTATTGACTGAAGGAGAGTTCGTTAGACAAATGCGTCTAGCATTTCCACAGTTTCTATCTCCTATGAGTACTTACCCTGATACGGTACAGATACTAAAAAATTACGATTTAATTAATGAAGGTAAAGAAGCTAAAGAAGCAGAAGAATTAAGTAAATACTCAGATGACTCTCTTAGAAGGTCTATTGATATTGAACTTGAAGCAATGGGTCTAATGTCTCAAGAAACCATTTCAGGTGAAGATCATGCTAAAGCAAAACTAAAAGCGATAAATAATCTTAAAAAAGATCCTTTACATTATTATAACTTAATTGCTGGAGAATCTTCTAAAGTCGATAAAAACGATAGGCCTAAAGAAACTAAAAGAGGAAAGCTTGAAAAAGATACTTTTAACGATATGAAAAAAGCTACGTTAAAAGAAAGAAAAGAAAATTTAGTTGAAGGAACTAGAGCTTTAGTAGGATATTTAAGCGGTGATAGATTGACTACTACTTACAACCATTATGATGGTTATCCTTCTCATTTAGGTAAGGCATTAGAGATGCACTACAATGATGATGATAAAGCTAAAGAAATAGCTATGGTAGGGTATATCACAGGAATTGATGGTGATACAGGAGAAGTTCAATCAACCCATAAAGAAAAGCCAGGTAAACTTGTTCTTCCAGACGATAAAGAACAAAGAGCAAGAGAAATTGGAGAAGAAATCGATTCGTATGGAGCAGAATACGGATACGTTTGGGACGATAATACTAACCAGTGGATTACTATTAAGAATACTGGTATACGTTCAATGATAGATCAAATATTAGAAAAATTAGATATGGTTAATGCATACTCAGGTGATACTATGGAAAAGATTGAAGTGGATGAAGCTCATGCTACTAAAAAAGCTGTATTAGAAAATGCAGTACACGATATTAAGCAAGTATACCCAGAACTAACAAGAGATATTTTTAAAGAATATATTAACACTCATTATACAGATCTTTTAAACGACCCTAGTATCAACGTAGCAGAAGACTTTATGGAGTGGGCATATGTAAATGGATATATGGACACTAGACCAGATGATCTAGACGAAGCAGAACCATTAGATACTACTGCAGCTTATAAAAGCGATGATGATACTCAAGACATGATCGATAAGATGAGAAAAGATGGTAAAGATTCAGATGACTTTGTAGATGAAAAGAAAGTAAATGAAGCAGATTTTGCACCATCTCCTAACTCTAATATACCTGACGCTAATGCCGAAGAGTATGACGTTGCTACGGCATTTAAGAAAGCAGGAGTAGATATGAGTAAACCTGTTATGGTTATACATTCATACGGTTCAGCAGCTTTTGGAGGAAATGATAAAGATGAAATGAGTGCTGAAGCCGCAATTAAAAAGTTAGAAGCTGAAAGACAAGACAGAAGTAAACAATACACTGACGACGGTGAAGAAGTTCCTGAAGATCATCATGGCTATGAATTTGAAAATTATTCAGTATTAGAAGAAGATATGCCTGAAGGACATGAGTATAAATTAGGATACTTCCAATTGGGAGATGCTGACTTTGCTATAACACAAGAAAAATCTGGAGTATCTGAAAAGAAAGTAAATGAAGAAGATAGTCTTGAGGCATTTAGTGATACCATACAAGTAGTAGGATATCCGAAAACTGTTGAAGATGCTCTAAAAGTGATTGAAAGATACGAAAGAGATAGAGATCCTGTTAGTAGAGAAGAAGCTAAAGATCTTGTAGCTGGTATGAGAGCTACTGATGATGATGCTTTTGATAGAAATATTACTAACCTTATAGTAAAAGCATTCAATATCAAGTTAAAAGGAATATCTGAAAAGAAAGGTAAAGATCATGACGGAGACGGAGATGTAGACGGAGATGATTATATGCATGCTAAAGATAAAGCCATCAAAAAAGCGATGGGTAAAGATGAAGCTGTTAGAGAAAATTTAAAAGCTATCATTACTAAAGTATTAGAAGAAAAACAAATTAATGAAGCTGCTACTAATGTACTATCCGCTTTTGGAGATGACTATGCAGGCTTTGATGGTATGAAATCAGCTATTAATGCATTAGAAAATATAGTAACTGACATAGAGCAGTATTACGATAAGACAAGAGCTAAGATTCAAAAGGTATATGATACATTAGGTGAGATTAGAAATGAAGAAGGTTTAAAAGTAGGAGGCTTTTTAGCACCTGCAGTTGAACAAGCATTCAATAGAGATCTTAGACCAGTTATCAAACAAGGCTTTACTAAAGCATTAGATATGCCTCAGGTTAAGAAGTTAGCTAGCCCAGGTATGGCTCAAGAAACAGAAGCTCCTAAACAAACAGTTTTCGGCCTAAACGAAGATAAAAAGAAATAAAATGAAAAATAATTTTGACCTTACAAAGTTCTTAACAGAAAATAAATTAACTTCTAATAGTAAGCTATTAAAAGAAGATTTTGAAATGATAGACGGAGATTTCCCAGTTCACGATGCTTTCAAAAAAGCAGGTATTGATATGTCTAAAGATGTACATATTCGCTTGAACGAACTTCAAGGCGGAGGAATAGAAGATGAAGGTACTAAACCAGCATCTGAAGCAGCTGATGATTATGAATACTTTAGAAAAATTCAAGTTAAAGATTGGAAAGAAGCAACTGGAGGAGAAGGAGAGTTTCCTATAGTGTATGAATTCTATGGATCTAGAGGAGACGGCAGAACAGCAGAAGGAAAACCCTTAAAATTTACGTTTGGTGTTTTTGAAGGAAAATCATGGGATATATTTCAATAAATAAAAACAAAGCATGGCACAATTACTAGTAGACGTTACACCATTTAAATCAGTACTTAAAGAGTCTAAAGACAGACCAGGAGTATTTGAAGTAGAAGGTGTTATGCAAAGAGCAAAAGCAGAGAACCAAAATGGTAGGGTATACTCTAAAGACATATTAGAAAGAGAAGCTTCAAAATACGTTAAAGAATTCGTAGAGAGAGGTAATGCCTTTGGAGAACTAGATCATCCAGAATCTCCTGTTGTATCTTTAAAAAATGCATCTCACATAGTAAAAGAGTTATATTGGAAAGGCGATGACCTAATGGGTAAAGTAGAGTTACTTAATACACCAGCAGGTAATATCGTTAAAGAAATAATTAAAGCAGGACACACTATTGGTATCTCATCTAGAGGTACAGGTTCTGTAAATCAAACAAATGAAGGACATTTAGAAGTGCAGCCTGATTTTGAATTAGTATGTTGGGACTTTGTATCTAATCCATCTACACATGGAGCATTTATGAATCCTATTGCATTACAGGAAGGAAAAGTTAAGGTATCTAAATATCAAAACCTAGATTCTGTTATCAACGATATATTAAGAGCATAATATATTTTTATATAATATTATAGTTTTTGTAATTCTTATATATTTATATAAACAATACGCAATCCTTATATTGCGTGATATTAAATTATAACTTCATATAACGATTAATAATAATCGTTCGAACTCACAAATTTTTTTAAAATGGCAAACAAAGATTTATTCAAGCAAGCTATTGCTGAAGCTAAGTCTGTAAGAGAAGCCGCTATTGCTAACGCTAAAGAAGCCTTAGAAGAGACTTTAACACCTCATCTTAAAGACATGTTAGCTGCTAAACTACAAGAAATGGACGCTAAGTCTGAAGAAGTAGAAGAAGTAGTAAACGAAGTCGAAGAAGAGATTGATGAAGCTCCTAAAAAGGAAGACAAAAAAGAAGAAGCAATCGAGGAAGAACTAACAGAAGTAGAAGCAGAAGATGCTGAAGAAGCAGAGGATGACTCAGAACAATCTGATGACGATGCGGAAGTAGAAATCGACGCACATTCAGAAGAAGAAGAAATTGACGGCGACGAAGATATTAGTAAACTATCTGTTGACCAATTCAAAGATATGATCAAAGACATAATTGCTCAAGAAGTAGGCGGAGACGCTGCTGCTGACGATATGGATGCTGGTGATATTGAAGGAATGGGAGATGAGATGGATGCTGAAATCGAAGACGTACCTGCAATTGATGCTCCTGAAGAGGAAGGCGAAGAAATCGACTTAGACGAACTTATCCGTGAATTAGACGCTATATCAGAATCTGATAAAGACGAAAAGGAAATGGAAGAAGGTAAAAAAGAGGATGATATGGACGAAGCTACTGATAAAGTAGAAGAAGACACATCAGTTCAAATTAATGCAGAATCTGACGGTTCAGACTACAATATTAATAGAGTAGCTGACCTTAAAGAGGCATTAAGTACTATTGAAACTCTTAAAAAAGAACTTAATGAAGTAAACATTCTAAATGCTAAATTACTTTATGTAAATAAGATCTTTAAAGCTAATAACCTTAGCGAGTCTCAAAAAGTTAACGTAATAGCTGCATTCGATAAAGCTGAAACCGTAAAAGAGGTTAAGTTAGTATTCGAAACAGTAGCAGACAACGTTGGAACTAAAAAAGAGACAACAATTAAGGAACACAAAGGATCTGCAAGTAAAGCAACTGGAACTACAGCTAGTAAACCAGAAGTAATCGCAGAGGTATCTAATGCTGTTCTTAGAATGCAAAAATTAGCTGGAATTATAAAATAAATTAACTTAAAACAAATTTTTAAATCATGGAAATTAATTCATTATTAGAAAGTGCTAACGGATACAAAAGCTTACAAGCTGATTCTGATAGACTTGCTGAAAAATGGTCTCAATCAGGATTGCTAGAAGGTTTGGATGAAAAGGGAACTGCTAACATGGCAATGATCCTTGAAAACCAAGCTAAGCAAATCGTAGCTGAGGCTAACACTAACAACGTTGGTGGAGCTAGTCACGGAGGAGGAGCTGGAGAGCAATGGGCTGGTGTAGCACTTCCATTAGTAAGAAAGGTATTTTCTCAAATCGTTGCACAAGATTTCGTATCTGTACAACCAATGAGTTTACCTTCAGGTCTAGTATTTTACCTAGACTTTAAATACGGAGACGCTAACGGAGGAAGATCTGACGGCGAGAACATGTACGGTAACGTAACAGAAGGTGCAACTAAAATGGCTAAAGACACTGATCCTTCAGGAGGTCTTTACGGTGCAGGACAGTTTGGTTATTCAATCAAAGGACAAGAGATTTCAAATGCAACAGCTGCTTCAGCTACTGCTTCTCTTGCTCAAGTTGGATACGATGCTGACAAAACACCAGCTAACTTTAGAGCATTAACTGTACCAGTATCTGCTTCTTTAAATGCAGATTTAAAAGGTGCACGTTCATTTAGAATCTTCTCTGGTTCTACAAACATTACTAACTACCCAGAACTTACTACAGTAAGTGGTAACGATGTAACTTTCATAGTTGCAGCATCTGACGTAGAAGCTGGATATGCAGGAGGAACTGAAAAAGTTGCTTACTCTGTACAGCCAGTAGAAAATGATAGAGGTGACTTTGAAGCGGCTTCTTCAAGAGCTGTTGAAAACTTAGCTATTCCAGAAATCGACGTGAAACTTCAATCTGAAGCAATCGTTGCTAAAACTAGAAAGTTAAAAGCTCAATGGACTCCAGAATTTGCTCAAGACCTTAACGCTTATCATTCAATTGATGCTGAAGCAGAATTAACATCTTTATTATCTGAATATATCTCTATGGAGATCGATTTAGAGATCTTAGATATGTTAATCTTAGACGCTAACACAACTGAAAAGTGGTCTGCAGAAAACAATAAAGTATGGGGTGGTTCTGCATGGGATACTTCAACTTCTGATTTCTACAATACTCAAGGACAGTGGTTCCAAACTTTAGGAACTAAAATCCAAAAAGTATCTAACAAGATTCACCAGAAAACATTAAGAGGTGGTGCAAACTTCCTAGTATGTTCTCCAAGTGTTGCTACAATCCTAGAATCTATTCCTGGATATGCTGCAGCTACAAACGGTGATCAAGATCAGTTCGCAATGGGCGTACAAAAAGTTGGTGCATTAAACAACAGATTCCAAGTTTATAAGAATCCTTACATGACTGAAAATACAATCCTTATGGGTTATAGAGGAAGTCAATTCTTAGAAGCAGGTGCTGTATATGCTCCTTACGTACCATTAATGATGACTCCTTTAGTATACGATCCAGAATCTTTCACTCCAAGAAAAGGTTTAATGACTCGTTACGCTAAGAAGATGATCAGACCAGAATTCTACGGAAAAATCTTTATCTCTGACTTAAATCAGATCTAAGAAATTCTTTTAGAATAATATTAAGAGAGGCCTTCGGGCCTCTTTTTTTTTGTCTATTTATAGGTATATAAACTTAATCAAGTTATTTATGGCGAGCAAACCACACACCGATACGGTGTACGTTGAAAAAAGACGACCCAAAAGACCAATTAAATTTAAGGTCCAGTTAAATGAAGAACAAAAAATAGCAAAAGATCTTATTATTAACAATCCAATCACTGTACTTAAAGGTATGGCTGGTTCGGGTAAGACATTACTAGCTGCTCAAGTTGGATTAGATATGTTATTTACTAAGAAGGTAGATAAAGTAATTATATCAAGACCAACCGTAGCTAAAGAAGATATAGGATTCTTACCAGGAGATATTAGAGAAAAAATGGATCCTTGGTTAGCACCTATCTATCATAATCTATTCATGTTGTATGATGAAGCTAAGGTACGTAAAGAATTAGACGAAGGACGTATTGAAATTGTCCCTTTTGCTTTTATGAGAGGTAGAACATTTGTTGATGCTTTTATTATAGTAGATGAAGCTCAGAATGTATCTCATGGACAGATGGAAACAGTAATAGGAAGATTAGGAAAAAATTCTAAGATGGTTATCTGTGGAGATATGGCACAAATAGACCTAAGAGACAAGAGAGATACTGGATTTTCGTTCTTAAGTAGACTAGAAGAACAGGTAGAAGGATTTAAAGTACATCAGTTAGAAAGAAACCATAGGCATGAAATAGTAACCCCTATCTTAGAGGTATATAAAACCTTCAGAGATTAGTTACTATTTATTATAAACTCAATTTAGATGGCTAATATACAAACATGGAACGGTACTGCTACTTTTAGCGCTGGAATGACTCCTTTTGGTTTCTACGACAGTGATACTGAGTTCCAAACAGATATTATTAAGGTAGCTAAGTTCTGCGGGCAGAGATTAGGATACCCACTTATGGACGTTGAATTACAGTCAGGTTCATTCTTTGCCTGCTTTGAAGAAGCTATAACTACATATGGTAATGAAATATTTACTTACAAGATAAGAGAAAATTACTTAAACTTAGAAGGTGCTTCTACAGGAAGTGCAATGAATAACCAATTAACTGACCCTACTTTAAACCGTATTGTTCAAATATCACAACATTATGGTACTGAAGCAGAAGTTGGAGGTAATGTTACTAAGTATTCTGGTTCTATAGCAATAACTGGTTCTCAACAGAACTATAATTTAGATGCTTGGGCAGAAAACGAAGGAATCTCAGGTAGTATTGAGGTAAGAAGAGTATTTTATGAATCTCCACCAGCTATACAGAGGTATTTTGACCCTTATGCAGGAACTGGTACAGGAGTACAGTCTTTAATGAGTAGTTTTGGATTCGGAGCAATGAGTCCCGGTATTAACTTTATGATGATGCCAACATCTTACGATGTTCAGTTAATTCAAGCAATAGAATTTAACGATCAAATAAGAAAATCAGCATATACTTTCGAATTAGTTAATAATAACTTAAAAGTATTCCCAGTACCTTCTAGATCAGGTAGTTTATGGTTTGAATACTACAAACAAGAGGATAAAAGTAAGATAAACTACAACAGTGCTACTAACCTTATTACTAATGTAGCAGAAGTACCTTATGAGAACCCTCAATACAGTCATATTAATAGCGTAGGACGTCAATGGATATTTAGATACACGTTAGCACTAGCAAAAGAAATACTAGCTTACATTAGAGGTAAGTATCAAGTAGTTCCTGTACCGGGTTCTGAGGCAACTCTTAACCAAGCAGATCTTTTAGCTGATGCTAGAACAGAGAAAATAGAGTTAATGACCAGTTTAAGAGAGATGTTAGATCAAACAGGAAGATCAGCACAGTTAGAAGCACAAGCTAAAGAAGCAGAAGATGTTCAAAATACTCTAAAATCAATTCCAATGACTATACACGTAGGTTAATGAAGTTATCAGATATAATATTAGAGATACAGTATAAGACTTTCGAAGCAATGGCTAAATTTACCTTTGCTGAAGATGGACCTAAGGGATACGCCGATGCTATAAGAGCATTACCCGGTGTAACAACAGTAACTGTAGCTAGTGAAGATCAAGATACTAAGTCTGCTACGTATAAAATAAAGATAATCAGTCAAAAAGAACCTATAGAGGCGTTTGACTCACTAATATCCAATGCTAAAGCTAAATATAGTGATATAATTAAAGCTGAAGTAGGGGAACAAACAATAGAAGAGAAGTAATGTTATTCGGATCAGGAAGAGACTTTGATTTACTCGTTAATATTAACCGAGAACTTGTTCATGACTTAATTGAACAGGAAATACTGTATCATAAACTCAGTTTAGAAGATACAGAGGTTAATTTATATGGAGAATCATTAGCTAAGTCATTCTGGAATGCTGTTAAGTTAAATTGTTTGATTACTAGAGGTGATCAAGTAATAGATATATCAGAATTCGGACCAGATCTAGGTAGAACAGCTTCTTTTGCTATGATAAGAAGAGATTTGCAAGATGTAAGTATACTTCCTGAGGTAGGAGATATAGTTCAATGGCAAAACGACTTCTACGAGGTAGATACTGTTAGAGAGAACAGTTTATTCCTTGGAAAAGATAATAATTACAATTTAACTAGCTATGGAAGCTCATATGGCGGGTCTTTATCTATTATTTTAGATACTCACCTTACTAGAGCTGATAGAGTTGGTATATCAGAGGTAAGATAGTAGATATGGCAGGAAATAAACCAGATATTAAAGCAAACGAGACTAATCTACAAAGTAGAGAGCTTCAGACTACTAGATCTAATGATAATGTACAGAATTACAATGTAGGCATTAAGGATATAGATGAATCTATCTTTTATTACTTTAATGAAGTATTAAAACCACAAGTAACTCAGAATGGTAAACAGATAAACGTTCCGTTGGTATATGCTTCTCCTGAAAGATGGGCAGCAATGCAGAAAGATGGGTATTACCGTGATAAGAACGGTAAGATGCAAGCACCTTTAATTACTTTTAGAAGAGATAGCTTAGAAAAGAATAGACAGTTAGGAAATAAGCTTGATGGTAACAATCCTCACAACTTTGGAGTGTTCGAAAAGAAGTTTTCTAAGAATAACGTATACGATAAATTCGGTATACTTAACAATAGAGTACCAGAAAAAGAGTACTATGCTGTTGCTATACCTGATTATGTTAATATTGTATATTCCTGTATAGTATTTACGGACTATATGGAACAAAATAATAAGATTATAGAAGGAGTCAATTTTGCTTCTGATTCTTACTGGGGAAACCCTTCTAAATTTAGGTTTAGAGCTATGATAGATAACTATACGACATCAACTGAATTAGTTCAAGGCAATGAACGTATGGTAAAAACAGAATTTAGTATTAACTTATTAGGTCATATAGTTACAGATACTGTAAATGCACTACCTTTTAATACGAAGAAGTACTCCAGTAAAACAAATTTAAAATTTACTGGTGAAATTGCAAAGAAGTAGTAGTTTTTTGGCTATTTATTTAAAGAAGCAATATTTAAAAGGTTTTTTAGAGCATAATAGAAGAGTAAAAGAGACCTATGTCAAAATTTGTAAGTGAATTATCAGGTTCACTAATATTTAGATCAGCAAGTGTACAGCAAGCATCGATAGTACCGTTAGCTAATGCTATAGGCTTAACTGGTTCTCTAAATATAAGTGGTTCCAAACTAACCTTCAACGGTTCAGATGTAATAGCACGTATTAGTAATCTGGAAGCCGGTGGATCAGGTGGTGGTTCTTTAGGTCCTTTAAATACTCACTCTCAATCTCTAAATGACTTTACTCAATCATATAATGTAGCATCTGCTAGCTTTGATTCTAGACTAGATACTGCAGAAACTTCGGCTACTAGTCAAGATAGCTTAATTTCAGCTTTACTGAGCAACACTAGCTCGTACTTTACATCATCACAGCAATTAACAGATAGTGGTTTTTTAACCTCATCCAACTCTTCTATTGTATCTTCATCTGCTCAAATTGCAACATTCGGATTTTTAACGTCAGCTAGTGTCTCAGTACCTGCTGGTACCGTATCAAGTTCAGCTCAAATAACCACTTTAGGTTATATTACTGGATCACCAGACGGTACTATTAGTAGTTCAACTCAATTATTAGCTTTAGGCTTTAGTACTGATGATGTAGGTGTATTTATACAGACTGGATCATACTTTGCTACAACAAATGACTTACAAATTAGTGGATCATTAAGAGTTAGCGGTTCAATAGCTGCTAATTCGTTTACTTCTACTGATGTAACAGGTCAACCAACACTATCTTCTAATAGTAACTTAATTTTAAGTGCTTCTGATGCAGTAATAGTTCAGAATGCATTATTAAGACCAGGAAGATTTGGTAATATTGCAACATCTTCATTATCTTCTCAAGATGGTGATATAATGTATAACTCTTCTTCGAATCAATTAGTAGTTTACTCAGGAAGTGCTTGGCATAACCTATTAGATAGTAGTAATTCAATATCTGCTTCTTCTCATGCTCAAAGAGTAGCAATATCTGCTTCTTTAGCAACAACTATTGGAGGATTAGATGCATCAGGCTTTGCTACTGATACAGAGTTAAGCAATTTAAGTGCTTCAGCACATGTAGCAAGATTAAATATAACAGCTTCTGCAGTAGATACAGGGAGTCTTGTAACTACAGCAAGCTTTAATTCATATACATCATCATACTCATCATCAGTTAAGGTATATAACGACCAAACTAATGCAGCTTTAAGCTCATCAGTAGATGCTCACCTAGATGCTAATATAACTGCATTAAGTCAATCAGCTAGAATCGCTAGATTGCAGATAACAGGTAGCGGAGGTGGATCTGTATCATTTGACGGTAATAGAGTAGTATCAAATACAAATTTACCTTCTGGAGTATTCAATGCTAACTTTGGAACAACAGGAAGTATACAAGATTTCTTATCAGCAGTATTTTTCCCTAATACTTCACCAAGTATATCAACAGGTAATCAAATACAGGCTGAATTTATAGCATCTGGATCAACTATTACAACTTTAGCTGGATCTGATGCAGAAGGACAACCAATATCATGGTCAATGGGAGCATCTTATACAGATGACTTCGTTAGAACATCAACAGCAGGAGTATTAAAGTGGAATGCTTTAGCAACTGCTTCAATGAATACAGCAGATAGAGGTGATGGTACATTAGCACACCCTGTAGCAGTAACAGCAACAGATTCTTTTGCAGGAGCTACTACTAAAACAATATACATTAGAGTAACACCTAATGAAGCACCAGTTTGGAGAGAGACTTCAGTTGGAGGTAACATAATTACATCCTATACTACTACAGTATCAGAAGCTAATCCAGCAGGAGAGATAGTAAAACTATATTATACAGATCCAGAAAGTGATAGTATAACAATTACTTCATCATCTCATGAAACCGGTCACTTTAGTATTACAGACGGAGGAACTTATGTATCGATTGCACAAGTACCTTCATTATTAGATTACGAAACAAGAACACAGTATGTATTTACTGCAAGTATACAAGATGAGCATTATGGATATGGTGATATAGATTCAATTACTCATATACCTATTACTATTAATGTAAGTGATAATGCTTCACCTACATTTAATGATCAATCTATAGGAGGATTAAATGAAAACAGTACAGCTGGTACCGGAGCAGGATCTATAACAGCAACAGATAGTGAAAGTAATACATTAACTTTTTCTAACTTTACATTAGCAGGATTAGAACTAGACGGAAGCACGGTTAGTACAGGTACTTACTCAGGAGGTTCACAATTAACTGATCCACATGAAGATGCATTCCAAATGTCTTCAACAGGAGTTGTTACAAGAAAAGCAGGAGTATTTCTAAACAGTGATTTAATTAACTCATACATATATTCAGCATCAGTTAAAGATGCTTATAATACTAATGTATCAGCAGCAATAACAATTCCAGTATCAGACGATACTGCACCATCTATTTCTACCAACGGTACTTTTTATATAATAGAAAGTTCTACTAACGGTACAAACATTACAACAGTAGCATCAGGTATTCCTGGTACTCAAGCAGACTTTAATGCTAATCAATCTGTATCATGGACAGTTAATCCAACTTCTAAGTTCTCTATAGATTCAAATGGTAGTATATCATTAAATTATGATATATCAGGATCAAGTGATACAGGAGGAGACGTATTAGCAGGATCAGTAACAGCATCTAATGCTTTTGCAACTACTACTTCTCAAACATTTAACGTTAACGTAACTAATAATGCAGGACCAACAATGAGTCCTACAGTACAGTCAGCTAACTTAAATACAAATGGAGCAAGCAGTGGTTCTGCTCTATATACAATATCATTCTCAGATCCAGAAGGAGATGCTATAGACTTAACAGGGTTTAACTTTACTACTTCTGATGCTAGAGTTATAGCAACTATAGTAGGAGGAGAAATTAAAATAGCACCTAATACAAATTTACCTGCCGGTACTTATTACTGGACAGGGTCTATTGCCGATGCAAATGGATTTGAAACTACAGCAGTCTCTCAATCATTCACAATTGCACAAGCTGATGACGGAACATTAACTACAAATGGAACATTTTACATTATTGAATCTGGAGAGAGCGGGTCTAATATTGTTACTAATAGTAATGGTAGATCAGGCACTCAAGGATCATTAGGAGTAACTTACTCTCCTAACTATAACTCAGCTGCTTATAACTCAATATCATCATCCAATCATAGAATTGTAGTTGATGGAAGCGGAGATTTAACATTAGGACAAAATATAAGCGGATCATTTAATTCAGGTGATACAATTACATCTACAATTAATTGGTCTGATCAATATGGAAATACAGATAGTGATACAATAACAGTAAACGTAGCACTAAATAATTCACCAAGTGCATCATTTACAAATACAACAGGTAACTATAATACTAATGAAGCTGTATCTCAAAGCAGTATGGCAGCATTTACTATTTCAGACACTGAATCAGATACTCCTTATACAGCAAGTTTAAGTGGTACCGATGCTAGTAAATTAAATCTTATACCTGGTAATATTGCTTCTTCATCTTTTACAATTCAAGCAGTTGAACAATTAGTTACTCAATCATATAACTATAATGTAGTTATTAGAGATAACTTTGGTAAACAAACTGATTATAATGGAAGATCATTTACAATTGCTGCAGCTAATACTGGAACAATGTCAACTAACGGTACATTCTATGTAATAGAAAGTGCTATAGGAGGAAACAATATTGTAACCAACTCAAATGGTAGAACTGGAACACAAGCTGACCTATCAGTATCTTATGATTCAAGTCAAGGTAATCCTTCAGTTCAATCATTTACATCATCTAATGCTTTAATAGCAGTAAATAATAGTGGTAATCTAACAGTAGGAAATCCAATATCTGGATCAGGAAATACTGATGGTTCAACTATTAATTCAAACATTACATTTACAGACAACTTTGGTAATGTAGGTTCAGGAAGTATATCAGTTAATATAACTGAAAATACTGCTCCTGACATTATATTTTCAAATACATCTGGTAACCTAAATACCAATTTAGCTCGTTCAGGGTCGACATTAACTACAATATCATTCTCAGATACTGAGAGTAATACTATATTGTATGATAATTTCGTAGGAGCTGAATCTGCTGGGTTAAACTTTAAGAGATCGGGCAATACTTTCTTAGTACAGCCGACAGGTAGTTTAGCAGCAGGTTCCTTTACAATATCTGGTTCAATAACAGATAGTCATGGATTTAGTACTAACACTGAAGCACATACATTTAATATTGCTCAAGCTGATAATGGTACTTTAACTAAGAATGGTACATTCTATATTATAGAGAGTGCAGTAAGTGGAGCAGAAGTTGTTACTAACTCAAACGGTAGAACAGGAACACAAGCAGATTTAGGAGTAAGTTACTCACCTAATTATGGGTCAGCAGCATTTACAACTATATCATCATCAAATCATCAAATTGTAGTTGATAGCACTGGAGGATTAGAATCTTCAATAGCTATTAATCCAACATACTCATCAGGCGGTACTATATCAACAACGATCTATTGGGAAGATCAATATGGTAATACTGATAACGAAGCAATAAGCATTAATGTTCAAGCAAATCAATCACCTACAGTAGCATCATTTACTGATGTAACAAGCAATTGGACAGCTTCTAATGCTCAAGGTACTGACTTAGTAACATTTACTATCTCAGATACAGAATCAAACACACCTTACTCAGTTACTTTAACCGGAGCTGAATCAAGTGAATTACAAGTAAATTATCTAAACGCAGATTCTTCATCTATAGCAATAGAAGCAGCATCAACAACGACAGCTGGGACTAAAAACTATAATGTAAGAGTAACAGATAATTTTGGTAAACAAACAGACTATACTGGAAGGACAATAACTATAGCTTCTCAACCATTCTCAGTTTATGGGTACGGAATCAATTGGGCAGCTAATCCATCATCACAAGCACAGATGATAGCAACTGCTGGAGATGTAGGAGGAGATGGAGTAGGAATATCTGCAGGTTCAGTAATATCAGAACTACAGTCTGGTTCATTAGGTAGTACATATACTACTACTTATGGAGCTACAGCGACTGTAACAAAATATTTATCTAGTTCAACATTAACAACACTAGATGATAATAACGGAGGAAATGGAGTATCTAGTTTAGGGTACTTTAATTTCAGTGGAACAGCACAACACGTATTAATAGTATTTCCATCAGCATCATCATTAGCAGGTAAGCCTGTTTCAATGTATGACGGTGTACCACCAGATAGTTCTGGTACTGACAATGAATTCTATTTATACGCAAAAGATGCTTCCATACCGGGGACATTAGGATCAGGTGTATACTATTTCGATACTGAAAATCCTGTAGAAGGACATTCAAGATGGGGTATGATATATTCTGAAGGAAAAAATACAAATAACTCGAGAGCTTTCTTGATGCCGGATTCGGCGTCAGCTCCATAATAGATAACTATGGCTACAACTGCTGGTGATATTTATGTAAGGTCGGGTAATACCGGCGCCTTTACCGAGGCCAAATACGTTCAAGGTGGATGGATAACAGTCCCTTCTGGGAGTGATATGCATAACCTAGACGAATCTCGTGTAGCTGAAGGTCAAGTTGTATACGTACAAAATACAGACCAGACTTATATAGTATCTAAATTCGAAGCATTTGTTACTCCAGGGTATAGTGGATTTGTAAACTCAAGATCATTCGCATCATTTAACTTTAGTGGTGGTGGCGGAGGCGGAGGTTCTTCTACTGTAGGAGGTTTAACCGATGTTGCTACTGGATCATTAAGTAACGGACAGGTACTGCAATGGAATTCTTCTACCAGTAAATGGGAAGCAAGTAACGTATCTGGAACAGGAGATATAACAGCCGTATATGCCGGAGAAGGTTTAAGTGGAGGAGGAACAGCAGGCTCTACAGTATTAGATATAGGAGCAGGAGACGGTATATCTGTAGCAGAAGATTCAATAAGTGTTAATACAGGTTCTACTCATTTTATAAATGGAGTAATTAACCAAAATGTATTTCAAGAAACAGGGTCAGTATATAATACGACTAATGCAATCGGAGTTACCGGTTCATTAACATTAAGAAGAGACGATTCAACAGATGCTTTATCCGTATACAGCGGTTCGGTAAAGACATTTGGAATAACAGGTGATGGCTTACTTAGGTTAGTCAGTCAATCATCTACACCAACCGCAGTTGCAGGAACATTATATTTGGATTCAAATTATGACCTTTATATCGGTCAGGAATAACTATTATGCTCTATTTATTAAAAAGAACTAAACTTAAAAAACAATAACGATGCCAACATGGAAAAAAATTGTCGTTTCAGGATCAGGAATAAGTCAACTGACCAACGACGCAAATTATTTAGCTGCTGGAGGTGCATTCTCAGCGTCAGTCGATTCTAGACTAGACGTTAGTGAAACACTATCTGGATCTGCACATACGCAGAGAGCCGCATTAGATGCCGCTCAAACAACAGCAAACACGAACTTATCATCATCAACAGCAACAGCTTTAAGATCAGAGTATGTAGCATCAGTAGCATCGCTATCTGGATCTGCTAAAACTCAAAGAGAAGCTCAAAAGTCAGCAGCAGATGCTAGACTTGCTGCTATTGAAACTTTTACAGGATCACTCGATGCTTCATTTGCAACTGATGCAGAAGTAACAGCATTAAGTGGCGCTGCAGAAACAAGAAGAAATCAATTAGATTCAGCACAAACAACTGCTAACACTAACTTATCTTCATCAGCACATACTCAAAGAGAAGCTATAAAAGGACTAGCTACTTCAGCTAATAACTCTTTATCTTCCTCTACTTCCACGGCATTGAGAGCTGAGTATGTAGCTTTAGATGGAGCACAAACAACTGCAAACACTAACCTAAGTTCTTCTGCAGCAGGTGCTTTAAGAACAGAGTACGTTGCTGGAGATACAGCATTAAGTTCTTCTTTAAATACTAGAATTGTATCGTTAGAATCAGGTGGTGGAACAGCAGGATTATCTGCTTCTGCACACGTACAGAGAGAAGCTATTAAGGGATTAGCAACAACAGCTAATAACTCACTTAGTTCTTCTAAATCAACTGCTTTAAGAGCAGAGTATGTAGCAGCTGATACAGCATTAAGTAGTTCACAGAAAACATACATCGACGCTAAAGTAGCAGGAATTGTTAATTCAGCACCAGCTACATTAGATACGTTAGACGAACTTGCAGCAGCATTAAACGATGATGCGAACTTCTCGGCATCGATTGCTACAAGTATAGGAAATAGATTACTAACATCAACTCATAATACTTATTCAGGATCAGCAGCAACTGCTTTGAGAGCTGAAAGAGTAGCAGGAGATAATGCATTAAGTAGTTCGGCAGCAACAGCATTAAGAGCTGAGTACGTAGCAGGTGACTCTGCATTAAGTGCTTCAGCACATGGAGATAGAGTTGCTAAGATAGCAGTATTGAGTGCATCGGCTCATACAGCTAGAGCAACAGGAGCAACATCAGCTTCTTCTCACGCACAAAGAGTAGCGTTAATTAATACGTTAAGTTCTTCAGCAGCTACAGCTAATGATAGCTCAGCAATAACAGTTAGAAATTTAGTAGGGCAGGCAGTAGTAGCTTCTTCATTCGAAGGAGACGGGTCTTCTTTAACAAATATAACAGTAGATCAGAATGCTACAGTAGCTAGTGAATTTACAAGTACTACTTCTCATGCAGTAACTCACAACTTTGGTACTAAGAATGTATTAGTACAGGTATATGACGATAATGATCAGGTAATCATTCCAGCAAGTATTACATCTACAAACACTAATACATCAACAGTTACTTTTGATGGAGCTTCTACAGGTATAGTAGTTGTAGCAAGAGGTGGACATGTTGTATCAGGATCTATTCCTTATGCAAACTTAATTAATACTCCTTCTGCTTCATTTAGTAGTAGAATAAATGCATTATCTGGTTCAGGTCATGCACAAAGACTAGCAGTAGTAAGCGCATTAAGCTCTTCAGTAGATGCACATTTAGATGCTAACATAACAACATTAAGTGCTTCTGCACATGCAGCTAGAGCAGGTGGTGCAACATCAGCATCAGCTCACACACAAAGAATAGCAGTAGTAAATGTTCATTCATCTTCAGCAGCAACAGCTCTAAGATCTGAATATGTAGCTGCAGACACTGCATTAAGTAGTTCACAAAAGACTTATATAGATGCTAAAGTAGCCGGAATTGTTAACTCAGCTCCAGCAACATTAGATACTCTTGATGAACTAGCAGCAGCATTAAATGACGATGCTAACTTCTCTGCATCGATTGCAACGAGTATAGGTAATAAATTAGCAACAGGAACATTTAATACTTATTCAGGATCAGCAGCAGGAGCATTAAGAACTGAATACGTAGCTGGAGATACAGCATTAAGTAGTTCGGCACACGGTCAAAGAGAGGCAATTAAAGGTTTAGCAACAGCAGCAAATAACTCATTAAGTAGTTCAACTGCTACAGCTTTAAGAACTGAATACGTTGCAGGAGATGCTGCAATTAGCGGAGCTTTAAATACTAGAATAGTAGCATTAGAAGGAGCTGGAACAACAGCAGCTTTATCATCAAGTGCTCACACACAGAGAGAAGCTATTAAAGGATTAGCAACTTCTGCTAATAACTCATTAAGTAGTTCAACTGCTACAGCCTTAAGAGCTGAGTATGTTGCTTTAGATGGTGCACAAACAACAGCTAATACTAACTTAAGCTCTTCAGCACATACTCAAAGAGAGGCTGTGAAGGGATTAGCTACTACAGCTAATAATAGTTTAAGTAGTTCAATTTCTACAGCTTTAAGAGCAGAATGGTTAGCACAAGATTCAGCATTAAGTGCTTCACAGAATACATATATAAATGCTAAGGTAGCAGGATTAGTTAATTCAGCTCCAGCAACTCTAGATACATTAGACGAGTTAGCTGCTGCTTTAAATGACGATGCTAACTTCTCAGCAAGTATTGCAACATCAATAGGTAATAAATTAGCAACAGCGACATTTAATACTTACTCAGGATCTGCAGCAGGAGCTATAAGATCAGAATATGTAGCCGGAGATACTGCTTTAAGTTCATCTTTAAATACTAGAATAGTAAATTTAGAAGGAGCTGGCACAACAGCAGCTTTATCTGCTTCAGCACATACTCAAAGAGAAGCTATAAAAGGACTAGCAACTTCTGCTAATAACTCCTTAAGTTCTTCTACTGCGACTGGATTAAGAGCAGAATATGTAGCTTTAGATGGTGCTCAGACAACAGCTAATACTAACTTAAGTAGTTCAGCACATACTCAAAGAGAAGCGATTAAAGGTTTAGCAACAAGTGCTAATAACTCACTTAGTTCTTCTACAGCAACTGCATTAAGAGCAGAACTTGTAGCAGGTGATTCAGCTTTATCAGCTAGTGCTCATACACAGAGAGAAGCTATCAAAGGACTAGCTACATCAGCAAACAATTCATTAAGTTCTTCTACTGCTACGGCATTAAGAGCAGAATTAGTAGCTGGAGATAGTGCTTTATCAGCAAGTAGTCATTCAGACAGAGTAGCTAAAGTAGCAGCATTAAGTGCTTCAGCACATAGTGCAAGAGGAAGTATTTCTTCTACCTTTACTATAGCAGGTACTGCCGGATCAGATTCATTTGCAACTGGACAGACTTTAACTTTCGCTGGAACAGGAAATGAAATAGAAACTACAGTAACTAATAACCAAGTACAGATTGGTATTACTACTAACCCAACTTTATCTGGTAATGTAGTCGTAACAGGAGACTTAACAGTACAAGGTGATACTTTCGAAAATCAGGTAACTAACTTGAATGTAGAGGATAGATTTATACTTCTTAACTCAGGTAGTGCTTCAGGAGATGTAGGTATTATCTTTGGAGGATCTGATGGAGTAGCAAATGTAGGATCAGGTATATTCTGGGATTCACCTTCGAATGTATTTGGATTTGCAGATGGTATAACATCTACAGCAACAACTGCTACACATGATGCTAAGATAGGAGCAATTACAACTTCTACTGCAGCACCAACAGCAGCACCAACATTCCAAGGAGTTGGTTCGATACACGTTAAGACGGACAGTGAAGATGTTTACATCTACACAGCAGATTAATATAAATGATAAAAGAGGTTTTAAATAAGATGGGAATTATAAGAAAAGGAAAAGCAAGCGTAGGGGTTGATAATACCCCTGCTCCTGCTCCTAAACAATCAAAAATTCAAAATAAAGCATTTTTAGACAGTAATGAAATTAGTTTTGTTATATCTAAGATGAGACAAGCTACGTACCAAGGTACAGAGTTTGAGCTATTTTACAAGGTAATAAATAAATTACAAAACGAATTGCCTAATAAAAAGTAATTAAAATTAAGCCTTCGGGCTTTTTTTTATTATATTTACTCTATTTATTATAAAGCTATTATCGGCCTCGTAAGAGGAAGTGGGCACTTTGTGTAACCAACCATAATAAAAAGTAACATGCCGAATTGGAAAAAACTTATCACTAGCGGATCAGACGCTAATTTATCTTCATTAAGTATAGTAAATACTACTACTGCAGACTCACTTTTAATCCAAAGTGATCATAACAGTTCTACAGCAGCACCAGTAGTATCCTTCAAAAGAAATAATAGTTTAGCAGCAGATGCAGATTACCTTGGACAATTAAAGTTTAAAGGTGAGAATGATGCTGACCAAGAAGTAGTGTATGCTAAGATAACAGCTAAAATAAATGATGCCTCAGACGGTTCAGAAGATGGACTTATAGAATTTGCAAATAGAAGAGGCGGTCTAAACGTAATAACGGCTAGATTTAATTCTGAAAAATTACAATTACTTAACGGAACAGACTTAGAAGTAGACGGAACAGTTAGTGCTACTAATATTGGTTTTCATACAGAATCAATATCTAACGTTACATCTGTTAATATAGATCACAATTTAAATGAAGATTATCCTATAGTTCAAGTATACGATAATAACAAAAATCAAATGCTACCAGCAACGGTAACATCAACTTCTGCTAACCGTGTAGTACTAACATTTGATAGTGCTTTTACAGGTCAAGTATCCGTTAAAAAATAGAAAAATATTAATACAATTAATCAACAATACGACATATTTATAATAAACGCAAAAACTTAAAAACTTAACAAAATGAGAATAGATAGTGCCATACTTAGTAATGCTATAATTACCGCATCAAGTGACGCCCCTTTAGTATCGGGATCCGCACAGGTAAACATTACACAGACAACAGGATACTCTACATTTAGTAGCTCAATCCAAACATACACCAATGCAAAAGTAAACGCTTTAGTTAGTGCAGCTCCTGGAGCTTTAGACACACTAGACGAATTAGCTGCTGCATTAGGAGATGATGCTAATTTATCTGCTTCCTTAGCAACAACTATTGGAGCTAAATTACCATCAGCAACACATACAGCTTTTAGTAGCTCTAATGCATCTGCATTAAGAGCAGAATATGTAGCAAGTACCTCAGCATTGAGTTCTTCAGCTCATACTAGAAGAGAGCAAATATCAGCATCATTAGATGCAACAATTGATGCTTTAGACTCATTAGGCATTTCAACAGATACTGAAAGAGGCGCACTTTCTGGTTCAGCTCATACTCAGAGAAATGCATTAATTGCATTACAATTAACTTCAGCGTCAGTAGGAGGCACTATCAACGACAATGCAGTTAAATTATCAGGTATTGAAGCAGGAGCAGATGTTACTGATGCAACAAATGTAACAGCTGCAGGAGCAGTAATGGATTCAGAAGTAACGGATTTAGCCGGTATTAAAGGAGTAACAATCTCCACTTTACAGGTTAAACCTTCTGAAGGAGCTTTTGCAGATGGAGACAAAACTAAATTAGATGCTATTGAAGCAGGAGCAGATGTTACTGATGCAACAAACGTAACAGCAGCAGGAGCCTTAATGGATTCAGAAGTAACTAACTTAGCAGCTGTAAAAGCATTTGATGGTTCAGATTATGCAACAGCAGCACAAGGAGCAACAGCAGATGCTGCGTTACCTAAGGCCGGTGGAGCACTGACAGGAGCTGTTACTACTAACAGTACATTTGATGGAAGAGATGTAGCAACAGATGGTACTAAATTAGACGGTATAGAATCAGGAGCAACAGCAGATCAATCAAATGCAGAAATAAGAGCAGCAGTTGAAGCAGCTACTGACTCAAATGTATTCACAGACGCAGATCATTCTAAATTAAACGGTATTGAAGCTTCTGCAACAGCAGATCAATCAGCTTCAGAAATACTAACTTTAATTAAGACAGTAGATGGAGCAGGATCAGGATTAGATGCAGATACTTTAGATGGTAATTCATCAGCATACTTTGCACCTTCTGCTTCAATGGCAGCATTTGTAAACTCTAAAGTAGCAGGAGTGGTAGATTCATCACCAGCTGCATTAAATACATTAAATGAATTAGCTGCTGCATTAGGAGATGATGCTAACTTTGCAACTACAACAGCAACTAGTATTGGTACTAAATTAGCTAAAGCAAGTAACTTATCAGACTTAGCAAATGCTTCTACTGCAAGAACAAACTTAGGAGTAGATGCTGCAGGAACAGTTAACTATGTACTTCCAACTAACTTTTCTGGAGATGACTTTTCAGTAGATACAGGAGCATTAACAGGAGCAACAGTAGTATCAGATATAGATATTAATATATCAACAGATACTAGTGGTCGTGTTACAGACGCTAATGGATCTGTAGGAACTAGAACATTAACATTAGCAAACCTTGGATATACAGGTGCTACTGATGCAAACAATATTACTAACAATAACCAGTTAACTAACGGAGCAGGATACATTACATCATTTACTAACACAGTAGATATGGGTGATGGATTTAAAATTGCTAACTCTGCAGGTACTGACCAGTTTACAGTAACAGAAAATGAAGAAATTAGATTCGCAGGATCAGGTGCAACATCTGTATCTTTCGATTCATCAACTCAGAAAGTAACAATTTCATCTACTGATAACAACACAACTTATTCAGTAGGAGATGGTGGGTTAACACAAAATAACTTCACAAATACTTTAAAATCTAAATTAGATGGTATTGCTGCAAGTGCAACCAATGTTACTAATAACAACCAGATAACTAACGGAGCAGGGTATACAACAAATGTAGGTGATATAACATCAGTTACTGCAGGAACAGGAATGTCAGGAGGAGGTTCTTCAGGAGCAGTTACTTTAAACTGTGATATTACTAACAATAACCAGTTAACTAACGGAGCAGGGTACATTACATCTTATACAGATACAAATACTACTTACTCAGCAGGTAACGGTTTATCCTTATCAGGTACTACATTCTTAATGAGTGGTGCGTATACAGGTAACTTTACTGCAACAGGTGATATTACTGCTTACTCTGATGAAAGCCTTAAGAAAGATGTTAAGACTATCGAAGGAGCGTTAGATAAGACAAAAGAATTAAGAGGAGTAGAATTTACAAGAATAGCTGATGACTCAAGATCAATAGGGGTAATAGCTCAGGAATTAGAAAACGTTCTTCCAGAGTTAGTATTAACTGATGACGAAGGTATCAAATCTGTAAATTATGCACAAATAACAGGACTACTTATTGAAGCTGTAAAAGAATTATCAGCAAAAGTAGATGAATTAAAAAAATAATTCTTATATTAACATATGGGATTAGTTATGAAAATAGACCTGGAGACATCTGCAGGTCCAACAAAAGAAGGATACTGTAGGATAGATACCTATAGAATAGATAAGGTTACGTCAAGATTAAGGTTTGCTGTCACTTACTGGATGTCAGAAAAAGATGCAGCGGAGTTTAATAGGACTTACTTAGATGAAGATCTTAAACAAGCAAGATCGTTATTTTCAAGTAAGGTGGTTTATTACCCTGATCAGCTTTCAGACGGCGATGAGGTTGATTTACCGACGTTCTTTGATGTTAATATGGCTGAAGCAATTGTAGTAGATGAACCTATTTTTGAAGAGCAAGAGGTAGAAAGGGAAGTTCCTTATATATCTTTTGATGATAATGGAGATGAGATAACTAAAACTAGAGTAGTAAAGAAGAAAGAGCAAGTAGAGGTAGGCCGTAAGACAGTAAAGAGAGAAAAGATAGATAATAGTATTATAGGAGATTTACCTTCATACTGTTACTATCATATCGAAAAAGAATTAAGAAAAATATTTCCTAAGGGAGAGATAATAAACAAAGAAAAATAAATATTATGGCAGTATATTCATACGGAGCAGGATCATCAGTAGCATGGTCAACTTTTGATGCTTGGCACAATTCATATTCATCAGACTCTAATATAAGTTTGAATCAAGTAATGGATAATCTAGAGCCTGCTGATGCAGCACCTCATCAAGCTTCAGAATTAAGAGGTAATAACTTCCTATACGGAACTGTACATTGTTCTGGAGCATCTGGAAATATTGCAGTAACAGGTGGATACTCTACTCCAACAAGTACTACAAGTTTTAATTTATCTAACGTAAACTTTAACTCAATATCTTCTGTTACAATTACTGCTACATCTACCTACCCTAACTACTTAGAAGGATTTTATTCTGCAGCTAATGGAGGTGGAACATTATTAGTTAATTATGACGAGCCAACTACATCAGGAACTATAACATTAACAGCTAGTACATTTACTAGTTACCAAAACATTTACGCGTATTTTGTTAACGCACACGCTTAATAAGTAAATTAAACAGGTTTTATGAGAATAATTTGGGTATTAGAAAATATCCATAACGACAAAGGTTTTTACGGTAAATTTAATATATTACTTTTACTAGCATCCGTTACGTTATGGAAACGTAATCATCCGCATCATCATACGGTACTCTACTGTGATGACTTAACAAAAGAAACACTCACCTTGGCAAATGCTATCCATCTATGGGATGAGATAGTTAAATACGAACATACATATAAAATTAAAAGAGATATCTTCTGGGCTTGTAATAAAGTTAAAACTGTATTTGAGCAAAAAGAACCTTTTGTTATTATGGATAATGATAGTCTGGTGTTCAAGAACATGGACGAATATCTAAAAGACGATATACTTGTAGCAAATCTAGAGACAGGTAAAGGATACTACCCAGGAAACATAGATCAATATGTAAAGCAATTATCCAATAGGCTGAGATGGCAACAAGATTCATTAAACGTATCTTTTTTATATTTCCCTAGAACTGATTTATCTGAATTTTACGGCCGTTGGAGTTTAGAAATGATGAAAGAGTTTTCTGCTATGAATGTTCCAAATTCTCAATACTTAATATTTGCAGAACAATTACTACTTAGATGGATATTAGATAATCATCCAGAATTCGGAAACTATAAAAGTCTCATAGCAACATACTGGGACTGCAATAAATGGGATTGGGGAGAAGATCATGATAAAGGCATATGGCCATTTCCAGAATCAGAGCTTTACTTTAAACATTATGGACCAGGAAAGAAATATGTTATTAGTGATAAAACTCAATTAGGTTATAAAGGAGAATGTGATTTACTAATAAATGCAATTAACTTACCAGAGTTAAACTTAGATCATATAACAAATAAATGATAATAGATAAGAAATACATACAGAGTTTCATAACTAATAATCAAATTTTAGAGGACGATAAGATTAATCTTAAACCTGTAGAGTATAGATGGACTCACGGTGCTACAGATTTTCATCTAGGTGATGGTCTATTAATATACTCTATGATTCAGTATATGAGAGCTAAAGTATGTGTTTGTTTAGGATCCGGAGGAGGATTTATACCTCGTATTATGACTCAGGCTAGAGTAGATTTATATGATACTGAGATATTTGAAGGAGATAGAGATTATAATTGGGGTGATATAGGTACTACCTTTATAGTAGATGCTGCTAATAAAGTAGGAGGTAATGTAGACTGGCTACCAGAAGGTTCATTCTTTAGAAAAATATTCTCTCCTAGAATAATTAATGAAACTACAGAAAAAGCATTTTATGACTTTTTTGTCAAAGAAGATATTAAAATAGATTATCTACATATTGATGCTGGGCATTCTTATGAAGATGTAAAACAGGACTTTGAACTATACAGTTCTCTATTATCTGAATACGGTATGATATCTATTCACGATACAGACATTAGATACGCTGAGAATTACATAGTCACAAAAGATATTACTGATCAAAACCATCATGATGAATTTGCAAATGGACCTGCTAAGTTTATTAATGAAATAGGATCAGAATGGCAAAGATTTGATTTTTTTAATGAAGGTGCATATCCAAAGAAACCATCCTCTACAGGACTAACAATTATAAAACGTGCTTAATTTAGTTACAGTTGTCGGAGAAAATACACATATATTACCTCATATGCTGAAGCATTATGAAGATATGGTAGATAATGTATACGTTGCAGTGTACCGACAATCAGAGGATGACGGTATAGTAGACGAAGTAAGAGCTTTGGGTATTGAACCTTATATGGTTTATACTGAACCTAAATATAATTGGGAAAGAGTTACTGAGATATATAACGCAATTAAAGAAACTAAACCAAACGATTGGTGGATAGTATCAGATGATGATGAACTACAGGTCTATCCAAGGCATGTACAGGATATCGTTATAGAGTGTGAGAGATATGGGTATGACTTTGTCACAGGAGGGTTCTTAGATAGAATAGGTACTAATGGTACATTCCCAAAAGTGACGAGAGACACTAATATTCACGAAGCTTTTCCTTACGCTGGTTTCTTTAGATATCCAATGTCTGGTGCTTGCCCTAATAAAGTAACTTTAATGAAAGGACATCAATGGGTTACTCCTGGTCAACATTATGCTGATTTTCAAGACGGTACTAATAGTTGGGGTAGAGAACATCCCAAAAGGTATCCTATAAGAGAGGTATTTACACAAGTACATCATTTTAAATGGGATGATACCTGTATGGAAAGAATAAAAAGAGTAGCAGATGTTAAAAAAGATTACTCTTATTCAGAAGAATATCAAATTATGTATGATGCTATAGTAAATTCCGGATGGAAAATAGATCTAAATAATACTACATATAAAGTTGAAAAGTTGAAAGATTTTTCTTATATTAGATATAATGACTATACGAAATGGTCGTTAATAAAAAATAAAATAGTTTCAATATGAGTCAGAAGAAAACAGCAAGTTTTGGAAAACCTACTTTTGAACAGCAAATCATCGAAGAAAGAAAGCTAAAGGCTTTAGAGAAGATTGCTAATTCACTGGATGCTCTTGCTCTATGGTTCGAAGAGGTTGATAAAGAAGAATGGGGAGACAGACTTCAATTCTACCTAGCAGAATGGCATAGAACAGTACCACCAGTAGAAGTTAAAGAAGAAGTAGAAGTTATAGATGGAAAAAAAGATAAAGCATAAATTAGGAGTTGTTGTACCTTATAGAGATAGAGAAGAACAGTTAAAGTCTTTTGTATCACATATGTCTGAGTACCTAAGTACAATAGATCATACTATTATTGTAGTAGAACAATCTGATGATAACGATTTCAATAGAGGTAAGTTACTCAATATAGGTTTTAACTCTGCTGTAAAAGAAGGGTGTGACTATGTTGTATTCCATGATGTAGATTTACTACCGATTAAAGCAGATTATTCTTATACCGACAGACCTACTCACCTAATAGGAGATATTATCACACCAGAAGGTTTCGACAGAACTTTATTTGATGAATATTTTGGCGGTGTTACGTTATTTCCAGCATCTGTATTCCAATCTATTAACGGATACTCTAATGAATTTTGGGGTTGGGGATTTGAAGATGATAATCTAATGTTAAGATGTACTTCAAATAATGTGGTAGTAGACTATAAAGAAGTAGAACAAAAAGAAAGATTTAGCACAGGATTAAAGTTAAACGGTAAGGACGGTTTCGTAATGTGCCCTAATATATTTAACTCAGTTAGAGACTTTACTATTAATACTACTATATCAGTAGATGAAATGTCTAATCATGAAAAAGCTATTACAGATGAATATTGTTTATTTTCTATTCCTGGCTTTGATACTACCTTAACATATAATTCATTTAGAAACTTTGCTTTTCAATTTTGGAAGAAAGATTTAAGTTCTATGAATTTATCTTCACCTCATTATCCTGATGGTACGTATAATATTACTATTACTATTGCGAATAGAAAAGATCCAAAAAACGTAAGTCTTTGGATAAATGGAAAACAGATAGGTTCATTATCTTACGACAAGATGATGAATATAGGAAAAGAAAAATACTATTATTTAGGAGTAGGAGATCCTAATAGAGAAGAAGTAGAAAAACGCAATTACCTAAACGGTACATTATCTCATTTTGCAGTATACGGAGAGATATTGAGTCAAAATGAAATAGAAAGATTAGGCGCTAATATTACTCGTAGTCTATTTAGTACTATAGAAACTAAACCTATAGTTTACTATGATGGTAAGTTTGCGAGAGACAGAGAATTATTGGACCTATCAGGAAATGATAATCATGCCAGTTGCTTTAATACATACCATAAAGAAACAGATTTTAGTACCTCTAAAAAAGTACCAATTCCTTATAGAAAAGATGGTATATTTAAAGCAGTTAAACATGAAGAAAATGGCTATGTAGACGGGTATTGGAAATCATGGCAGAGCAGAGTTAATCAAGTAGAATTTTTTAAGCAATTTTATAACGGCGGATTTGATTCTAAGAATGAAGGACTTAACACATTATATTATCAAGTAATTGATTCTAATACTAAAGATAATGTTATTTATATAAAAGCAGCGTTAACAACTAAATAAGAAAGTTTTGAAACTAGGAGTTTGTGTACCATACAGAGATAGAGAATTACATCTCAACGAATTTATACCTAAAGTAGGTAAATACCTTAAAGATAGAAATATTGATTTCCAGATGTATTTCTGTCATCAAGTTGATGATAAACTCTTTAATAGAGGAGCTACTAAGAATATTGCTGCAAAACATGCGTTGGAAGAAGGGTGTGATTATATTGTATGGCATGATATAGATATGATACCTTTAGAAGACGGTGGAGCAGATTACTCTTTTCCAAAAGACGCTCCAAGGCATATCGCTACTAAGATCGAACAGATGGACTGGAAACTTAAATACCATGAATATTTTGGAGGAGCAGTTCTATTTTCTAAAGAGCAATTAGAGAAGACTAATGGATATTCGAATGATTATTGGGATTGGGGAATGGAAGATGATGATTTATTTTGGAGATGTCATAAAGAAGGTTTAACAGATGATAGTTATTTAGATGTTAAATTTAAAGAAAAGGAATACATAAGATTTAACGGTAACTCTTCATCAGTAGAAATACCTGTACCAGAAGAATTTAAAAACTTTAATAGAAAGTCTCATACAGTTTCCGTATTAACAAGAGCATTTCAAATGCCTGAAAAAAATCCTATCTTTCTAATAGGTAGTAAAAGTAGACGATATGTAGAATATCCTATTTTTAGAATACCTGGTTATGATTACGGTATATCATTTAATAATTCTAGAGCACTATCTTGTACTTTCTGGAATACATTTAACCAGCATAACTATATGTGGTTAAAAAGATATGATAATCAATGGAGTTGGGTAACTGTAGTATTTGACGATTATAATAAACTATCACATTTTTACTTAAATGGAACTGAAGTTGATTCATTAGCAGGTTTTGGTAGCCCATCACCGTTCAAGTATGAAGGTAGACTTAAAAAGTATAACGTAGATAAAATATACTTAGGAACTACACCTTCTGAAAAAGCTGATAGCCCAGTTAAATATTTTAAAGGAGATATTGCAGCAGTTAAGATATGGGATAGAGATTTAACTCCAACAGAAGTCGAAAACTTACATAAAACTGAACCTACCGACGGATTAATTTACGACTTAGATGTAACGGATCTTAACTCGTATGAAAGTAAAGATATAACTATAAAAACAGAAGATATAGTAGTACCTAACTCCATATTGCCTTTTAGAGAAGACGGAAAGATGAGATGTTTACCTCATAAAGATGAAGGTATAATAGGAGGAATATTTGTTAAAGGAGACACTACTGCAAAAAATGAAGAAAGATACGTACTTCAAATGCAACAAGGTAAAATTGACTACAAAAAAGACGGTATATCTACCCTTAAATACGAGCTTGTAGGAGAAGAGATTCTAACTCCATGGGCTAAGATGATCAATATTAAATTATGAACACATCATACTCAAATGTAAGAGACCAGCTCAATAAAAAAGGCTGTGGATTCTGCTTGGCTAAGTGGACTCAAGTAACTATGCACCTTGGAGTAGGATTAACTCATTCCTGCCACCACCCGGTACAACATAAAATACCGTTAGCAGAGTTAAAACGTAATCCATCAGCTCTACATAATACAAGGTATAAAAAGCTTAAGAGAAAAGAAATGCTGGAAGGTAAAAGACCAGCAGAATGTAATTACTGTTGGAATATAGAAGATAACTCAGATTCATTTTCTGATAGAACTTTTAAATCAGCTGAACCATGGTCATTAGATCAAATGGAAAAGATAAAAGCTTCTGATTGGAGAGAAAATTATAATCCAAGATACGTAGAAGTATCTTTTTCTAATACCTGTAATTTAAAATGTGCTTATTGTGGACCTCAATATTCTTCTAAATGGGTAGAGGAAATAGAAAAGCATGGTGAATATAAAACATCTACTAAATTTAATAGTATAAAATTATTAAAAGAAAGAGATGAAATGCCAATTTTAAAATCTCAACCTAATCCATACATAGATGCATTTTGGGAATGGTGGCCTGACTTATATCCAGACTTACACACGTTTAGGATTACAGGGGGAGAACCTTTATTATCTCCTGATACATTTAAAGTATTAGAGTATATACAGGAAAATTGGGAACAAAATCCTAACTTATCACTAGCTATTAATACTAATTTAGCAGTACCGGATAAACTTATACAGAAAATGTTAACTATGGCAGAAGATCTAGTTAATAATAATAAAATTAGAGAGTTAATTATCTTTACTTCTGTAGAAGCAATAGGAAAGCAAGCTGAGTATACTAGATGGGGATTAAAGTATGATAAGTTTTGGGAAAATGTAGATGAGATATGTACTAGACTTCCTAAAGTAACTGTTAATATTATGGCAGCATTTAATGCTTTATCAGTATTCACTTATGGTGAGTTAATAGATAAGGTATTAGAGATGAAAGAGAAACATAATAACGGTGAGAGGTACTGGATGACAGCTGTACAATTAGATACTGCTTATATTAGGTGGCCTATGCATTTATCTGTTAAGATACTTGAACCGCAACATAAAGAGTTAATACTAGAAGCAGCTAAAAAAGCATTGCATTACGGTTCTAATAAAATGACTTCTAAAACATATGGATTTACAGATGTAGAAATCCAAAAAATTAAAAGAGTATATGATTATGCCATAGGAGAAGATTCTTTTGATACAGAAAAGTATAGAAAAGATTTTGGTATTTTTATAAAAGAGAATGATAAAAGAAAAGGAACAGACTTTTATAAAGTGTTTCCTGAGTTAAAAGAATTTTATGATAAATATAAGCCGTAGACATCCTTGGGCTTTGTGGCCTAATAGTATCTGCCCAGCATTCCTAGATGACTCAGCTGTAGATAAATTACAAGGAGACACCTACTGGAAGGTAGATGTTACATTTGAATATACCGGTATTAATATGGATAAACAAAAAGATATATTTTGTATAGTTCCTAAGTACACTGGTTTATCAATCTTTGAAAAGAGAATATTTATAGGTGTAGGACATGATGATAAAGATGATTGGCACGGTACAGATCAATTTATAGAACCTAACACTAAAGAAAGTTTTACTTTTGAACACTTTCCTAACGATAAGTTAGTTATATCTAGAAATGGTGTAAAAACCTTTGAATATAGTTTAGTTTTAAGACCGCTAGCAGTAGTTAATGATCCAATAGTATTTATCGGCACAGATAAACATACAGTACAAGACCAATCTGATGAAACAGATATTAAGTTTTACGAGTTTAAAATAACAACTAGAGATGGAGTTATATGTCATCACGATTGGCAAGAAATTATACATGCTAAATCAGTAGATAAGACAGGTAACTGCAACTTTTTATATGAGATGGCATGAATACAAGTTACGAAAGAACTAAAGAGTTAATTAAGGACATAGCTCCAAAATCGTTTTGTGCTGCTAAGTGGTACAATGTATCCATTTGGCTTGGCAATGGTAGAACTGCATCCTGTCACCACCCATTAGCTCACCCAGTACCTAAGAAAGAGTTAGAGAAAAGTGCTTCAGCTTTACATAATACTCAATTTAAAAAAGAACAGCGTAAGAAAATGTTAGAAGGTGAAAGACCTGCTGAATGTGGTTATTGTTGGAAAGTAGAAGATGCTGCTCAAGATGAAACTATTAACAGTGATAGAATATATCAAACTGCAAGATATACTGAAGAAGAAATAAAAGCATTAAAAGATATTCCTTGGGATAAAAATGTTAATCCTAAGACTGTAGAAATATGTTTTGATAACTTATGTAACTTAGCCTGCTCTTATTGTAACTCAGAATTTAGTTCTACATGGTCTAAAGATATTGTTAAGAACGGAGAATATAAGAATATGGTTACTGACGGTGGCAAAACGTATCGACAAGATGGTTCTATTGCAATGCCATTTGGTAATAAGAATGAAGGTAACATTTATGTGAAACGATTTTTTGATTGGTTTCCTGAAATAAAAGACGGTATTACTGAGTTAAGAGTATCGGGTGGAGAACCTTCTCGTAGTCCATCATTTTGGAAACTTATTGATATGAGTGATAATGAGAAGTTCGCTTTAGCAGTTAACAGTAATCTAATAATGGAAGATTCTAGATTAGATAGGTTAGTTGAAGCAGGAAAGAAGTTTGAGAAATTAGACATATACACTTCAGCAGAATGTATGTACAAGAATCAAGAATTTGTTAGAGATGGATTTGATTGGGATATATGGGAAAAAAATGTTAAGAAAGCAGTAGCATCTCCTCATATAAATGGAATGTACGTTATGATGACAATTTCTTTATTAGGTATATGGACTGTTGATAAATTTGTAAAGCAAATTGTTGAGTGGAAAAAAGAAGTAAATGATAAACATGCATTTTTTATGTCAGTTAATATACTAAGATTTCCATCATTCCAGAGTGTTACTATGTTACCTCAAACAATAAAAGAAGATTTAGCTAATAGGATTGAGAAAGTCATGAAAGAAGAATATGACTGGATTAATGACCTAGAAAGGAACCAATTAAAAAGATTGCTTATTTATTTAAGAAGGGTAGATAGTTCTATGGAAGATGTAGATGCTTATTCTAAAAAACGTAATGACCTAATTAATTTTGTAGATCAATACGCAGTAAGAAGAAACAAGCCAGTAGAAGAATATATGCCTCAAGAGTTTAATGATTGGTACCAAGAGCTAAAGAATGAAGAGTAAAGAAAAATTTATATGTTCGTTACCGTGGGAACACCTAAGCGTACACCCTCATGGTCATGCATCCCCCTGTTGTGAAGTAGACTGGTCTAGTGACATTGCTTTCGCTAAAAATAAAGTAAATGGAAAATATACATCTTCTGTCTTAAACATAGATAGAGACGGTATAGATGCTGTAATGAATAGTGATTCGTACAGACAGATCCGTAAAGAGATGTTAGCTGGTGATGTACCTGCAGCCTGTATGACTTGTTATAATCTTGAACAAGCAGGAGGTAATTCAAAAAGGCAAAGAGAAAAGAAATTATCTTTAGACTACCTTACTGAAATTACAGATGATGAAGGAGGAATTAAAACTAATATAGGTAACCTTGAATTAAGATTAGGTAATTACTGTAACTTAAAATGTAGAGGCTGTAATGCTGAATCTTCTACTTCTTGGATAAACGATTATAATAAACTAAAGAATGAAATAAATCTTCCTAGTAATTATGATGAGATTACATCAGGTACTGATAGTTCATATGACTGGGTAGAGAAAGAAGAGTTTTACGAAAGTTTATTTAAGTATACTGATAATTTACATACAGTACAAATAAGTGGAGGCGAACCTTTTTTAGTAGATAAACATAGCCACTTCTTACAATTGTTAATCGATAAAGGAGTTTCTAAAAATATTCATATCTCCTATATTACTAACGCAAATTATAATTTTGATAAAGTAGCAGAGAAGTTTTTAAGTAAACTAAAACATTTTAACCGCGTATCTATGTCTATTAGTATAGATGATTATGATAAACGTAACACATATATAAGAAGTTTAAGTAATTGGGACTTAACTATTAAAAATTTAAAGAGATATGTAAATGAATACCCAGATTTCCATTATTCTGTTACTCAAACAATAAGTGTATTTAATTTTCTTTATATAGAAGAGTTATCTCAATTTTTAATCAAAGAAGGTTTAATGAGTATTACAGGAAAAGAACCTCTCTTTATGAATGATAATTATTTATTTGCCCCAGAGTACCAAAATGTAAATATTCTACCTAAAAAAATAAGACAAGAAAAGTTAGATAGCATAGAAGGTAAAATCCCAGTTACATTCTTTAATAGATTAAAATCTAACTTTTATAATTCTGAATGTAATAATAGAGGAGCAGAATTTTTAAACACAACAGCTGCAGTAGATAGAGTAAGAAGAGAAAAAGTAAAAGATACATTTCCTGAGTTATACAATATAATAGCAAATGAGCACAAAATTTAAATTTCCTAAACACGATAAGCTGAAAAGCACAGAAACCTTCTGTATCTTACCCTGGGTACACTTAAATGTACAGCCAAACGGTGATATATACCCTTGTTGTATGGCTCCTTATGGAGATAATATAGGGAATACAAAAGATGACACTCTAGAAGAGATATGGAATGGAGATACCATGAAAGACATCAGAAAAAAAATGATACATGGTAAAAGACCTAGTCTTTGTCAAAGATGTTTTCTAATCGAAGACAATGGACTTAATAGCCCTAGGTTTACTCATAACGATTATTTTAAAAATCGTATTACAGAGGTATTAGATATGACTGATGAGGAGACTGGAGAAGCAAAAGAATTTAAATTAAGATATTGGGACTTTAGATGGTCTAATATTTGTAACTTTAAGTGTAGAATGTGTGGAGTTTATTCAAGTAGTAAATGGCATAAAGAGGCAGTAGAGCTACACGGTGATAATACGGCTTCAGACACAAAAGGAGTACTAGAATTTAATTCTAACGGTAAAGAAAATACTTTTGAATTAGTTGATAAGTTTATTAATGATGTAGAAGAGATATACTTTGCAGGAGGCGAACCTTTAGTAATGGAGGAACATTATATGATTCTAGAAAAACTTATAGCAGCAGGTAGAACTGATGTTAGGTTAAGATATAATACTAATTTTAGTCATCTTAAGTTTAAAAAATGGGATCTATTCGGTATGTGGCAAAAGTTTTTAGATGATCCTAAAGGTAATATACAATTATTTGCTTCTTTAGATGCTGTAGGAACTTTAGCAGAAGTAATTAGAGACGGAACTAAATGGAATAACGTTTACCAGAATATTAAAAAATGTCAAGGAACAGGCATACAAATTTATTTTTCTCCTACCGTTAGTCTATTAAATATGTTCTTTATAGATGAATTAATTGATGTAGCGGCAGAATTAAATATAGATGTAGATAAAATTAATGTTAATAATCTTTTAACTACCCCTAAGTTTTACGATATTAGATTATTACCTCAGTACCTAAAAGACCAGTTGATAGATAAACTTATAGACTATAGAGATAATAGAGTCCCTTCTAAATATAGAGTAGTAGTAGAATACGGCTTGGAAAGCTGGAAGAGTTTTGTTAATGAACCGTTTAGTGGAGATCAACATGCAGAAGAACAGAGTTTACTTGCTAATACTGTTTATTTAGATATAAGTAGAAAACAGTCATTCTTAGAAGTTAATCCTCAATATGAACAATGGTTTAAAGAAATAAGACATAGATTAGAGACAGCAGGTATAGATTGGAAAAAATTACCTAAAGGTAAAAAAGAAGAGCCTAAAGCAAAAGTAAATACTAGACCTTTAATATGACAAAAGTCTTAGATAAGAAAGATTGGGTCTGTACTCAACCATTTGAGTTTGCAGAAATATTTGACCATAAAATGTTTATGTGTTGCCCAAACTGGTTACCCGAAGATCTAGGAAATCCTAATAACATATTAGAAAACTTTAAATCAGAAAAAGCTCAAGCTATTAGAGATAGTATGCTTGATGGTTCATATAAGTACTGCATAGAATCTAGATGTCCTAAACTAACAGGATTAAAAGAAGGTAAAACAACTGGTTTTATACCTAAATCAGAATATATAGAAAGAAAAGACGAATTTGAAAACCAGTATCCTCATCAACTTAAATATAATTTTGACCAGAGCTGTAATTTAAAATGTCCTTCTTGTAGATTAACTTTTATAAATTACGAAGGCAAACAGAGAGAAAGAACAGAAGAGTTAATACAGAATATAGAAGACCAAGTAGGGGAAGAACTAACACATATAGAATGTACAGGATCTGGAGATGCATTTTTCTCTAGAACTTTTAGAAAATGGATGATGAGATTTGATCCTACTAAGTACCCTAAGTTACAATCAATCCATTTACATACCAATGCTACACTATGGAATGAATCTAATTGGACTAGAATGCAAAATGTACATAGATTTGTTAAGAGTTGTGAGATATCTGTAGATGCAGCTTGTAAAGATACTTATGAAAATAAAACTAGACTAGGAGGCAAATGGGATACACTAATGAGTAACTTGGAGTATATATCTAACATACCCACATTAAAAAACGTTACTCTATCTTTCGTAGTTCAGAATGATAATTTTACTGAAATGAAAGACTTTTATGAATTAGCCGGTAAAATATTTGGAGGTAAAAATAAAGAGTGGAGTGTATTTTATAATAGAGTTGTTAACTGGGGACATTGGTCAGATGAAAAATTTAATTCAGTAGATGTAGGGAATCCTAATCATTCTCAATTTCCAGAATTAATGAAGGTATATAGAACACTACCTCAAGTTACTAACATTAGACATAACCTTACTATAATATGAGTTTAAAGTGTACAAATATTGATGCTGGGTTAAGGATTCATACTGATGGTACATACTCTCCCTGTTGTTTAACAAGAGGAGTAAAGTATAAAGACCGCAAAGGAGAAGATATGAACGTTAAAACTCATACTTTTGAAGAAGCTTTCTCTTCACCTACATTAGATGAAATAAGAAATGCTTTTAAAAATAATATTAAACATCCTGCTTGCGAAACTTGTTGGCAAGAAGAGGCTTTAGGAAGAGCAAGCAAGCGAGTAAGAGATAATCAAAAAACTATAAGTGATCAGGTTATACATAATACTCCTTTTTCATTAGAGTTAAATTTAGGTAATATTTGTAATTTAGCTTGTAGAATGTGTTCTCTAGGTGCATCTATGAATTGGAAAAAAGAACACAACCTAACACTAGGACCAGATGAACAATGGTCTAAAGAACAGATAAATCAAATTGCTAAGACCTACAATAATGCCTTTACAGATGATAGTTTAATATGGGAACAATTGCATTCTAATATGAAGTATGTAAGGCACTTAGACATGTATGGCGGAGAGCCGCTAATGATGAAAAAGCAATGGGATGCCCTAAGGTATAGTGTTGAACAAGGTTATGCTAAAAATCAATACATACATTTTAATACTAACGGAACTATTTTTAAATCTGAATATGTTGACATACTTAAACATTTTAAACAAGCAGATATATCTTTTAGTATAGACGGTACACATAAATATTTTGAATATATAAGATACCCAGCTAAGTGGAATGAAACTGAAAATATTATGGAGACTTGGTTGGAAAATACAAAAGAATTTCATAATATACATTATGACTTATGCTTTACATATCAGATACTAAACGTACTTAATTATGGCGCAGTAGCTGAATGGTGCAAAGATAGAAATATAAGAATATATAGAAACGGTGTATATGCCCCTCATTACTATAATGCTACTAATATAAGGGAGAGTTTAAAACCAGCTATCATAGAAAAAATTAGAGCTACACCTGTAAGGTACCCTGAAATTAGAGAAGAATGGGAAGATATAATAGGTCATATAAATTTTAAAGAAGCTGACCCAGTACAGTGGCAGAAGTTTTTAACGGTAAATAATAATTTAGATATATCAAGAAATCAATCTTTTGTAGATTTATTTCCTGAAGAGGTTAAATTGTTTAAGTATAAATTAATCTAATGGACGCAATATTTACGTGGAAAAGATTATCGTCGTATAAAGAGTTAGAAAGTACGTTTTTTTGGCATTATGCTAAGATTAGTACTCAAACTGCAGGTAAATTTCATAATACTATATTATATACGGACGAAGAAGGCCGAAAAGACTTTGAAAGGTTTGGTATTGGTTTTAATAAAGTTATTGTACTGCCAGAATTAGAATCATTTAAAGGTAGTATTTTTAGCATACCTAAAATATATGCTATGATACAAAGAAAAGAACCTTATGTACATTTAGACTTTGATGTCTTTACTAATATAACTCATACTTCTAACGAACCAATTGCCTTCGGATACCCAGAAGTAAATTTAAAAGTATTCACTGATATAAATGAGATAGAATACTTAAACCAAAATTATCTTAATTCTTACAAAGAAGAATTTTATAAATACTACGACCGTAAAGATTGGGACTGGAGATTAGTTCCTAACTTTGGAGTTTTTATTGTAAATAATCCTTCATTAGTTTCTGACATATTTAAAGACATACTTAATAATATAGAAGAATTAAAACCTAATGAAAGTAAAGAACATAAGTATGCTTCTTTTATAGAACAGTTTTTATTTATGAGAGCTGTAGAAGACTATGATATAGATTATGAGTTTATATACGATGCAAATCCCTTTACATTTAAAGATCAGAACTTTGTGTACGTTAAAGATAAGTTAGTTAATGTAAGTTACACATCTGGTTTATATAAACATTTAAATACGTTAAAGTTTACTCATTTTCACGGATATAAAAAATACCCAGTATTTAATAATACTATAATTAAAAAATTAATAACAAAAGAAAACCCAATATAAATGTCAAAAGAAAAAAAAGAGATCAATTTACAGGAAGAAGAAGTAAATAATCTATTAGTTTTACAAAATAGAAAGACAGCTTTAAGAAATGAATTAGCCGATATCGGTCTTTTAGAGCTATCTATTAAAGATAGAAAAGAGCGTGCAAGTTCTTTTAATAAAGAGACATTAGAAGCTCAAGAACGTATAGGTAAAGAATTGACTGAAAAGTACGGACAAGGAGCTCTTGATCTCGATAGAAAAGTATTCATACCTCAAGATTAGGTTTACGATATACCCACTCTATTTATATATGTACCCTTACAGCAAATACGAATTGCGTTTTAGGTATAATGACGATATTTATAAGAGTACTCAATAATATAATTTTCAAAACATGGCAGAAACATTAATTTCCCCAGGCGTACTAGCGAGAGAAAACGACATTTCGTTTATCGCTCCATCCGCAATCGAAGCAGGGGCAGCAATTCTAGGACCTACAGTAAAAGGACCAGTAGAGGAACCAACTAAGGTTACTTCATATGCACAATACGTGAATATGTTTGGTACTACTTTTCCTTCTGGATCTACTAAACAGGAGTTCTTAACTTCTATTGCTGTTAAATCATACTTTAATCAAGGTGGTAACTCAGTAATTGTAACAAGAGTTGTAACAGGATCATTCGGAACAGCTAGCAACACAGCAGTTGCAGCAGACGATGCCGGTGCAGCACCATTTACACTTTCTACTTTAGGAAAAGGTTCAATCTATAATAACGTAACAGGATCTTCTTATAACGAAGTTGGTTACGATGAAAATAGTGACGGATCAATCAAATCAGGATCAGCTGATAACCTAAGATGGGAGATTGTAAATCAAGATAAAGTTAACGGAACTTTCGGTCTATTAATTAGACGTGGTGATGATAACTCAAAAAACAAAATAATCTTAGAAACTTGGAATGATTTATCATTAGATCCAAATTCTGAGAACTACATCGAATCTGTAATTGGTAACCAATCCAAATCAAAAGCAGTCGATAACGGACAATATTACATTACTTCTGCTGGTGAATATATCAACAGATCAAAATATATTAGAGTATCTGGTGTTGCAAGACAAACATTAGATTACTTAGCAAACGATGGTATTAACGTAAGAGTAGCAACTTCTACAGGATCTTTACCAACTGCACAATCTGGTTCATTCCACGGAGCGACTGGAGACAATGTAGTAGGAGGATCAACTAGAGATAAGTACTTTGGAGATATCAACGGAACAGATTCACAAGGTCTTACAGGAGCTTGTTATTCAGATGCAATTTCAATCTTAGGAAATCAAGACGAGTACGTTTATAATATAATTTCTGCACCAGGATTGTTATATGAATTTGGAGATCATAAAACTTCATTAGACTCAATTATTTCTACTGCAGAAAGCAGAGGAGATGCTATTGCAGTAATAGATGTACAGAACTATGGAGCTACTGTAGCAAATGCAACAGGAACAGCAGGAACATTAAATAGCTCATATGCAGCTACTTACTGGCCATGGTTACAAACTCAATCAGCTACAGGTAAAAATGTATGGATACCAGCATCAGTTGTTATACCAGGAGTATATGCATTTACTGACGGAGCTGCTGCACCTTGGTTCGCACCAGCAGGTCTTACTAGAGGTGGATTAGGAAATGTAATCCAAGCAGAAAGAAAACTTACAAGATCTCAAAGAGATACATTGTATAATGCAAATGTTAACCCAATTGCTACTTTCCCAGGAAGCGGAATATCAGTATTTGGTCAAAAAACATTACAAAAGAAGAAGTCTGCTCTTGATAGAGTAAACGTAAGAAGATTGTTAATTGATCTTAAGAAGTTCTTAGGAGATGTAGGAAAGACTTTAGTATTCGAACAAAATACTATCGCAACCAGAAATGGATTCTTAGCTACAGTTAATCCTTACTTAGAATCAGTAGTACAAAGACAAGGTCTTTATGCTTACAGAATAGTAATGGATGATTCAAATAACACTCCTGATACTATTGATAGAAATCAATTAATCGGTCAGGTATTTATTCAACCAGCTAAAACAGTTGAATTCGTAGTACTAGACTTTACAATTGAGCCAACAGGTACAACTTTTGGAGCATAATTTTAAACTAACGATATTTATAATAAAGAAATAAAATGGCAGTACTAGATCCAAACGAAATAATGTTCAGAGCCTTCGAGCCGAAGGTACAAAATAGATTCATCATGTATATCGACGCAATTCCGTCTTTCATGATTAAGAATGTAACGGCTCCTTCTTTCACAGATGAGGAAGTTAAATTAGATCACATGAATACTTACCGTAAGATAAGAGGTAAGAGAAATTGGGAAAATATGGATATGACTCTATATGATCCAATAACTCCTTCTGGAGCACAAGCTGTAATGGATTGGGCAAGATTATCATACGAATCAGTTACCGGTAGAGCTGGATACTCAGACTTCTACAAAAAGGACTTAACACTTAATGTATTAGGACCTGTAGGTGACGTTGTTAGTGAGTGGGTAGTTAAAGGTGCATTTATAACTAATATGGCACAAGGATCATTTGACTGGGCTACTTCTGATGTTGCAGAGCTTTCAATTACTGTAGCAATGGATTATTGTGTATTGAATTACTAATTAAAACTGACCATAAAAAATTAAAGCTCCTAATAAGGGGCTTTTTTTTTGGATATAGTTGGTTCCAAAGTATAATTTTCTTATATTTATTAATAGAACTAGTTTTAAATAATAAAGTATATGAACAAAGAAAGCAAATTTCCTAGCGAAATTGTAGAATTACCTTCTAAAGGCTTATTGTATTCTGAAGAATCACCTTTATCATCCGGAAAGATAGAGATGAAATATATGACTGCAAAAGAAGAGGATATTCTAACTAACCAAAATTACATCGAAAGAGGTGTAGTAATAGATAAACTATTACAAGCTTTAATCGTAAACAAAGAAATAGACTATAATGATCTATTAATAGGTGATAAAAATGCCTTATTGATAGCAGCTAGAGTACTTGGATACGGTAAAGATTATGAATTTAACTACGGTGACACAAAAGAGATTATCGATCTTACTCTGTTAAAAGAGAAAGACTTTGATTCTAAAGCGTTTAAAAAAGGTAAGAATGAATTTACTTATACATTACCTACTACTGGAGTTGAATTAACGTATAAATTGCTAACTCACGGTGATGAAGCAAAGATTCAAAGAGAACTTACTGGACTACGTAAGATCAATAAAGAAGCTTCACCTGATTTATCTACAAGATTAAAGTATATGATTACAGCTGTCAATGGTGATGGTGAAACTAAAACTATTAGAGATTTTGTTGATAATGAATTCCTAGCTAGAGATTCTAGATCATTTAGGAAACACATCGAAAACATTTCTCCAGATGTAGATATGAAATTCTACCCGGAGAACGGTCCAGAGGAGGGGGTGACGATACCCATTGGGGTTACCTTTCTTTGGCCTGACGCAGCAATATAGGGTTAATCTGTTTACTCAGATTCATGAGATAGTATTCCATGGTAAAGGCGGTTTCGATTACGATACCATTTATGGGATGCCAATCTGGTTACGTAATTTTACATTTAAGAAGATGAACGATTACTATGAAGAAGAATCGAAGGCTTCTAAAAAAGGAACACCGGCTAAATCAATGCCGAAAGGACCTGCAATAAGAAAACCTTCTTATAGTACTAAGGCTCGC
>VMHT01148964.1_pt1 | contig 52115 bp, 61 predicted proteins | sample 4693611 | NCBI WGS metagenome assembly VMHT01 (sample SAMN12280063, study PRJNA550983) | marine metagenome | isolation source: seawater sampled from same location over 5 years 0.02-0.2 micron viral filtrate | place: USA: collected off the coast of southern California halfway between the port... ... | reverse complement strand
CCCGAACCTGAAGAACCTGACAGAGCACGATTGGGAGATGATAAGCCTACTCCTGTCAAGCCTAGAGATACAAAGGGACGAGTCGACGATACAGTAAAAGAATCTGAGCCTGACTATGAGTCACGTACGGACATATTAGAAGGTCCAATATTTACAAGTGAAGTTTCAGATATACTTGCCAATGAAAAAGTTAAATTGCAAAAGGAAATGATTGAACTAACTAATTTATCAGGGACTGTAGACCAAGTAAAACGTTTACAAGAAAAAGAGGGTAGATTAGTAGAGTCAATGAAAGATTTTGAGTTAAAAAAATACCGTTCCGGCACGGTTGGCGACTCTCGAATGTTCGTATTTGCTAGAGAAATAAATAGGAATGAATCTTTTGTAAAAGGTAAAATAAGTGAAGAGTTTATAGAAACCGATTTTTATGGAGAAAAGTACGACAATAAACTACAAAGAGACTTATTTGAAAGAGTAATTAACGACACTATAAAAAAACACACTGATTATTTGGCTAATAAGCACGGAAATGCAAGAGGAAATGTAAATGCTTTTAGAACCAATAATTTAAAAGAAGCATTTAGTTCTTTAGAACCGTTAGCTAATTTAGGCTCTGTAGATACGGAAGTGTTTAAAAAATTTGTAACTCCTATGGATCTTATTGCTTCAGCTACAAGAGAGTATGCTAATAGAAATAGGAGGGGGGAGGATCAAATTGAGCCAGTAAATAGAGCGCTTATAAATATATTAGGAAAAATGAGCGATCTAAAAAATATAAGGAACGATATTAAAGAATTTGCTACAAAAGAAGCAAAACGACTACGTAGTTTGAAACCTGCAGCTTATGACAGAGATACCGCAAGAGCTAGAGAAAGGGCAGGAAATAGGTACGATGCTGCAAGAACTGCACGTAAACATTTGCAAGGTTTAATAGACGACTACGAAAAAATAGGGACAGTTGAAATACCTCAATTAACCGATAGGCTACAAAAAACTTTAGATGGAGAAATACCAAGTCCAACAAAAGAGTTTGTTTCCGAGGTAGTGAAAGAAAAAGCAAGTGATATAAAAGAAGGCGATACTGTTACTTTTTACAGAAATTTAGATAAATCAAACCGAGAAGAAGGCACAGTTTTAGCTGTGTTACCTAGAGCGTTTTTAGTCAACCCTAAAGGAGAACCTCGTTCGGTTAGAGTACCAATACCTAAAAGACTAACGCAACTAAAAAAATCAAGTTCTGATGAACCTATGTATAGCGAGCTAACAGGAAGTGGTAGCCGCGTAGGTACTTTAACAGCCGAAGCAGATTTAGAAAAACTATATGAGTTGCTAGGTCCTGATATATATGGTTGGGACATAATACCAACAGTTGCTAAAGAAACTATGCAGAACTCAGCGGATGCCATAGAAGCCGCTCAAAAATTGGGTATTGTTAAAGAAGGTAAATTTTCTTTTGAAATAGATAGGCAGTCTAGAACCGTAACTATAAAAGACAACGGTATAGGTATGTCTCCTGAAATAATACAAAAAGCTTTTTTATCTATGGGTGGTAGTGAAAAACAAGGTTTAGGAGCTGATGAATCAAAAGGAGGAAAAGGTCTTGCTAAGATGGGTATATTAGGGGCCGCGGAGTCTTTTGATTTGACTACTGTTCATACAGCCGAAAAAACTGGTAAAAAAGATAAAGACGGTAGAGCAATATACAGACGCAAAAAGACCCCTTCAAAAACTATTATAAAAGGAGAGAACCCAAAAAAAGCTATGACAGGTACTCCTGTTACTTTTGAAGAAATAACTAAAGGCATTAAATTTTCTGAAACAGGATCTACTTTAGTTTTGAAGTTTCCTGAAAAATATAGAGATTTTAATATATATTTTGATGGTTACATGCCCGTATTAAGCAGACCTTTGTTTGGAAACATAGAAGTATTAGCAAATGAAGAGGCGTTACCAACCGGAAAAAACTTTCCTTTTGATAAATATCAGGAACCTTTAAACGTTACATTTGATTGGGGAGAGGCAGATATATATTTTAGTAACGCCAAAAAGAAAAAACCCACGCATACTGTATTAATTTCAGGTATATATCAGTTTGATGTAACGCAGTCTACAGAAGGGGATGCTTTAACTTTTGATGATAAACCAATACCTTACGACATAATAATTAACTTAAAAGCGAAGTACGCTCCTGGTGATACTGAAGGTCCTTATCCTATAAACAATAGCAGGGAAAATTATAACCCTAATCTAAAAAAAGACATAAAAGCTTTAAACGCTTATATAAAACAAATTTATTACGGGGAATATGCTTTAGAACAAAGAGACAACTTTAAAGACATAATATCTTTGCCTATACAAGAAATAGAAGATGAGTTTGACTTAAACGATTCTTCGCAAAAAAGACTAGAAGACAAATATGAAGACGCTGCTAAGGCTTTTGCAAAAAATAAAGAGGCAGAAAAAAAAGCAAAAGCAGAAGTAGAAAAAGTTAAAAAGTCTAGGCCTAAACAAGTTGTTATATCAAATAATCAAGTTATAGATAAAAACACTCAAAAGATTGTTGTTAGCGAAAAACAAGTAGAAGCAAGTTTTAAGGCGCAGAAAGCTGCTCCAACCCCTGCAGATTTTGACGTAATATTCGAGGGTAAAACTGAGGATAAACCTATATTTCATAACAACACCAACATGGTGTTTGACCCACAAAAAAATGCTGAAGACAAAGAAGCGATATTATTTTTTAGTAAGTTAGGTTCTATATTTATAGATATAAAAAATACTGTTTATAAACTTTACAGCGAAGGAAAGCTTAGAGGAAACTATGGGTCTTTGGCTCCTGGATCTTTACATTATGTAGGTATTTCTATAGATAAAAAATACGCTGGAGTAAATATAGTTAAACCATATAAAGCAGTGCTCTTAAATCCGTTAGGGTCTCATACGCCAGATGAAAGTGACATGTTTGTTATTATGAATGATTACTTTACAACCATGGTTCATGAGTTAGCTCACGTAGCGGTTAGAAGTCATGATGCTAATTTTGTAGCGGCTATGGCTAATATAACTAGAGAGCTTGTAAGAGCTGGTAAAGAAGACTATTATAAAACTGCTATATATGCAGCTATTGCAGATCATGGTGAGGCATTACTTAAATTAAGGAGTAAATTTGATGAATTCCAAACAGTTAATCGGTTCTCTTCTCTTGAGGACACTGACGAAGCCGTCGCCGCTAGGAGGCCTGAAGATCGCGAAGTCGGAGGTGAAGATGCGATACGCCCTAGCCGCTCAAGAAGGGAGCCTAGAGGGGTTAGCGATGATGACCCCGTTTCGTTCGGCCCTGAAAGCCGAGACCCCGGAGCAGTTCCAGGAGATCGTGGAGGACGTCGCGGGCGCGCCAGCAGACCAGTTGAAATTGTAGACACCCCAAGCGGGTTAGAAGCTTTAGGTTCAAAATTAGGAGTAAGACCTGCGTTTGAAGATATAAAATACTTTTTCTCAAAGGTTCTGTTTGGCAAAAATCCATTTCCGCAGGAAAAATTTATAAGGGCTTTTTTAAAAACTTTATCTATAAGACAAGTTGAAGAGTTAAATGACATGGCTAAGGTTTTTGTGGGGGACAGCAAACAACCTGAACCGTTAAACTTTATAAAAAAACTTATCAGATTAGCTGGAGATGACATACCTAACTTTAGAACCGCGGTAATTAGGCGAGCAGCAAAACCAACCGACTTACTTGCAAAAATATCTACAGGGCGAGAAGGTGTAGCAATGATAGAAAAGTTGGGTGCAGTAGCTATAGAATCTACTTCTAAAAGCCAAGATCCTAGAATTGAAGCAGACAGAGAAGCAAACCCAGAACTAGCTGAAGCTTACGACGAATTATCTGATGATGCTAAAAAAGCTTATACAGGTATGCTAGAGTTTTATCGAAGTCAGATAAACGGTCTAAAAGAAGATTTAATTGCGTCGGCTGCTAGATTTATAGACCGTAGCACACCAGAGGGTGAAGAATCTTATGCGGAAGCTAGAAGAGAAATAGAGGAACAATTTAGAGAGATAGATAGATATCAACCTTATTTTCCTTTAAAACGTCACGGAGAGTATTGGCTACAGCTAGGAGACAATGAAGATCCTGACAAAAGCTTTTTTGTTTTTGAATCCGAACTTAGGAGAGACAGGGTAAAGGAAGAATTTAAACAGTATTTAAGAGAGCAACATACGTTTGGAGATAGGTATAAACCTGTCACTTCAGGTAATCAATTTCTTAAGGATGTTTTAATGCAACAAGTAGTACCTCACTCTTCAGAATTTATTACTAAACTTGAAAGAGTGGTTGACAGAGTAGCTGCAAACCCTAAAGTGGGCGATGTAAATAAATTTAAAGAAGTTATGAAAGACAGTATAAGGCAGATAGCGTATATGCTTGCCGCTTCTGGTAGCTTCAAAAAAATGTTTATGAATAGAAAAGCTATACAAGGAGCAAGTACAGACATACAAAGAGTATTTGGCGAATCTGTAATAAACATAGCTTATCAGAGAACTAGGATACGTTACTTCACTGAGTGGAATGATCTTTTAGTAAAAGCTTCTGAGATAATAAATAACAGGATAGAGCAAGACACCCCTCAGCAAAAATTTTTACGTAGCGTGCTCCTTGAGATGCAAGAAAGAACTGACCAAGTTTTAAGCTTAACACCTACAACTGGATGGCATAAATTATCTAACTCTATTACGAATGCAGTATTTTATTGGTTTCTTTCCGCTCCAGGCTCGGCTTTGATTAACATATTTGGTATGACAAACGTATCACTCCCAGCCATAGCTGCTAGATACGGTATAAAAAAAGCTACTCCAAAATTTATGTCTTATGTGTTTAAATATGCGTACAGACCCGACTTTATGTTTACAACTGATTCCGATGTAAGAGGTATACCACTATCTCCTAAAGTTAGTGGGGTAGGCGTAAAGTTTGTATCACCACATAAAAAATATGCAGAGAGTCTACCACCTTTACAGCAACAAGTTTTAAAAGACTTAGAAAACCACATTGATGCTTCTTTTGCATATGATGCTGCAAATTTATCCGAACGACCTGTTGATTTATATGCAAGCCCTTTTGAAAAAACAACTAGATTTTTAGCTGCTTTATTTCACAACTCCGAAAAATTCAACCGAACTGTTGTTGCTTTAACTATGTTTGATTTAGCTTACGAAAAATATGCAGGTGGAAAAGATGAAGTTAGAGAGTTAGCAAAATCGGGTGGAGTTAACTTAACCGCTTACAATTTAGCAGTAGAAGAAGCTAAATACATGTTGTATAAAACCTTGGGCGACTTTACACCTTCAGGTAAAGCACCTATTTTAAGGCATCCATTAGGTAAAGTGATTCTACAATTTAAAGGCGTAGCGTTGTTTTTAACATTTAATAATCTTAGAGACGCGCAAGTTGGCCTATTAAAAGTGAGCGGAGACCCTTCTGTAAAAGAACTAAGGCAAAAACTACTTGAGAGAAGTGATTTAAGTGAGGAAGAAGTTGAACAAGAAGTAAATGAATATAAAACTGGGCAAGATAGAGCCATGAAAGAAATGCGTAAACGTCTATTCTTAACGAGCACTACTAGTGTATTGATGGCAGGAGTAAAAGGTTTTGCTTTTTACAGTTTGTTTAAGGCTTTGTATGAGTTAATTAAATATCTATTTGAAGATGATGAAGATGAAGCACCAATACCTTTATTTGCAGAAGATTTTGATACTGTAGTTTATGAAGGTTTGAAAGATGGCTTAGGTAGTTTAGGTGTAGGTGAAGAACAACGCACTAGAATAGCGTCCGCTTTAATGCGAGGTGCGATAGAAGAATATACAGGCATGGGTGTACAGGAAAGAATAAGTTTAAATATACCTGACTTATGGGTTAGAGATTCTATTTATACTAAAAACGCTGAAGAAACACTGCGAGAGCAAATGCTTAGTAATTTAGGTCCTGCTTTTTCTTTAGCTACTAATTTTGCCAAAGCCGCGGACATGTTTAATCAAGGTAAATATTTAAGAGCGTTTGAAGATGCCGCCCCCGCTATATTAAAGGGTCCTCTAATGGCAGGTAGATATGCACTAGAAGATGGAGTAAAAACAAGAACTCTAAATACCATGTTACGCAAAGGAGAATTGTCTACAGGTGATTACATTTTAAGGTCTATAGGAGTTGCCCCAGCGAAGGTAGCAAGGGAAACCGAAAAAAGACGTAAGATGTTTAAAGCTTTAGCGCCTGTTAGGAACGAGAGGTCAAACATACTAGCTGCATATACAACCGCTGAGATATTAAAAGACTCAAAAATGCGATTTAAAGCAGAGCAGAAAAGAGAGTTGTTTAATGCGAAATATCCAGACTTTGCAATAGAAGATAATGCCGTATCAGAGTCGGTGGAAAGAGGTATAGAATATAGAGAACAAGCTGCAGATTTTGGTGGTGTTAAAGCTTCAGAAGAAACATTTACCTCTACAATAAAAGGTGTAGGAGAGTGACAAAATATCCGTTAGTATCTGGTATGAAAGAAAAAACTAGACCACCTTTGGTTCTAGTAACTTGGTATGATGCAGAACATGAGTTTGGATGGAAAGACGGCAACACAAACATAGAACCCATAAACCTTCCGTTAGTTTATAGCATTGGTTGGTTTATATATTCTAACAAACACGGTGTTAAAATATGTCAAACCTGGACGGTGGATAATCATGCACAGACACTTGTAATACCAAAGAACATGATTCAGAAAGTTGAAGAGATATGGCCCGAAAAAGAAATAGTAAAGGACAGTACAAAAAGTACGGCAAAGCCCATTATGAAAAGAACAAAAAAGCCTACATCGAAAAAGCCAAGAAAAACAAAGCAATAGAAAAACAAAAATGGGTGGCATTTAAAGCTACCTTGTCATGTACTCAGTGTGGAGAAGACCACCCTGCAGCCTTAGATTTTCATCATGTAAAAAGAAACAAAACCAACATTAAGCTACATCGTCTAGTAAAAGACGGTCGGTTTAAAAAAGCATATGAAGAAATAAAAAAATGTGAAGTGCTATGCGCTAATTGTCATAGAAAGTTGCATTATGAAGAGCGTAAAAAAAGCCCCACGTTGCGTGGGGCAAGAAAGGAAAGTACATGTCAAGATCATTATACTACTCAATCCTCCAAAAACGCAAGCCCCTCAGCTTGTTTTCTATTACAGACCTACAAACGACCTTGTACTTAAACCTTTTAGCCTCTGTTTTAACCACCGACTCTGCATCTTTAGTGTCGGTACAAGGTAAAAAGAAGGACCACCCTACCTTTACCGTATTCCAGTTAATCTTGTACGTCACTCCCTGTATCTTCATTTTTTAATTCTTCTATATATTCTGTTATGTCAATAAATCCTGATATGGTGCAATCAAACTCGTAACAAGCCACGGCAGGAGTGGTAGTCTCCAAGCCTTTATCTATTCTCTTATTTAAAGAAGATAGATATACCCCATCGTTTTTTAAAGAGTTCAACACATCTCGTAAAGTTATTTGGTTGTCGGCACAATATTTCTTAAAATGCTTTGCTGCTATATACATCTTCCTGGTGTCTGGTTCTATGCGTATACATAACTTAGAACTTCTCGGTACCAGTATAGGTAAATGCTCGGCTCCAGACCTTCTATCTAAATCATTATTAACAACTAATATACTTGTTCTGTTTTCGTTTATGAACTCGCCGATAGTTGCAGCATGATCCGCAGACGGAGCTTTTATTTCTGAACGCATAATGTCCATGTTTTCTACAACCCACTTTAACACTTTACCTATATCTATTTCTTTTGGTATCAAACCAAGACGTTTGGCTATCCTTGCGCCGCCAATGTTACATGCAATAATTGCAGACCAGAACCTTTCTCGGCTAGTAAAGCCTACTCTTTTATCTATGTATGCCTGAACTTTTTTTATTTCTTCTATAACATCTTTTTTATTTTTAACAATGTGCTGTGCGTATATAGGTCCTGCTAAACCGTAGTTCTCTGACAACGCATCGTCAAACATTGCTTGAGCAAAAGCTTTTGGCATTTTACTTTCTTGTGGTACATCAAACTCTAAAAATCTCATTAGTTCACCATCAGGTGTTTTCTTAGTAGCACGTAACTTATCTACCATTGAAGCATTAGAAGTTGTAATTGCTATAGTTGCCCACTTTGTAAAGTTTGCCCTTTCTTCATTAGATGAAGCTTTCATTCTACCCGCACCTCTACCTTGTGTTATAGAAAATACTAAATCAGAAAACTGCTCTCCCGGCATAGCAGTTACTTCATCCATAGCTACCGACATATTATTTAATATACCCATTCTGTGAATCTTGGTAGCAAGAGTATCTCTAGGAATCATAACCAACCCGTTGGGGTCGCCCCACACACTCTGTGCCATACGCAAAGATGTTGTTTTTCCTGTACCTGATGTGTTGTTGACTAGGTTTATAATACCGCCTTTGTAGTTCAAGAATTTAAGGAGTGGAGCCCCAAACCCTGTAAAAAATCCAAAAGCTTGGACGTGCATGTCGCGCTCGCCATATATAGCCGCAATGTTTTTCCATGCTTCTAAACTACCTTTTGACTCTACGAAGTCCACCAACTCTCTTACTCTTGATGATGGTGGACTAAACATTATAGTTTCTCCATCTAATTCTTGTTTACCTAGAATAAACTTAGTATCATTATCTACCCATCCAAACTGTGATCTCATAATTTCTGCTTTCTTTATCATTTGTAAATGTTTAAAAGATTTAATTATATAGTTTATAATTTCAGCCATTTGCTTTTTACCGCCAATCACACCACTGTGCGCTAGTTTCTTTTTTGCTTCTTCGGCCGACAAAACATCTTGAGCTGATATAACTAAACCTTTTTCCCCATCTAATGGAAGTGTGTGTTTTATAACTGCTACCTCTCCGTCAACTGGGTCTATCATTCTCTTATCTAAATACAATTGATGTTCGTATATTAGTTGTGGTTCTTCTTCCTCAACCTGAGTATATATACCTCCATTTTTTGCAAACATATAAGGCCAAGGTAGTTCTGGAAGTGTTGCTTCATTCAAGTCGCCCTCACATACCAAGTCAGGCTCTGCTAAAACTTTATCTCCTAGTTGTATGGGCGAAGTTATTTTATTTTTATGTGCACACTCTTCACAACCTTTTGGGTTCAACCCTTCAAAAGTTTCACATCTATACGGACCTTTTATTTTACTAGCTGCATCTTCGGTATCGTTATAACTGTACTTAGAAGAATCTCTTGACATGGCATGTATTGCCTCTGCACTGTCGGCGCAGTTAGCAGCTATGGATATGCCTGCCCTCCAAAGTGGGTACTCTACAACTTCTTGATTCTCTCGTATAAAGTTTATTTGGTTACATGTTTTTATATTTTCAAAAACACTTTGTTTATTTTCTGCAAGAGCTAAAGTTAAAGCACTTACCTTTTCTTTCTTAGGTGTTGATTGTATTTCACCAACAAGTCCTTTAAAAAAGAAAAAGTTTACTGGCTTTGCATACTTACCAATTAACTTACATTCTTTTGGTGGGTTGGTTTTATAATTAAAAGAACCGGGGAATCTAAGTATCCTTCCCTCATCTTCTGTTACTGCAGGGTCGGCATAAAATTTATGTGTATCACACAATGCCTTCAAAGACCTAGCCACTGGTTTCCAATCTTTTGGGTGTATAACATTCTCAAGAACCCAATAAGCATGTATCCCATTTCCAGAGCTAATTATTGTTGGTTTTGGAAGTCCTATCGTATCGCAGAACTGACGTAGAGCTGCGGCCCCCTCTCCCTGATTTTTATATTCTTTGAGAGGTCCACAGTCTACATCTAAGTAAAAAATCTTACAGTATTCTGCGGTGGCCTGAGAACGTCTATCTGTATTGTATCTACTACAACCAAAATAAATATTGCGTTCTTCAGACCTCCATTTTTCTATGAGCTGATAAGCAGCCTCAAAGGTTTCTACACATTTCTGCGTAGTGTCCCTCTCCCCTTTGAAGCCGCCTACCCATAGCCACCCTTTGTCCCCTAGGACATATTCTAAAAAGTGCATCAGTCGTTTTCTGTCCAAGCGTTCATTACAGACTCTAGGTCTTTCCCGCTTTTAGGACTACCATCTGAGTTATGCGTAACCTTTTTAGTTTCTTTCTTTTTTGGCTCTATAACAACCGGCTCTTCAACTTCTTCAATTTTAGAAGCAACAACAGTATCAGTGTTTTTGTTATGTTGCTCCATTACATTTTGATTAAAGCTATCAGCCCAAGCTACAAAATCCCTAAAAGTTTTTTGGTCTGCTTCAGTCATACTGACATCTTTTTTAGTAACAGATACTTTAGGTATAAAATAAGTCAACCCGCTTTTACCCGCTTTTGCATCAGTATTAAATTCTAAAATACATTGTGGCGGAAGAAGTTTACTAGTAGCAATCTCTTTTATAACAGGCTCAAATATTTTAAAAGCTTCTTTCTTAAAGTCTGCTACAAAAGGTATGCCTGTAGACTTAGAACAATCTAATTCTTCCCCAGATTCATCTAAAGCCTTATCAAAATACACTTCCCCTAAGATAGTGCGTACCCTATCAACATCTTTTTGTTCTTGAGGTAAAGAAGCATAGTCTTCAACATACCCTGCTTGACGACCACAATTAAATCCACCATCCATATCTGGCAAATTACTTTTTAAATCAGTAGCCAATGTAGTTTTTACATATCGGTTGTCGTTTAAAATATATCTTTGGTACATAAACCGTTGAAGAAACAGTCTTACCTTGGGGTTTTTTTGATACAGCTTTGCCCCGTTAGATAAGGTTAGCTCATACACACCTGCATCTATAGCTGTGTATTCTGTTTTCTTTCCTTTGATAACAGTTTCGCTTTTTACACCTTCATGCAATATTTTTAACCTTGCTAAAGTGCTTGACTTAGCTTTAGTTTCTAAGTCTTGTGACATACCCATAGCTTCTTGTAGGGCACTAAAATCGTTTACATCCGTTAAAGTTAAATCTGACATAATATCTAATCTCCTGTAATTAAAGTTTTACTTCTACACCCATTTTTTTACGTAATTTAAAAAAATGTTTCTGCTCTAATAAATCCATAGGCATATTAAAAGTTAAGCACTCATCTACTTCTTCAGAATTTGCTCTCTGTTGAATGTAGTCTATTTCATGCCTTTTTAAATGCCGTATTGGTTTAAAAGAAATCCTATAAAAATTATTTTCGTCAATCTTATCTATCTCTGTTACTACACCATCCACGCTTTGACCTTGTTGGTACAACCTCCTTACATATTGTAAGAACCCCATGTCTTCAAATACATTAGATTTATTAAACAACGACGTGCTTGAAATTACTAATTGGTACACAGGGCCTTTTAAATTATCTTGTAAAGAGACTGCAATTTTTTGGTGCATCTTACAAGCTTTTGAATTGCCTTCTCCTGAGCCTTGTATATTTTTAGGGCACTTAATACAAAACGTTGCTTGAGGTTCGTCTACATCATAGTCTGGTGTTTTACCATCCGAAGAAAAACAAGTAGGTGTTTTCTTAACCCCTTCTTCAAATGGTGTGTCATAGTATTGTCTATGTATATTCGGAGCCGCAGCTATCACAATAACTCTTTGAGGGCTCTCAATATTTTTAGCTAGTAGTCTATTCATTTTCTACGCACAGTAACAGAATATTTACTGTCGGCATTTAACCCTTCTGGTAGTACGTCAGGGTTTTCTTCTAAGAATAGTTTGATGTTTGATTGATGTATTCTCCGTTCTAAAAGATCAAAAGCATCGTGCTCTTGAATAAATCTGTACATAGCCTCCCAATTGTCTGTCCAATATCTAGACTTTACTGTTTGATAAGCCGTGCCATGCGGAGTTTTAATACTAGTTGCGCCTGTTTCTTTTAGAATGTTTTGTAGCTGTTGGTTAACAACATCCAACTGCTCATCTAGTTTAGCGATTTGTTGGTCTGATTCTTTGCGAATTTTATCTTTCGCGTCTCTTATTTTTAAGAGCACTTTTACTAATTCGTTTGCGTTAAAACTTGACATAATTTACTTCCTTTCAAATTGTTCTTCTTCGTTAAACAATATAAGACACTTTTATCTTAACATTTTATAGTTAAGTTTCCAACTCTTTTTTATAAAGATCCACTAATTTTGTATGATTTTTTAATTTACTCTGTAACATTTGATACAATCTTCTTTCTACTGGACTGCCTGATATGTGAAATATAGTCATAGGGCTATCCTGCCCCGGTCTGTCAATTCTAGCGTTGGCTTGTAAATATGTTTCCAAAGATGTCACAGGTGCATACCATATAATCGTATCTGCAGCAGTTAAAGTTACCCCATGCGATGCCGCCTGTGGTTGTATTATTAATACATTAGGGTGCTTGGTTTCTTGAAATGATTTAAATATTTGCGATCTTTTAGTTACAGGAACCGAACCGTTTATTATTTCACTTGTAATTTTGTGTTTGTCCAAAAATTCACTAAGTAATTGTATAGTATGTTTAAAAGGCACAAACACCAGAACTTTATTACTAGCTTCTTCAATTACTTCACGCACAACATTTAGTCTGTTTGACACGTCAAACTCTATTACCTCTTTAGTGTCGGTGTAAACTGCACCCCCTGATATTTGTAATAGTTTGTTTAAATTAACAGCCGCGTTTACAGAACTTATTTCTTCTCCGGCAGCAGTCATGTACATGTCTTTTTTTAATGTTTTATAATATTTATCTTGTTGTGTAGTCAAAGGTGCTTCTCTGTTAACGTGTGTTACAGGAGGTAAATCCAGGCACTCTGCTTTTGTAAACCTGACAGCAGGTTGTAGCATATTAAATACAATACTCTCTGCATCATCTTTAGGTACCCATTTAAATCTGCCCACGCTGTACATAACCATATCTCTAAACCTACCAAAAAATCTAGGGCATCTATCAGGAACGCAAAGTTTACCAAGACCGAACGCATCAACTGGAGATTGTGCAGCAGGAGTTCCAGTCATTAACCACAGCCATGTATTAGAGCTTATAAGCCTTTGCATAGACTTCCATCTTTTTGTAGATATAGACTTATAAGCATTTGCCTCGTCAATAATAATTAAGTCAAACCCTGCTTTTTTGATGTCTTCTTCTACAATCTCTATACCGTCATAGTTGATAATCACGTATTCGGCATCTGAGTTAATTATGTCTTTACGTTTTTCTCGTGTACCGTATGCTATGTTAACTGTTCTGTGCAGCGCAAACTTAAATAAATCCGCTTGCCATGCAGAATGTATAATGGACAACGGACATACAACCAAAACCCTTTTAATCTTACCTAGCTTCATTAAATAATCTGATGCCCATATTGAGGAAGCTGTTTTACCCGTGCCTTGTTCGTTAAAACAAAAACCACGTTTAGTAATAGATAAAAAAGAAGCTGTGACTTTTTGATGCTCCATAGGTTTAAAGGGTCCACCCCATTCATAATCTCTCTCCATTGGAGATGGAACGTTTTTAAATCTAAGCTCTTTTAAAGTTTTAGCCTCTTCAAAATCCCAATGAACTAACACCTTACTAAACTCATTGTCTTTTTTAATTACTTTACTTTTTGTAATTGCGTTAGTTATACGCTCAGGGTATTTAGTATTTACTAACAAGGCTTTATTATTTACTACTTGCATTAAGCGTTCTTCTTTACTGATCTATCAGAGTTACGTTTAAAAGACCTGTTTGTACTAGCTTTAACAACTCTAAGGTTTTTCTTATTGTTAGTGCCTCCCTTAGAGAGAGCTTTTTTATGGTCAATATCTTTACCTTCTCTTTTGTCGGCTTTACCGTTTTTGTTTTTATCTACACCTGTTTTATCCATAGCGTATCGAGCACGTTCACGAGTATTACGTCTTTCTTGCTCGTTTCTTTTTTTCTGCTGCTGATATTCTTTTTTGTAAGGTCTTGGTTTATTTACGTAAGGCATTTTTTAACTCCTTTTTTTGACTTATAGGCACCCAGTTAGTTATTTCTTCAATTGTTCTATTACAACCAATACAGACGTTATCTTTTAATTCACAAACGCCAACACAAGGCGATTCAATTTTCATATTTCACAACCTCCTGCAGTACATGCTAACTCTTGTACACCTTTAACGTTGTCGTCTTCTTCTACTAGCTTACTCCACTCAATTGTTGTGGGCATCTTGGCTAACATTTCATTGTATTCTTGTTCGGTACACTCTTCGTATGGAGCTTGTTTGTAAGTTCCGCCATCCCAAGGTAAGAAAGATATACCCGATATATCGTTGAAGTTATTCCATACCCAAGCACCTACGTCTAGCCATTCGTCTTCTTTTACAGAAATAGTTACCGACGGCTTATGCTCACACCAATGCTTCTGGTACATCATCCATAACTTTAAATGGTCAACCGCTGTTAAGTCTTCTCTAACTTTACAACCGTCTGGAGATTTTATTGGAAAGGAAAACACAGCGGTTGAGTCTGGTTTCATCGCACAGTCTTCTGTCGGTACACCTGCTTCTTTTAAGAAGTGTGTGAGAGGGTCTTTCTTATCTCCACGAACCCTGCGAATATAATAAGGGCTATGTCTAGTATGAATACCACTGGCAGAATTAACAAGCTGACTAACAGTCCCACTAGGCTTAACACAAGTAATTGAAGTCGATTGAGGGATTCCGAGAAGAACAGATAAGTCAGCGTTTGTTTTAACAGCCGCCTGTTTGAGTTGCTCAAGTTTTTGTTTAGTATCATCAGTAATTTCCGACATCCATTTATTATCTAGTATACCAGTCAATGACACCCCAAGAAGTCTTTCCTCTTCTGTATTCTTTTTCCACACTTTCCGTAAATAGGGAAAGTTTGTTAGTGTGGCTTGCCATGTACCTAATATAGTAGCTATCTCAACTTTTTCTTTTATGGATTCAAACGTATCGTTCTCACGTACCACAACCTCTGAAAGATTGCAAAATTCGTATGGACGCAAAATTATCTCACTACAGGGATTAGTTCCGAAATCATAATTAGTATCACGCCTTCCAATTGACTTAGCTTGTTTCTTAGATGCGTCTCTAGAAAAAATACCTCGTTCTCCAGAATGACTATTATATAAACTTGTCCACTCATGTAAGAACAAACTTACATCAGGTTTCTCTTCATAGATAGCTGAATTATTAGCTAAAGCTCTTTGACCGTTTTGCTCCCACCATGCACCTGACTTACACTCTCTCATTTTTGAGTCCTCTAAATCAGATAAAGAAATCATAGCTGACCTACGCACACCACCGACTACAACAATCTGACCTACCATGCACATTATGTCGTGACACTCTATAGAAGAAAGTTTTCTTCCGCTGGCTTGTTTGAACTTGTTAATAGTAAACTTAAATAATTCCTCCAAAGGTTCAGGACCACTAGCTCTACCGCCAAACGTTTTTAGTTTTGCCCCTGCTGGGCGAATTTTACGCATGTCGTATTTAGGTACTTCACCAGAATATAACAACGCAATAAGTTGCCGTAAACTTTTAGCCCAACCTTCTTTACTATCAGACACTACAATCGTTGTTTCAGATTCAAACATCTTCTCAGGTATCTCAGGTAGTTTTTGTATGTACTTTTGTTCCACACTAAACCCGACACCCGTGCCACATAAAAGAATGTACATAGCTTCGTCAAATGCTTTAGGGTCGTCAATTGGTAAATAAGAACAGTTGTATCCTGCTGTGTTATCACGTGCCAACGCTTTACCTGCTGTCATTATAGATCGCATACTTGGCATAACTTCCAAATTACATATCGCTTCGTGTACTCTAAGTTTAGTAGGAGCATCAACTACATGTCCACACTCGGCTTCCAAATGGTTTACCATAAAATCCATATACCGACTTACAGACTCGTTCCAATCCTCTCTACGTTTTTCTTCTGGAATGTACCTCGCATAACGACTTTTAGCAATAAATTGACTATAACTATCCATTAGTTCCCTTTCATTTCTTTTATTAATCGGTTTAAATACCACAATGCTTTTTCTAAATCTTGCAACGTGTTTTCTTTCTCCTCTGCTCTACTTAAATACTTCATAGCGTTTAGTCTTAAATAAGTTTCAAATCCATGTTTACTAGACTTTGCTTTTAAATATTCTATCGTCTCCATACCACCTTTCATATAATGCTCTGGATGGTTGACCATATCTTTTTTATTTTCGGAACACCATTCTCTGTTTATTTCTGGTGTCGTATGACCGGGCATTTCAACATAAGCATCTGTGTTGTATAAATCGTTTCTATCCAACGTAACCTCCATTATGTTCACAATCGTTTACTGGACAAAATTTTCTACATGTAAAATTAGGTATTGGGTTCCATACGTTTGTCCCAAATGCGGTATCTAATCTTTCTACATCAAAGTTAAAATTGTTCATTAATTCTTGTATTTGACTTCTTACATAATTCGTTCTTATTAAATCTTTTGATACCACGAACAACAAACCTGCTTTTACATAATTTACTTTTGGGAAATGCAGGAATGTAGCTACAGATAATATCTCTAGCTGTTTAGTGTCGGCGTAACGAGCACTTTTTCCTGTTTTATAATCTATTACGTAAGCAGTGTCACCATTATGTACCACCAAATCAGCTATACCTCTCCACCAATAGTTCTTATCTTTAAACTCACAAGGTTTCAAATCTTTAGTCAAACCCATCTCATACTCACACAATTTTTCGCCTTTTAACTTCTTTAGAATATTTAAATAAGGTTCAATGTACTTAAACTTTTCTGGTATTACGGTGTCTTTACGAACATAGTCCTCTGCCGCTTTATGAGCTTCTTTTCCATAAAACATAGCAGTGCTTTCTTCTTGAGGTATATCTTTCTTTACTCGCAGCCTGTAATATTTTCTAGGACACTGTTTAAATAAAGATAGCGCCGAATAAGACCATTTAGCCATACGATTCCCCATATTCAGTTTCACAATCTAACGGCAGGTCTTGGCACCAATCTGGTTTCCATTTCATACATTCTGTCACGTACGCAGCCGCTTCTTTAACTTCTTCTTCTCGTGCAATACATGTTACAGCGTCATGTACTGTCATAACCACTTTATATTTTTTAGATACCTTTAACATCTGCTCACCTATTACGCATCTAGCCACGGCTTGACAAATGTTCTCAACTACTTTCCCACCATAAATGTTTATTCTGTCCTTTCTACTTTTATAAGAAAAGTAGTATTCTCCACTAGAATCTTGTTCTTTTTTAAGGTCTGGATATTTTAATTGAAGCTTGTTGGGTAAATCAAACCCAACGTTAGGTATAATACCTAAAGCCTGTTTTTGTTTTGTCACCTCCATATACTTACCTTTTATTATTGCTTCTAAGCCTATTTGCGCTTTCTTCCAAAAATTAGGTATAGCAGAATATACTTTCCTATAGGTATGAATAATTTTCTTACACTCCTCAACGTCTAAGTCTTTACCGAAAGCTTTTAATTGTACACTAAATTTCTTAGCCCCCATACCATAACCGCAACCCAATATTGTCGTTTTACCTACGAATCGTTCCTCACTTGTTATATCCTCTACTGGCCTATTATATATTTTAGAAGCCATTATCTTATATACATCGTCCCCATTTGCAAAGGCTTGTACCAAGTCATTTTGACCAGACAACCAAGCCAATACTCTAGCCTCTATCTGTGAAGAATCGGAGTTGACTATAACAAAACCCCTGGGAGCCCGCATAGATTCTTTCAACACAGACTTTCTCGGAATATTTTGCAGGTTTACATTATCAGAACCGCCCCACCTTCCTGTGTGAGCCGCATAATATTTTAAAGGAACAGGAAGCCGCCCTCTATTACCAATGTCAATAAACCGTTGCGTTCTTGTTTCTTCTAAAGTTGACTTTGTTCCAAGTCTAGCCGCAACTAGCGTTTGCACTTTTTCGTTAGGGTGCTCTTGTAGTTTTTTAAATCCTTCGTCGGTTTTAGAAAAAGCAAAAGTTTCTTTACCTGTCCTTGGACTAATTTTCATCGGAGGTTCTACACCTAAAGATTTTAATTTGTCTGCAAATTTAGGGTTAGACATTAATGTTTCTTTATCAGCCACACAAGACTCAAGAAGTTTTTCTTTATGCAGCACAACATTTTCCAAATGGTTCTCAAGCACAGCTAAATCTAACTCAAGAACTGGTTGGGCAAACATGTTGATTGTCAAATCAATAAGCCTAAATTCAATCGCAGGAAAGCCCTCGCTCATCAACTCAAAAAGCTTTTTAGTCAATCGAACATCTTGCTTACAATACTCGGCATATCTAGCCAACTCATCTTCTTTAAAATCTACAAGCCTTTTACCGATTGCGTTTTCGACTTCGGTTCCTTTTTGCCCAATGTTATAAAATTCGGAAAGTTTTTTGAGGCTTCCTCCAACTTCCGTACCGTGCAAAGCCCTTGCCATGCTAAGAGTGTCAAGCCACCCCCTAGGACGAACACCAAATTTCCAAGAAAGGATAGCGGCATCAAACATAGTGTTGTGAGCGAGACAAAAACTCTCTTCCCAGTTATATGACAAGAGTATTCTTTTAAGATTTTCAAATCCTCCTGTGTGCCATTTTTCTTCTCCATCTCCTTGCTTGATACAAAACCCAATGACTTCAAATCTTTCATCTCGTACGTACTCCTCTGTTGTTAGTTTAGAAAGGGAAAACTTCTTATCGTAGTAAGTCTCAAAATCAATCGTAATTATTTGCATATTTCCACTTCTGCTTCGGTTTCTACCCATACTTTAGCACCACAACTTAAAGGCTTATCTGGGGAATAAATAATCTTAGACTCTCCCAAAACTTTTACCTCGTGACAATAAGTATTACTTTTGCTAGTTTTAATAGTTATTACTGGCTCTCTTTCAGAATCAGGTTTTTTACTATTAGACCTAATCTTGTGTTGGTTTATGTGTATTCTTTTTTTCAATTGCCTATGTTCTTCACGGTTGTTAAGTCGCCTTCAAATGCGTGGGTGCCTATATGTTTCAAATGAATATTTAGGTCTACAAAAACTTTACCTCCATGTTTGTTCCATAATTCACAAAAATGATAATCTTCTGATAATAACGCTCCTGTGTTATCTATGCTTGTGTCAAAGTATTGGCGAACAGTTGGTTTAATATATTTCCCTGTTGGGTCTTGAAGTGTTGAAGACCTATACTCTGGAACGTGTTGCTCTAGCTTCTCAAATACTTCTCGCTTAATTAACATAAAGCCTGTACCTGCATGGCGCACTTCTAACAAACCATCTTTATCTAGCTCTACTTTTGATTTACCGTAAGGTAAGTTCAACACAAACTGCGATGCGTAATAACTTAAATCTTTCCTGTTTAGTTGAACAGCTTGTCGAACTCTATCCCAATCAATTTCTTTTTTAGGATACAAAGCGCAAACTATATCTCTGTCAGCATCAAGTAGTCTGCCTACAGCGTCGGCTTCAAAATACATATCCGCATCAACAAACATCAAGTGTGTGCAGTCAGTGTTTTTTAAAAACATTCTTACTAACTCATTTCTAGCGCGCGTTATTAAAGACTCGTTCATTAAGTTAGCGAGGAACGCTTCCACCCTTCGTTCTCGTAAATTATTTATAGTGTTTATTGTTGCGATTGTATAGTGTCCTGTACACATGCCACCGTACATAGGCGTTGCAATTAAAATAGATTTACGTTTTGTTTTTGGTGCTATGTTCAAACTCGTATTATCTAAATCCCCGATTGCAAAAGACCCCCCAAAAAGTTCGCTTTCCATATCCTCTCCTTTTAACTTCATTTTTTCTTAGTTCCAAACACCGTACCCTTGTCGGCATATAAAAATAAACATAGACTTTCTTTTTCAGTAAATGTAAATTTTTTATCGTACAAAGTTACATCTGCTCGTCCTAACTTATATCCGTCATCTTTACCAACAGTATATGCTTGAGTCCATAATTTAAGTACATCACCATTGTATTTTTCTGTTATGAACCATGTGTACCCTACCCCTAATAAAAAACAAACGACACTAATGCTAAACATTTTTTGCATTACCATTCTCCTTTTTTGAGCTATCACCTCTAGCTTTGTTTTTACTTGTAGTTGCCCGTTTCATTTTTGTTTTCTTTCTCATGCAAGAACTGGTCAGACATTTCTCTACGTCCTCAATATTTTTCTCGTTAATAATTAAAGATTCGCCACCTGCAAATTTAATTTTTTCTAACTCTCTTATTTGAAGAGCGGTGCATCTACCTTTACCTGCTTTACATTCGATACCAATAAATTTACCGTCGGCGCAACAAATAATATCTGGTATGCCAGACCTACCGTAACCACCTGTCTGTGGACTAAAATGGTATACACCATATTCGTCAAGAATTTTTTTGATTTTGTTTTTTACTTTAGCTTCTGGAGTCATCGCACCACCACTTTACAAGTTGAATATAGCTCAACCTTCAATGGTGTTACGTGTTCTTTAGAAAGGGTAACTGATTTGATATGTCTATACCCATTACCTTTAAGTTTTAATTTTTTTATATCTATAGTATCGTTTGTCTGCCACTCTGGTGTTTCTTCATACTCAAGGATTAGTCTCTCCCCTTGGTATGTTTCTTTTATTACTGTGGCTACCTTACCTGTGGGCGTTACCACTTTATCCCCCACTTTGTAATCGTATATCTTTTTTAACATGTTGTATTCCTCGTAGTGACACTTATACATCAATGCTACAACAAGGAGTTTAAAAAAGCAATAAAAAAAGGGTTACATTTAATTAAATTTCTTAAATGTAACCCCTAAACAAAATGTGCAAACGCTATTTGTGGTTTTAAATCATGTGGTTCTCACGCATGAGTGAATCCATTTATCGTAGAAGTTGTTATGTTTTTGTAAATTGGTCGTAGCTTTTATTACTCGTAGATTCCAAGGTACATGTAACCCTGACACATTACGCTTACCATTCTCGTCTACCCCGAACAAAGGGACTATGTGGTCAACATGCCACTCCTCTCCAGAGGAAGCCGTCCGTTTCTCTCTTTGGGTATAAAACTTTCTTATGTTAGCGTAGTCATCAGGGGTCATCCAAGAAGGTGTCCTTTTCTTTTTGTTGGCTTTTCTTTTTGCCGATAGTGCAATAAACGTGCTTTTGTTTTTTTCATAGTACTTTTTATAATGTTCTTTATACCTCTCTATATTATTTTTGTAATACTCTCTCTGTTGTTTTCTTATAGTTTCTCTGCGTCTTGCTCTGCTTAAACTAGCAACTTCTCTACACCGCTCTCTGGTTCCTTCGGTTTCCATCCACACACGCTTAGTGTTGTTTATATGGTCTCTGTTTTCAGAAGCCCACTTTCTTCTCAAAGATATGTAAGTTTTATATTTTGTTTTTCTGTAGTTAGCCACCCTCTTAGCTTCGCACTTTTTACAAGTTCCGTTATACCCAGAAGGTTTGGCTCTATTTTTTGAAAACTCAGTTAAATGTTTTTTGTTTTTACACCTATCGCATTTTTTTATTTCCATGTTATTTTCCTTAGAATGTTGTGTTAAAGTACCCTGCACCGAGGAACAGGGTACTTTATTGTTTTACACCAGATGGTCCATACTAGCTTTGGATACGTAGAGAAGATAATCTCGTGCTTTAATACCTGTGTTAATCACGCAAGTTCCATTGTTTTGCATCTTCAACAATGTAAGTTTATCCTTCATTATCTCAGGTAGTTCATCAAAGTCCTGCGTAGAAATCAGTAGCTCACTACTGTCGGCGAGGTCAACAACATTGTAAGTGCCATCGTCCTCTATCCTTACGTAGTAACCTTCTTTATTTTTTATCTCCTCCCACAAACCACTTGCAACTTTGTGAGCGTATAGTTTGTCTCTCATCTTTGACAGCAGTTCATCGGTAAGGTTGTCTGGCTTGGGTAAAGGGCGGTTCTCTACACAACGCTCAAGAAGTGCCTGTGAAAAATGGGTATCTATGTAGATTTCAGGTATCCACTTATCGTAATCCATTGCGTCCTCATGAGCGTCAACTATATCTTCTACAGAATTTTTTGTTGCGTCCACAATCTTTTGAGCAATTTCACTAGACTCTGTGTTCTTGAAAACTCTAACACACTCTTTGACAATCTGTCGCATGTGTATAGATTGTTTAGTATGACGCGGAGACTTACAATTGTGTATGTATTTATCGCTTTGGACATGAAACAAGTCTCTCCCTGCTCTTACATAATAGGCATACCCAAGTAATCCAACATACTCCCACTCTTTGTAGCACTTAACGGTATCTCCAAGAGTATATTCAAACCGCATGTTTTTGACACGCTTGCTAACTTCTTGAATCAACTCCACCAATAAAAAATGGGGTTTGTTTTCGGGGTCTCTCAATTTAAGATTCTTCATGTATTTTCTCCAAGTTTTTGCTCTCTGGACATACGACCATTCATTAAATGGTTTACTTCAACTATGTGTACAAAGATAAACCAAACATTAAGACCACCAAAACCAAAAACAATACCGCAAGTTATCAGCACATCTTTCAAACTATAGTTTGCTATGCCCTCAAACATCATACCTGCGGTAAACATTACCATTCCCCAAACGAGAAACAGCGCTAGTACATCAAGTGTTATTTTAATCTTTCTCATTAGTATTTCCTTTCAGGTAAAGTATCCTCATCAACTTTTTTTTCAGCACATTCTTCTCGCCATTCTAGTTCAGCTCTAATTAAAATTTCTAATTCTTCTTGTGCTTCTTCCAGTTCTTCTTCGGTTAAATTACTCAACGAATGTATTCTAAAATCATCACTCATCTTTACTCTCCTTAAAAATTAAACTTCGATAGAATATCATCAACACCTTTCTTTACTTCCAAGCGGGTGTTTCTAAAATCACGTAGGTCTTGTGCATCATGTACATCAGTAAGTGTCAGCTCCAAATCCTTTCTTGCTTCCTCTAACTTTGGGTCGTTGTTGATGTTGAGATGTTTAAGTGAATCAACCAAACTAACTGCGTTGTCCAACAGAGAGTCACGAAATACTTTCTTATCTCCATTAGTGTTCTTGTCAGCAAGTTTACTACTCATGTTCTCAAGGTTCTTGTGCAGTCTATCCCACGCAGTCTGCATTGCTTTGCTAGTTTTTTCCTTAGCATCAGCTTCATACTGTTGTTGCAACTCAGCTTTTGCTTTTTCACCCACGTCAATACGAAAGTCACCTGACGTTGGCACAGGACTGAACACAAGTTTAAAAGCAAACTTCGACTGTACCTCTTCAACGTCGGGATAGTCTAAAGCATCGTATGATGCACCAAGGTTGTATGCCGCCTCGGTTTTGAGGTCTACATAGTTATCAAGGAAGTCACTAACAAATCCTTCCCACACTATTTCCAAGTTAGACATCATACTCTTGTAGTCTATGAAACTAGAAGAGGGTAACAACCTTACTCCGTTGTCGGTCCAAGGTAGCGTTGATTCATTGTGAGCCGCACGAACTTTTGCGCTGAACTTCACAATATCATCTAGCAACTTAGTACCTGCAAACAACTTCTTGTGTACAGTATTTGCAGCTACCTTCGTGCCTTTGGTCTCATCTACTTCTTGAGAAGCACGCCTGTCAATCTTCATACCCGTCCAGTTAGACACACTCAACTCGACAAGCATCGCACTTGTATGTATTCCAATATCAGTATCACTCATCTATATCCCCCTTTTCTTTGATAATTAAATTTCTAACTTCTTGCTTCATGGCTTTAGGTAAATTATCCCAATGACTGATAATCATTTTAGAAAGAACAAAACCTCTCTTTACCATGATGCAAGCCATGTCTTCCATCTCCTCAGAATAAATACTCATTTCCTCTTTTTCCATATCACCCCCTATAAATTAACGTGAATAGTTTTACCAAACGGTGCGGTATAGCTTTTGTTCCCGATTACGCACCAAATAATCGGACATGTTACGGTACTCCATTTGCTAGTATGAGGAGAACCACCAAAGAAATAACCATCAGTAAACATAATCATAATCTCTGGGGTAATAATCTTCTCTTGCATGTATGGGGGCACACAGTCTGGGTCAGTTCCACCGCCACCTCTTACTACCGTTGACTCGACCAAGGTGTTTATGTTGTGTTCTTCATACACTTCTCTTGCCGCAACATGACCGTCCCAATACAACAAGTCAATCCGACTAGGTTTAACCTCATCACAAATAAATTTGACTTCGCCAAGGAACTGACTTAATTCACTAGAACCAATAGAACCAGACGTATCGATTGCAATACATACACCACCAATTTGAGTAGACTCGGTGCCTGCCATGATTACATCTATCGCCAAATACTTCTTGTTCAGTCTGCGCCACGTAGAATCATCATGTCCTCGAACAACCTCTTTGACTTCATCACGCAAGGCGTCCTTCCAATCTACTTTCGGTAATAATGCTTCGGTTATACTTCTGGAAACATTACCGCCGCGCTTACCTACCAACTGCGAACCCTCACGCAACGCTTGTTCAATCTCTTCTTTGAGTTCAACTTCTTCTTCCTCGGTAAGTTCTGCGGCACCTTCCCAATCATGCTCGTCATGTGATTGTGGTGTTCCACCACCTTCACCATTGCCCTCCTGACCTGGCTCTCTTGGTTCTGGTGTTTCATTCTTTAGAATATTAAATATCTTTGTTGTGTCCATATCCCGAAACCTCTCATCAATTAGACCAATAATATTACCGTCATCATCTACTGGCATCCTCGGAGCATAAGGGTGATTACCCAGAAGTTTGCTGTAGTCCTTGATTTCAAGGTTGATTACATAGTCGTTAGCAGGGTTAATCAAGTCTGGTCTCTGCTTCCAGAGGTGCTTGTAAATAGCTAGATGTCTGTAACACTTGTGCATTGATTCGTGCAACACAACAAACATCAACTCGGCATCGTCCAAAGATTCAACGAACTCTCTACCATAGATTACATCTCGACCATTTGTGCATGCAGTCGGCACCTTGTCGGAGACTTTGTTGTCCCCGATCATAATAATGCCACTAAACAAACAAAGATGTTTGTCCTGCAAAATCTTCATGTGTACTCGTTCAATCCTTTGTTCAGCCGTCAACTTAGCCATGTGTTTTTCTCCTTTTTAAATAAAACTTATTACGTTTAGATGTGTCGGTAGGTTCATTGGTATAATCACGTTTCGTTTTCTTACACCTAACAATAAGCCTACCCCCTTCTCTTGGTTCCCAAATCATCGGGTTCATTACTCTACAAGCCATGTCTCCCACCCCCTTAGAATAAATATTCATTTGCTCTAGCCCACTCCATAAATGACCTAGATGTAAATAATATGTCCTTCGCTTGCTTGTGGTCCTTAGCTGATAGACAGAACATAGACTGTAATTCTTTGGGTGTACGCTTCAAGTATTCAAACCACTTACTAATGTTGCTCCTATCTACTTTCGACAATGCAGAGAAAGCCAAGATACAACGTGCCGCAGTAGAATCAGGTAATTTTGCAGAGTTTGGTTCATCAATGATTTCTTTCCACGTTGGTAATGAGTCGGCAACTTTAACGAATGATAAGAACTTAGCCGTTGCAGATTTACCCCACGTACCTTCCAATGCACAACGCAAAACAGAATCAGAAAAATTATCTCTTTCTTTGAAAATGTTTGACGCTTTGTGTGCAGAGCGAGGAGAAAGAAAAGATTGTTGAGACTGTTTGGGGTTAAATATAATACTCAATAGTTCTTCATCTGTAGTGTCGGTGTAAGACGATTCAATTAACTGCGGGTTTTCTCGAATGAAAGCCAACATCAAAGGTTCGATACCATTGCTCAACCCCCAAGCACACCATTCTTCTGAAAGGGGCTTTCTAATATTTACCTTAGTAATACGATTCAAAGTATGTGCCGCCATTGCATCACCCACACCCATGCTTGATAAATTACCGCCAAGAATTACAACGGTGTTGTCATGGACTTTGTGAGGACCAAACCTACGCTCGTTAATCAATGGGTGAAACATGTTCTGTACACTCCGCATAGCTTTTGTGAACTCGTCGATAAATATCAACATTGGCTCGCCCTTGTGCATGTGCCATGATTCGTTAGAATAGAATGTTGTAGTCTCGGTCTCATGGTTTGGCATATAGATACCACCTTCGCCCAACTCGACATTCGGACCATCAACATAGACGTAGTGTTTAAAACCAAACTTCTCTTTACCTCTCTCAAAGATGCTGTCGCCTGTTGCGGTCTTGCCGATACCTGCTTCTCCAACCATATATAAACAAGTCTGGTTTCCGACTGATAGTGCTAGGTCTTCAAACTGCTTCAAAGAAATTGCTGTTGACATTGTGTTTCCTTTCGTTACATTTAAGTTAATTTAATTATTTGTTACTTCTTTTTATGATATGAACTCCACCTACTGAATCCATACTTAGCGTTCGAGTCATTGACTTCTTTTCCTATCTCAACAGGGGTAAACTCAAATACCTTATCGAAATAGAAAAACTTTAGCATCAGTTCAAACTGTTCCTTCGCTTGCTTGAGTCCAACACGTGTATCTTTATTTGAGTAGTACATGCTCCAATCCATACATATGTGTTTCATGTGTGTTTGTGACGTACAGTAAACCAACATCTCTTTCATAACCGATAGGTCGTCGGTCGGGTTCCGCAAAAAGTTTTCAAACTCAACTAAAGCGTTGGTGCTTGACATTCCATTGTCATAACTTTCACCAAACTCAGGGTCTATCGAAAGGACTGCTTGCATGTATTTATAAAAGGGTTTGAACCTCGCTCGTATCTCAGCCATATCTTTCTTTCGCATCACGTGTTTGTACTCTTGCACAGGTTTTGCGGGCGTTAGATATTGGTCGATGGGGCTTGGGGTAATATCGTAATCCACTCCTTCAGGTATGAAGTAAGAATAACCATCTCCGTTTTCTAAATACATCTTTGTGTGCTTCATGTAAAACTTCATACCATACAGATTGCCAATTACTCTAGTGAGAAAATCAGCCCGTCTATAGTAGTGAAACAAACCAGACGTGAGTCTGACTGTGTCGTTCTCATACCAAATAACAACAGGTTTACTAGATTCACAAAACAATTCAACCGCACCATCAACTTTACGACACCAATACATATCGACATAACGTCTCTCGCCTAGTGGTATTCTCCCTGCGTTGGGACTTCTACCGTTTTTGCTGTACCGCTCCGCAATCGGCTTTGTCTTGTTTATATATTTCAATAGGCTTTCATACCCATAGAAAGATTTTAGTTCCTTCATGCTGTTTCCGTGACTCATAACACCCCCCTTAAAATAGTTAAACCACTAATTGCTAACCACACAATTAAACCACTAATTGTCCAACAAACAAGTAAACCACTAATTCCCAAGCACAATGGTTTACCAAACCTTTGCCAATACATCTGACGTTTACTTACAAAAATGTATTTCATCTGACTTCTCCTTTTTTGTACTCACAATAAACAGCACACCCAATTTCATAAATTTCATCAAGGGTTTTACCTCGGCAAATTAAATGAGCTATCTTCTTACGAGATAGCGGTGAAGCTATAAAACCATAGAACCCGAACAGCCGTTGCACGGCATTAATTTTTTCTCTCATCACTCTTCTCCTTTCTATTTTTTAAGACATCTTCTGTACTTCTAAAAACAACTTCTTCTTGCGCTTCTACTTCATACAACTCTTCGCGTGCCTTTGCGTGAGCAACGGTCTCGCCAAACACCTCTTTAAAAACTTCATCAAATGTTCTCATCTCATCTCCTCATGGTTGCTTGGTCTTTTGCTTCATCGTCGGTAAAGACTGGTACAGCGTTACTCTTGTGCAGAGTGCCAATGCCTTTGACGTTGTTGCCTGTGTAATACATGGTGTCTTTTTTAACTGCCACTCCGTTGTCGGTATCGAGTGATGCAGGTCTTGGTGTTTGACGCGGAGGGCACACCGTTGTAAATGATATGGGGGAAATTTGTGTTGGTTGCATTTCAGCAATTTTGCTTTTTTGTAACCGCTTTTGTAATGCGCGGTTTCTTTGTAACATCTTGTAAGTTTCTTTTGACCACTTCATTGTTCTCTCCAGATTGTTGATACATGTTGAATACACTACGACCATTATTACTAGTATGACATATTTGCAAGAATATTGCAAGCTATTTGAGGTAAAAACTGTAACTTTTTTCAGGTAAGTGTTTGATTTTAAAGTAATGTTATAATGTTATCGTTTTTGATGTAATGTTATGTGTAATGTTATGACGTAAGTGTTTGATTTATAAGTAATGTTATAATGTTATGTAAATAAAGTTATAAAGGGGGTTTTTAAAAAACAGGCAAAAGACCCTTCTTCTCTCCTCGGAAATAAAAATTCTCTTTTATTCCAAAATTTACATAACATTACAGATTTACATAACATTACTTATAAATCAATGACTTACGAGCTCAAAAACGATAACATTACACATAACATTACACCGTTTACATAACATTACTTTAAAATCAATGACTTATGTAACTGGTCAGACTGCGCCACCGTGGGTTGCCAAGCCGCCACCGTGGGTTGCAGATAGAAAATTTTTGAGTTGCAAAAAATCAAAATTGCTGGAATGTAACCCAGTTTTAGTCGCATCTAAAAAACCCTATGCTTTGTAAGGTTTAGACAAAAATACAACAAAAAATTATAATATTCTCTGGAATTGTGTTGCATTAGTATCTTATTAGTGTATACTGATTTTATGGGCTAAATGTTTTAGTTCATATATAACCATTTTAAGAAAGGTATTACATGTCAAAAGAAATAGAAAAACCAGTAGTAGAAGCCGCGGAAACTCAAGCCGCTATTGTTAGCCCTAAGCAAGCTAAAGACCTAGACCAAGCCGCGAAGCTATATGCCGAAGGTAAAGAGAAGCGCGCCGAAGCCGAAGCGCGGATAGTCGGGGTATTGGGTAATGAGCCCACACTCCCTCAGGTTCAGCATGCTAAAGCATATTTTGTACAAGCATTAAAGAAGGTTTCAAAAAATGCGGATAGCTCTATCGTTGCGGAGGTCGACAAGCTTTTTAAGTCTGTAATGGCGTTTAATCAAATACCTTACCCTAAAGCGCAGACTATGACGGCAATCAAAACGGCTAAGAGCCGCGAAGCTAACGCTAAAAAAGAAGCCGATAGGTTGCGTAAGAAGGGGTTAATTGATAAGTCAATGGCGGAGTTAAAGAAGTTAAAACGTGCTGCTTTTTCTAAAGCATCACAAGTTGAAGGAGCTGAGGAAAAACTAGCTGAGGCTGAAATTGTCGATATTGATAAAGCTATGAAGATAGCCAAGGCTAAGCAGAAAGCTAGCGATAAAGAAGCAGTTAAGGTAGTCAAGCTTGATTTACGAGCTTATATTACTGAAGAGAATCGGTTAGACAAGCTTGAGAAAATGCGCGAAGCAATAAAGAAGATAGCAACTAGCTAAAACTGAGCTCCACTTGACAACCCCTAGTTTTTCGCTAGGGGTTTTTTTTGCGCTTAAAAAGGGGTACGGGGGTACTACCCCGTAGTACGGCACGCGCACGCGCGCCCCCTATACACACTATTTTGCACGTTAGAATATTTAAAATAATTTTTGGCCCCCACCCCCATTGTGTTTTTCTAGAAAACGTGGTATACACACAATATATGAATGCCCCCCTATACTTTTGGGTCCTATACGCAACGTGGATACCCATTTTGCCAAAACTAGAAGTGTATGAGTGTAAGTTACAGTGGGCTCATGAGATAGGTACGATTGTGGTTTGTGAATATATGTGCAGCGATATAAAGAGTAGGTTTAAATGGCATGAAGAAAGCACTAACGGTAAGTGTAGGGTAAAAACGACAATGTATAAAATATGACGATAAAAATAAAAACAGATAACAAACATCCAATACCTGAGCGTATGACCATGGAAAAAGCACCGACTCCAATGGAGGAGTTAGAAGTAGCAGAGAATACGGCACAGCTTATGAAAGAGCACGCCGAGCCAATAGATATTACAAAAGAAGATAAGAAAGAAGCGGAGAAGCTATTCAAGAATTTTCAGAAGGGTGTTACCCCAGGGTCGCTTACGCAACCAGCCGTCATATTAGCCCTTTCGGGCTACGTCAAACAATACTCAAACTCCATAGTATCCGATGCAGCAGAGACTAGAAATTTAATACATAATAGGCTGTTAGAGATTTCAAGCTGTGGAGATCCGAAGCATGAGCTAAAGGCATTAGAGCTATTGGGTAAGATGTCAGACGTAGGAGCGTTTACAGAAAAATCAGAGATTACAGTATCACACAAGTCTGCAGAAGATTTGCAAGGGCTGATTAAAGAAAAGATAGGCAGGCTTTTAGAGCTAGAAGTTCAAGATGTAGAAGATATAACTGATTCACTTGATGAGGAGCTAGATGCAATCAACAACGGAGACGACACCGAGGACGAAGGAACTCCAAGATCTGCTGAAGAAACTACCGAACCTACCTGAACCGCAGTTACAGGATTTATATAAGACACTTGTTCAACATGAACATGCTGTTCAAAAAGAGGGGGCAGAGACAGACTTTTTAGAGTTTGTGAAAAGGGTGTGGCCCACGTTTATATATGGTGCACACCATAGGAGAATGGCGAGAGCTTTTGAGAAGGTTGCTCATGGAAGCATAAAAAGACTAATAATTAATATGCCTCCACGACATACAAAGAGTGAGTTTGCTAGTTATTTATTACCAGCATGGTTTTTAGGTAAGTATCCAAATAAAAAAGTAATTCAAACCTCGCATACAGCGGAGCTTGCGGTTGGTTTTGGTAGAAAGGTGCGAAATCTTGTTGACTCTGAAGCGTATAAAGACATATTTCCAGACGTTGGACTTCAAGCTGACTCAAAGGCGGCTGGGCGTTGGGCTACCAACAAGGGAGGAGACTACTTTGCTATCGGTGTTGGAGGTGCTGTTACGGGTAAAGGTGCGGATATTCTCATTATTGACGACCCTCATTCGGAACAAGAAGCAACCTTAGCCGAGGTAAACCCAGAAGTATACGATAAAACCTACGAATGGTACACATCTGGACCAAGACAGCGTTTACAACCGGGTGGATCTATAGTGGTTGTGATGACAAGGTGGTCAAAACGTGACTTAACGGGTCAAATTATAAAAAACTCGGTGCAAAGGTCGGGTGAAGATTGGGAGTTAATAGAGTTTCCTGCTATTTTACCTAGCAATAACCCACTTTGGCCCCAGTTTTGGCCTGTAGAAGAGCTAGAAGTCTTAAAAAACGAGCTACCTAACTCAAAATGGATGGCTCAGTACCAACAAAACCCCACATCAGAGACATCTGCCATAGTAAAACGTGAATGGTGGCAAATATGGGAAGAAGAAGAGCCACCTGCTTGTGATTTTGTACTAATGTCGTGGGATACGGCGTTTGAAAAGACACAAAGAGCTGACTATTCTGCATGTACTACCTGGGGAGTGTTTTATAAAGACGGACCAGACGGTATTCCGCAAGCGAACATAATATTACTTAACGCATTTAGAGATAGATTAGAATTTCCAGAGTTAAAAAGAGAAGCAATTAGTCAATACCGAAACTGGGAACCAGATTCTGTTATCATAGAGAAGAAAGCATCAGGCGCTCCGTTAATTTATGAGATGAGAGCGATGGGTATTCCTGTACAAGAATTTACTCCTAGTCGAGGTAATGATAAAATTTCTAGATTAAATTCTGTTTCGGATTTATTTGCATCAGGACTTGTGTGGGTGCCTAATTTACGTTGGGCAGAGGAGGTTGTAGAAGAAGTAGCTAGTTTTCCTGCGGGAGAACATGACGACTATGTAGATAGTACGTCTTTGGCGTTAATGAGATTTAGAAAGGGTGGTTATATAAGAACTCCTTTGGACGAGGAGGACACACCTAGTTACCGAGGGCGTAAAGAGCCCTACTATTAAGGATAAGATATGGTAGATAATAACATAGAATCAGCAATTGAACCCACAGATATGTCGCAAATGACAGCAACGCCTGATATTGAAGTGGAAATAGAAGACCCAGAAAAAGTAACCATAGGCATTGGCGGTATGGAGATAGAGATTGATCCAGACGCAGAAAGCTCTGAAGATTTTAATGCAAACCTTGCAGAAGATATGAGTGAGGAAGAGCTACAAGAAATGGCTACGGATCTTCTTAGTGATTATGAAGATGACTTATCTAGTAGAAAAGATTGGATGCAGACTTATGTAGATGGTCTTGATTTATTAGGTTTAAAGATGGAAGAAAGAACCGAGCCTTGGCCCGGAGCTTGTGGTGTACACCACCCACTATTAACAGAAGCACTTGTAAAGTTTCAATCAGAAACAATTATGGAGACGTTTCCAGCACAAGGCCCTGTTAAAACACAGATAATAGGTGAAGATACTAGAGAAAAGAAAGAAGCAGCTAATAGAGTAAAAGCTGATATGAATTATCAGTTAACCGAGAAGATGGTTGAGTATAGACCAGAGCATGAAAGAATGTTGTGGGGTCTTGGTTTATCTGGTAACGCTTTTAAGAAAGTTTATTATGATCCTAACTTAGAACGACAAGTTTCTATATTTGTACCTGCTGAAGATATTGTTGTACCATACGGCGCATCAGATTTAGAAACTTCAGAGCGTGTTACACACGTAATGCGTAAAACACCTAACGATCTTAAAAAACTACAAGTATCTGGTTTTTACAGAGATATTGAACTAGAAGGACCGACCGACTACTTAGATGAGATTGAAAAGAAGATAGCAGAGAAGATGGGTTTTTCTGCAACACATGATGATCGTTACAAAATTCTAGAGATGCACGTAGATTTAGATTTACCTGGATATGAGGATAAAGATAAGAAAGGAAAAGAGACAGGTATCGCTTTACCATATGTCGTTACTATTGAGAAGTCTACAAGCGAAATTCTTTCTATACGGAGGAATTATCAACCAGAAGACGAAATAAAAACTAAAAGAAATCATTTCGTACATTATGGCTATGTGCCGGGATTTGGGTTTTATTGTTTTGGTTTAATCCACCTTATAGGGGCGTTTGCTAAATCAGGTACTTCTTTAATAAGACAACTTGTAGATGCAGGTACGTTATCTAACTTGCCCGGTGGGTTTAAGACTAAAGGATTACGAGTTAAAGGTGATGATACGCCGATTAGTCCGGCAGAGTTTAGAGATGTAGATGTACCGAGCGGTTCTATAAAAGACAATATTATGCCTTTGCCGTACAAAGAGCCTAGCAACGTGCTTTATACTTTATTGGGTAACATTGTTGATGAAGGCAGAAGATTTGCTAGTGCCGCAGATTTAAAAATATCGGATATGTCTGCAAATAGCCCGGTGGGAACAACTCTAGCTATATTAGAAAGAACGCTAAAAGTTATGTCTGCCGTACAAGCCAGAGTCCATTATTCTATGAGGCAAGAATTTAAGCTACTCAAGAATATAATAAGGGACTACACACCGGATAAATACAACTATAAACCAGAAAGCGGTACGCCTATGGTAAAGAAGTCAGATTATGACATGGTAGAAGTTTTACCTATATCTGACCCTAATTCTTCTACAATGGCTCAAAAGGTAGTGCAGTATCAGGCTGTTATGCAAATGGCACAGGCTGCTCCTCAAATATATGATTTACCTAGATTACATAGACAGATGTTAGACGCTATGGGAATTAAAGACGCAGCTAAATTGGTTAAGTTAGAGGATGATGAAAAACCTAAAGATCCAGTATCAGAGAATATGAACGCATTAAAAGTTAAACCCCTCAAAGCGTTTTTGCATCAAGACCACGATGCACATATACTAACTCACACTACATTTTTAAATGATCCAACTATGGCGCAGATTATTGGACAGAATCCGCAAGCAAGAGCAATAGCTGCAGCTTTACAAGCACACATTGCAGAACATTTTGGGTTTAAATATAGAGTACAAATTGAGCAACAACTTGGCGCACCATTACCAAAACCAAACGCAGAGATACCAGAAGAATACGAAGCTCAAATATCTCGTTTAGTGGCTCAAGCTGCACAACAACTATCGCAAAACAATTTAACTGCTGCAGCGCAGAAAAAAGCTCAACAACAAGCGCAAGATCCTATTATTCAAATGCAGCAACAAGAATTACAAATTAAAGCTCAAGATGCTGCTAGAAAAACACAAAAAGATCAGGCAGATATTGCTGTTAAACAAGCTCAGATTGCTGTTGAACAAGAGCGAATCGCTTCACAAGAGCGCCAAGCACAGCTTAATACTTTAGCTAAAGCAGTCACAGATGATGCTAAATTAGAGGAGAAGCAGTCTAGCCAAATGATAAAAGCTATGGTAGATGAGCAAAAAGCAGAGAATCAGGCTGATAACGCACTAGCTCAAAGTTTAATACAACAGGCAATAAATACGCCAGATGAACAACCTACACAACAACCCCCTCCAGAGGAGCCTAAAGAGTAATGGATGTGTTAGAAACACTATTAGATAAATATCAATCTGATATTGATAGACTACAAGAAACTTTAGCTAGTGGATCAGCTAAATCTTACGACGAGTATAAAAAAATTTGCGGTACGGTTAAGGGTCTTACCATCGCATGTAATTACATAATAGACCTACAAGAAGCAAACGAAAAGGGTGAATACGAAGATGACGACTGAAAATGAAGATAAAGCTACACAACTACCAAAACCTTCTGGGTACCATATTTTATGTACAGTACCTAATGCTGAGGAAAAGTATGATAGCGGTTTGTTAAAAGCTGATACTACAAAGCATTTTGAAGAAGTTCTTAGTACCGTATTTTTTGTAGTAAAAATGGGAGCTGATTGTTATAAAGACAAAGATAGGTTTCCAAGCGGTCCTTGGTGTAAGGAGGGTGATTTTATTTTAGCCCGACCGAACTCAGGAACTAGAGTAAAGATACACGGTAAAGAATTTCGTTTAATTAATGACGACAGCGTGGAAGCAGTAGTTGAAGATCCACGAGGTATATCACGAGCATAGGAGATAAAGATGGCTGAAGCACAAAACTTACCTAACGAAGAGGATGTTAAAAAACCTGAAGCTGAGGTAAAGGGGAAAGAGGTAGAACAAAAAGCGTCGGATTTTGAAGTAGAAATTGAAGACGACACTCCTGAACCAGATCAGAACAGAAAAAACCTTCCTAAAGAATTAGTTCAAAAATTAGATTCTGACGAGTTAACTGAGTACGACGATAAAGTAAAGGACAAAATATACCAACTTAAAAAAGTTTGGCATGATGAACGTCGTGAAAAAGAAAGAGTAGCAAGAGAAAACCAAGAAGCTATAAAAGCTGCTCAGAGACTAATGGAGGAAAACAAAAAACTAAAAAGTCAATTTGCAAGCACAGCGCAAAATGCAGTTGATTTAGAATTGGAAGCTGTTAAAAAACAGTATAAGGATGCTTATGAGTTAGGAGATAGTGAAAAAGTTTTAGAAGCGCAACAAAAACTTAATGATGTTAATTTTAAAGCGCAAAAAATAAAATCTTTACAAACTACTGATAATAGTGTAAAAGATAATAAAGAAGAACAAGCACCCGCTGCTCTGCCGCCTGACGCAAAGGCTTTAGAATGGCAGAAAAAGAATGACTGGTTCGGACAAGACGAAGAAATGACGAGCCTTGCGTTAGGGTTGCATGAAAAGTTGGTTAAACAACACGGACCAGCTTATGCTACAACGGACGAGTATTATGGTCGTATTGATGACACAATGCGAAAACGTTTTCCAGAAAATTTCGACACCGATTCTGAAGACGCTGAAGTAGAAACGAAAGAAACTACGAAAGCAAAACCTGCAGCAGTTGTTGCTCCAGTAACACGAACGACTTCTTCAAAAAAAATACGGTTAACAAGATCACAAGTAAATTTGGCGAAGAAATTAGGATTGTCACCAGAGCAATATGCTAAAGAAATGATTAGATTGGAGAATAGAAATGGCTGAAAAGCGTACAAATAGACAACACGAAAATAGAGCTTCACAGGAAAGACCAAAAACTTGGACTCCTCCTTCTACGTTACCGAACGTCATTCCGTTACCCGGATTTGACTATCATTGGAAAAGAATAGCTATATTAAATGATCCCGATCCTAGAAACATATCTATGGCTCTTAGAGAAGGATATGAAATGGTTAAAGCAGAAGAGCAACCTCATATGAAGGTAATAGCTGACTCTAATTCCAGATACCCCGGTTGTATAGAGATAGGTGGACTTGTGCTTTGTAAAATTCCTACGGAGCTTGCTAAACAAAAGAAAGGCTATTATTTAGAGAAAGCTGATCAACAGATGCAGTCTGTAGATAATAATCTTATGCGACAAAGCGATCCAAGAGCACCCATATTTAAGGAACATAAATCCACGGTGTCTTTTGGAAAAGGTAAATAATTTTTTAGGAGATTGATAAAATGGCAACCACTGCTGCATATAAAGGGTTAGTACCAGTCAATTTGATTGGTGGCGCACCCTACAATGGCGGAGCTATGAGGGAGTACAAAGTTGCTTCCAATAACACTGCCGCTATGTTTAATGGTGATCTCATTGCGTTAACAAATGCAGGGCAACCTGTTGCTTTAACTGCTACCCCTACAGCCGAAGATGTCAATGCTGGTGCTGACGCACAAGCTGGCACTATGGGTGTTATGACGGGTTGTAGATATGTTGATGCTAATGGAGTTCAACAATTCGCCCAGTTCCTACCTGTTAATGCTATTACAGGCGGGTTTACTGATGTCCATATATTTGTTAATGATGAACCACGTCAGTTGTATAGAGTTGTAGGAAGTGAAACTTTAGGCACAATCAATAGCGGTACAGGCGGTTCAGGATTTCCAAAAGCTATTGGTAAAAATGCTCAATTAGGTAATTTCTCTTCTGGAAGTACAACAACTGGTAATTCAGGTGTAAACCTTCTTGTAGGCACCAATGGAGCTGGTTTAGTAGTTACTAACACATACGCAGTGAGAATTGTTGATGTAGTTAGAGGTACTGAAGGCGAAGCTTACCCTGAGTTTATTGTTAAGTTCAATGTTGGCGTACATTCGTATGACAACTCATTAGGCATATAAGGAGAATTTTAAATGGCGATTTCACGTTCACAATTATTAAAAGAACTCCTTCCTGGCTTAAATGCTTTGTTTGGTTTAGAGTATGCCAAATATGGTGAAGAGCACAAGGAGGTTTATGAGCAAGAGACTTCTGAGCGTTCGTTTGAAGAAGAGACAAAACTCTCTGGCTTTGGCGCAGCCCCAGTTAAAACTGAGGGTGCAGCGGTAGAGTACGATAACGCACAAGAAGCTTTTACAGCTAGATATACGCACGAAACAGTTGCTATGGGTTTTGCTATAACAGAAGAAGCATCCGAAGACAATCTTTATGATAGTTTAGGCGCTCGTTATACAAAGGCTTTGGCTCGTGCTATGGCGTATACAAAACAAGTTAAGGCTGCTTCAGTTCTTAATAAAGGTTTCACTGGAACAGGTAATCCTACCTACGGTGACGGTAAAACTTTATTTGCAACTGATCACCCTTTAGTTTCTGGAAGCACAAACAGCAACCGCCCTACAACAGGCGCAGACTTAAATGAAACATCTCTTGAAGATGCGGTAATTCAAATTGCAGCTTGGACAGATGAGCGTGGGTTGTTAATTGCGGCTAAACCAAGAAAGTTAATTATCCCACCTGCACTTCAGTTCGTGGCAACACGTTTATTAGAAACTCAGCAGAGAGTGGGAACAGCCGATAATGATGTTAACGCTATAGTAACAACTGGAGCTATTCCAGAAGGTTATACAGTTAACCATTATTTGACTGATACCAATGCTTTCTTTTTAACAACTGATGTACCTAATGGATTAAAGCACTTTGTCCGTACGCCTATGGCTACTTCTATGGACGGAGACTTTGATACAGGTAACGTACGTTACAAGGCTCGTGAGCGTTATTCATTTGGCGTATCTGATCCTTTGGGAATGTTCGGTTCACCCGGAGCTTCATAAATGGCAGGGGGCCTTGCGCCCCCTTTGCTTTTCTAGGGTTAATTAGTCATACATACTGACCTAGCAGACATATTAGAGATTGTATGACGAGTGCTAATACACGGAGAAACAAATGGCGACAACAACATTTTCAGGCCCAATAAAAGCTGGGTCAATTAGAGATACAACAGGAACGACTGTAGGAACTAATGTTATAAACGTAGGTTCAGTTGTAATGGCTCAATCAGCAGTTATAGATATAATTGGTGCAGATTCAAACGACCAAGTTTGTGCAACTGTTCCTGCAAACTCACAAATTGTAGATGTAATCTTAAACGTAACCACAGTATCAAATGATTCAGGCACGGCTGTTGTTAATGTAGGCACTTCCGCTGACCCGGATGCTTTTTTAAATGACGTTAATGTTAAAGCATTAGCAACTACTCATGGTACATTAGACGCAGAAGCTACAGATGTTGGAACTACTGATATACAAGTTTTAGCAGATTTTGACGGAGCAAATGCAGATGGTACAACTGGTGCAGCTACGGTAACTGTTTTATACATTCAGAACAACAATCTCTCATAAGGAGTAATACATGAGTTTTGCATCTGACGTAAAAGCTCTTACTACAAAAGATACAGGCCAAAAAATTAGTGGTAGAACTAGGCTACAAGGTATTCAGTATGTACATAATGCTAGTGCAGATATTACTCTTAGTAATGGCGCTACTTCTACAGGAACAACTTTATTACAGTTAACATCTTCTAGTGCTATTGGTACGGAAGATGTTTTTATACCTGATAATGGTATATTGTTTGATTCTGGTTTGCATTTAGCTAATAGTAATACTGCAGCAATTACTAGCATTACTGTATTTTATGTAGGTGGCGGCGAAAGCAGCTAAATGGCTGAAAAAAAACGTAAAGGAATGGGGATTAAGACTTCTGTGAAGTCTGGTAATTTTCGTAAAACCAAGAGCGGTGCAGGCATGACCGCCAAAGGTGTAGCTGCATATCGCAGAGCTAATCCCGGTTCTAAACTTAAAACAGCCGTTACAGGTAAAGTTAAAAAAGGTTCTAAAGACGCAAAAAGACGTAAGTCATTTTGTGCTCGTTCTGCTGGACAAATGAAACAATTTCCTAAAGCAGCTAAAGACCCGAACAGTCGTTTACGGCAAGCTAGAAAAAGGTGGAAATGTTAATAGATACGGTAACTGCTTTTCAAGGTGAGAGAATGGAAAAAGAAGATATACAGAGAGTTTTTGGTAAAGATATAAACAGCAAAGTTGCCGTTCAAGGTAATGAAATAAAACATATGCAGCAAGACATGGATGAAATGAAAGCTGATATAGAAGAGATAAAAAAGTCTTTAGTTGAAATTCATACTGTCTTATCAGAAGCCAAGGGTGGTTGGAAAACATTGATGTGGGCAGCAGGTGCAGGTAGTGCTGTAACTGCTTTTATTATTGCAATACAACAAACATTCTGGGGGAAGTAATGACTAAACCCTCTGATTTTGGTAAAGAATTAAGTAAAGTAGCTATACAAAATACTGGAGATCAGGCTGCGAAAAAAGATAAAAAAGATAAAAAACCACAAAAGAAAAAATTTAGACCTACTATGGGTCGTGGTGGTGGTCTCTCTATGAAAGCTCAATTAGAAGGTAATTTACCAGGTAGAAAAAAATATAAAAGTGGTGGTATAGTAAAAAAGAAACTTGACGGTATTGCAAAGAGGGGTAAAACAAAAGGGCGTATGATTTAAAAAGGAGGTGTAGGGTGGCGTATTTAATTAGTAACATTCCATATACAAAAGTTTGGATTAGAAAAGAGTTTACACATGGACATCAAAAATACCACGGGGAGTTCGTACACGGCTTGGCAGTCGCAGTCACAACAATGCCGGACCGATGTCTCAGTTTCCAAATCATATTTACAGGATGTGAAGAGGAAGAGGGCGAAAGTAATCCGCACGGAGGTGCCATGTGGGCAAGGATGCCTATCACAGCACTCTGTGGGGACATCCCAATGGATGAGTGGCCTGAAAGAATGGAAACCCACCTCGCACAGCCGTGGGACTGCCCATCACACACCCACTCCATTGTGTCCCTTAACAGGTGTAAGCCTAGCCCATGGTTATGTAAGATCGCCGGGGAGTTTCATACATCGAGATATCTCTTCACTGTGGACTTCACCGAAAGCGAAATCGCAGACTGTCCAGCCCAGCACAAGCAGAGTCACGTTATGGTGTTAACAGACGGACCTTGGAAGGGCAACATGGTTGCATTACCTAATAATAGAGTCAGAGTTACAAGCCCTGCTCTTTGGGTTACAGGTGAAGGTGCACCTGATTTTAGACCAAGCCAACATACGCATTGTGCGGAACAAGACGATTCGTACATGGACCCAGAAGTAACATTTAACAATTTATATAAAGGAGATGAAAATGAGTAAATTGCCAATGGCTAAAGATCCAAAGACAGGTAAGATGATCCCAAAGTTTGCTATGGATGGTAAAGGCAAAATGGCTAAAGGAGGCGCAGTTAAAATGGCAAAAGGCGGAGCAGTAATGGCTAAGGGTGGTTCTGTTAAAATGGCTGGTGGAGGACCTACTAGCTTGGAAGATTATATGGGGGGACAAGGGGCTGCTAAATTGTATAAAAACGCTCGTGAAAGTGCTGCAGCTAGACGTAAAGCTAATGATGAAAATTTTAAAAGGCGAGAAGAACTTAAAAAAAGAAGAGAGACTGGAAAAGCAACACCAAAACAAGTAAAAAAAATGGCTGGTGGTGGTATGGCAAAAGGTTACAAAGCTGGCGGTGTTGCAACCAAAGGTGGTACAAAAGGTGGCGCTACTGGCGGTAAAAAGGTAGCTAAAAAACGTGATGGCATAGCTAAAAGAGGGAAGACGAGGGCATAATGGCAGCTAAGAAAAAACCAAAGAAAAAAGCAGGTTCTAAACCTACGAATCCATCTTTGTATGCTCGTGTAAAAGCGGAAACAAAGCGTAAATTTGATGTTTATCCATCAGCTTACGCTAATGCTTATTTAGTCAAAACGTACAAGAAAAGAGGGGGAGGTTACTCTTAAATGGGCTTAGTGTTATTTTTTATAATCTTTGTAGTGCCTGTTGTTTGGGTAATTTATTATGTCTCTTAAAGAATGGTTTGGTAAAGGCAAAAAAGGCGACTGGGTTGATATAGGTGCGCCTAAGAAAAAAGGTAAATACCAAGCCTGTGGACGAAAGTCTGCAAAAGGAGATGGAGGACGAGCATATCCAAAATGTGTGCCTAGGTCAAAAGCTAAGTCCATGACTACAGCGCAACGCAAGTCTGCTGTTCAAAGAAAACGAGCGGCAGGTAATCCAGGGGGGAGACCCACAAACGTAAAAACTATTTTAAAAAAGAAGAAAGGCAGAAAATAATGGAAACTATTCTTAATACATTACAACAAGCTCAAAAATATATAGTTGAACAAACTAAAAGCGCAATTGATTTTCAAGCTCGTGCTGCTAAAGCAGTAGTTGAACATTGGAACACAAACGTAAAATGGTGGGAAGATATTCCTTCTAAGAAAGATTAATTTATGGCTACTACAGATACGACTAATTTTAACTTAGACCTTAATGAATTAGCTGAAGAAGCGTTTTCACGGTGTGGAACCGAGATGCGTACAGGATATGATCTTAAAACAGCTAGAAGGTCTTTAAATTTGTTAACAATTGATTGGGCCAATAGAGGTATAAACTTATGGACAATTGAGGAGGGGACTATACCTTTAACTCAAGGTACTATTGCTTACGATTTACCTGTAAATACAATTGATTTGTTAGAACATCAGGTTAGAACAGGCTCAGGCACAAACCAACAAGATTTAACTATTAGTCGTATTTCTGTTAGCACATACGCAACAATACCAAATAAAAATGCGACAGGCCGACCCATACAAATTTTTATAGATAGGCAATCAGGAGCTACAAACTCTTCTAGTGTAGTACAAAGTCCTCAAGTAAAAGTATGGCCTGCACCGGATAGAAGTAGCTTTTATACACTTGTGTATTTTAGAATGAGACGTATACAAGATGCTGGGAACGGTACTAATACGCAAGATATACCTTTTAGAATGTTGCCTTGTTTAGTATCAGGATTAGCATACTATCTTTCTTTAAAAATACCAGAAGCAACCGACAGAATACAAATGTTAAAACAAGATTATGAAGAACAATGGTTAGTAGCTTCTAGTGAAGATAGAGAGAAAGCTCCGTTAAGATTAGCTCCTAGAGAGTTCTTGTACTAACATGGGGTCTAATTTTGCAAGAGGCAGAAGAGCTATTGCAGAATGTGATAGATGTGGATTTAGGTATAAATTAAAAGAGTTAAAAGAGCTTACAATAAAGACAAAAAATGTTAACATTCTGGTATGCCCAGAGTGTTTTGAGCAGGATCAACCACAATTACAGCTTGGTATGTTTCCTGTCAACGACCCTCAAGCTCTGAGGAACCCACGACCAGATTTAACAAGATTTGCAGAATCGGATTCTAGAAGTTATCAGTATGGGTTTGACCCTGTAGGTTTTAGTAACCCTTTTAATTTAGATTTAACAGATAATTTAAAAATAACTACAAGCGTAGGAACTGTTACGGTAACTACTGATTAGGAAAATAATGAACTATAGTCAACTATTTGAAACTATAAAAGGTTATTGCGAAAACGACTTCCCTGATACGTCTTTTACAGATAGCTCAGGAGGCACAGCTACTCTTACAAGTAAAGAGCAAATAGACACTTTTATAGATCAAGCAGAGCAAAAAGTATTTAACTCGGTTCAAATATTAGACCTTAGAAAAAACGTTACGGGAACTATAGCTTCTAATAACCAATATCTTACAGTGCCGTTAGATTGGCTTGCTAATTTTTCTCTAGCGGTTATTGATTCTTCTGGTAATTACAGTTATCTACTAAACAAAGACGTAAATTTTATACGTGAAGCTTTTCCTAACCCTACGACTACTGGGCAGCCAACACATTATGCGTTGTTTGACCAAAACTCTTACATATTAGGCCCGACTCCAGATCAAAACTATACTTCAGAACTACATTATTTTTATTACCCACCGTCTATTGTTACAAGCAGCACTTCTTGGTTGGGTGATAATTTTGATTCTGTTTTACTTTATGGTGCTTTAATTGAAGCGCATATATTTATGAAAGGTGAAGCAGACACGTATCAAAGCTATGTGCAGAGGTACAACGAATCTATGGCGTTACTAAAGCAATTAAGTGAAGGTAAAAACCGTCAAGATATGTATAGAACGAAACAAGTGAGGTTAAAGGTACAATGATTGGTAACAGCACATCAGTATTATTGGGTGGGGGTGTAAAAGTCATGACAACTTCTGGCAGAGGGTTTAGTCCAGAAGAGGTTGCAGACAGAGCATTAGATAAAATTATAGCTGTTGGTAGTAATTCTCATCCAGCAGTTAGGGCGCAAGCTGAAACTTTTAAAAAAGATATACGGAAAGTTTTGGTTCATTACATGAAGGAAACAGTTAGGAGTCATAATGTGACTCTTGCACACAGGTTCAGGGATTCAGGATACCCTGAATTAGTAAAACTATTAGAGGAGTAAAAAATGGCAATTACACAAGCAATGTGCACATCGTTTAAAGCTCAGGCTTTATTAGGGGTCCATGATTTTAGACCAGAAGGTTCAGCTACATCCGATGTTTTTAAATTAGCGTTATATTCTGCGGGGGCTAGTTTAAGTGCTGGCACAACAGCATATGTTACCGATAGTGAATCTGTTGGCACTAATTATGTAGCTGGAGGTTCAGCGTTAACAAACTTGGGAGTTACTACTGGAACATCATCAGGTTTTGTAGATTTTAGTGATTTAACATTTACTAACGTAACTGTTAATGCGGCTGGGGCTTTAATATATAACAGTACACCGTCTACAACCGATAATACAGGTGCAACATTAACTAATGCAGCGGTTTGTGTATTAGATTTTGGTGGCACTAAACAAGCCTCTGCCGGAGACTTTTCAGTTATATTTCCAGCTAATACTAGTGCAGCGGCTATTATTAGGATAGCGTAAATGGCTGCGGTATCTGTAAATGTATCTAGAACTTTAGCAGGATGGGGTAGATCGTCTTGGAGTTCGGGAGCATGGAACGAGTCTATTACAGGCACGTTAGATGTAAACGGTTTATTAGGAACAGCAGCATCAGTTACACCCGACGCTTTAGTTAATACTACTGGAGTATCAGCTTCTGTAAATATAGGAAGCGTGTTAGTTTCTGAAGGACCCACAAATATTCTTGTAACGGGTGTTAACGCAACTGGGGGGATAGGCACAATACTAGTTTGGGGGGTGGTTGATACTTCTCAAACGCCAAATTGGCAAGAAATTAAAGAAGCAGCATAGGAGATAAAATGGCTTCAACATATTCTACAGATTTAAAAATACAACTTATGGCAACCGGAGAAAACTCTGGTACATGGGGAACAATTACAAACACAAATCTAGGCACTACTTTAGAAGAAGCTATTTGTAGATCAGTTGATGTTTCTTTCTCTGGAGCTAGTTTAACTTTAAGTGCAAATAATTCTAACGGTGCACAATCGTTTCGTAACTTACGTTTAAACTTAACAGGCACTGGATCAGCAGGTATATCCCTAACAGTTCCTGATATTGAAAAAAACTACATAGTAAAAAACGCTCTTTCTACTGACGTAGATATTAAAAATTCTAGTGGAAGTGATGTTACTGTTCCAGCAGGGAAAACAACTCTTGTTTACAGCACGGGATCTGGGGTTGTTGATGTCGTTAATAGTTTAGCTTCTTTGGTAGTTGAATCAACTTTTGACGCAGGTGGTAACGGTTCTGTCGGAGGTACTTTTGTAATAACGGGCGACACTACTGTTAGTAGCAACGCTTCTGTTAGTGGTACGTTAAATGTAGGAAGCAACACTTCTGTCGGAGGTACTTTTAAGGTTGGTAGTTCTGCTGTTATAACAGGTAACTTAACAGTAGGCGGAGAGAACATAAATACTTTTATAAATGGTGATCTTGTTGTTGCTTCAGGTATGGCAGTCGGTTCGGTAGCCACTTTTTCATCCAACGTTACTTTGGGTGCAGTATCAAATGCTGTAACTTCTGTTAATTCTCAAGTAGAGTTTAATAATAATTTAAGAGAAAAAACATTTCTTAACACCACTTCAGCAACTGGTACATTTAATTATAGTTTGTTAAGTGGAGGAATATTACTTAATCAATCTTCTGCCGCTAGTAATTTTCAACTAAATTTAATAGGAGATGGTTCAACAACTTTGAATGAAATGATGGCTACAGGAGAAACAACTACATTTGCTATGTTAAATACAAATGGATCATCAGCTTATTATGTTACGAGTATATTACTAGATGGAACAACCGCTTCTCCAATATATTGGCAAGGAGGAACTAAACCCTCTTCAGGTAATGCAAGCTCAATAGATAGTTATTTAATAAGCGTTACAAAAACAGGTTCGGCTCAATACACTACTTTAGCTTCTTTAACTCAGTTTGGATTGGATAACTATTAATGCCTATAATAAGTATATTAGGAGGAATATCAGCTAGAGCGATGGGGCGAGGTGGTGGTGGTGGTCCAGCTATATTTACCATAGGAGCTACTACTTACGACTTAGGCAATGGGGATGTTTATAATTTTGCCGATGACACATTAAGAACAGCCACAATGCAAAATACAGGTTTCATGCTTGTAAAAATGTGGGGTGGAGGTGGAGGTGGCGGTTCTCTGTATGGCGGTCCGGGAGGTTTTTCATCAGGAATGATAACTTTTGAGACTGGTACTGTATTTACAATACGTTCTGGTGGGGGTGGACAAACAGGAAATAATAGTGGAGGCTCTCCCGGTGGAGGAAATACATTTAGTGCTTTTTCTGGCAGAGGTGCTGGCGCAGGATACTCAGGAATATTTATTTCAAGTGTAGCTTTTGCAAACGCTGTGATGATAGCCGGTGGTGGTGGAGGCTCAGGTAATCCAGCTTCAGGGAATTATTATTTCGGAGGGCAAGGAGGAGGCGTTAACGGTGGTGCGGGGGCAGGAGGCACTAATGGGGGAAGTCAAATTGAAGGAGGCACTGGCGGCACTGGAGGAGTTGCCGGTTCTCAGTTACAAGGAGGGTCAGGAGCTTTAACCGGTGGTGGAGGTGGATATTACGGAGGTGGCGGAGGTGGAGACCGAGGCTCTTTTGCTCCTGGAGGTGGAGGAGGTTCAGGTTTTATAAATTCTCCTTTTGTCACTAATGGGGTTACATCAGTTAGTACCTCAGAAACAGGTGTACCTCCTAACTCAACTGACCCTATAAGAAGTGGTTCTGGACAAGGTGGGATTCCGGCAGGAGCGAACGGTACGTTCGGTAGAATATACATATATTGGGAATAGCATTGATTTATATATTTGAAATATTAGAAAACGGTAAAGTTATACAAGAAATAGCGGTAAAACCAAAAGGTAATACGCAACTCGGAGCAGAACGAGTAGCTAAAAAATATGTTGGCTTAAACCAAACATTAAGACAGAAAACATAGGAGACTCAGATGGCTTCATCAGCATCAGACGATTTAAAAATTGAGATAATGGTTCCCGGTGAAAGTGTTGGAGATTGGGGTGATAAAACAAATACTAATTTACGAGGAATAGAAGAAGCTATATGTCAGACAAACGATATAGCTTTTGCAGGCACAGCAACTGTAGCTTTAAGTATTTCAAACTTTTCCAACCCCCCACAATTAGGAAGGGGGTTTCGATTAAACTTAACTGGTACAGGAACAGCAGGACAAATTCTACAGGTTCCAGATATACAAAAGAGTTATATTGTAAACAACGGTTTATCAGTAGATACGATAATCAAAAATTCTACAGCAGCACCCACTGTAACAGTTCCAGCAGGTAAGACAGCTTTTGTATACAGTACATCAGCCGGAATTGTAAATTCAATTAACACTTTTACAAGCTCGAATGTGGTAGGCACGTTTGAGATTAGTGGAAACGCATCTGTTGGCGGCACTTTAAATATAGGAAATACAACTACGTCAAAAAATATATCTGCCGACGGAACATTAAATGTGAGTAGTAATGCTTCTGTAGGTGGCACATTAGGAGTAACAGGTGATACGGACGTTGCTAATCTTTCAGCTAGTGGGACTTTTGATGTGGCAGGTAATACCTCAGTTGGGGGAACTTTAGGAGTTACAGGTGATACTGATGTAGCTAATCTTTCAGCTAGCGGTACATTTGACGTTGCAGGCAATGCTTCAGTTGGGGGAACTCTGGGAGTTAAAGGAGATGTTGATGTAGCTAATTTATCTGCAAGCGGTACGTTTGACGTTGCAGGAAATGTTTCTGTCGGAGGCACACATACAGTAAAGGGCTACTATAAAAACTCTTCTGGCAATTTAATTATAGAACCCACTTCATATATTGCGGAGATTAGAGGGGGTGGTTCCACTGATGGAGCAGTTCAACTTAACTGTAGAAACAACTCACACGGTCAAAGAATAAAAGCACAGCCGCACAGTGAGGGAGTTGACAACACTATGCTCTTACCAAAAAGCGCTGACTCAACATTGGTATCAGAACTCGCTACACAAACATTGGCAAACAAAACATTTGATGACGTAACATTAGGGACAGGCACGGCAGATATATCAACAATGGTTAGTCAGGTGGCTTTTCAAAACAATTTAAGAGAACGAACCAGTATAAGCACTACAAGTGCCACTGGAACAATTAACTTTGATATATTAAGCCACAATGTTGAACTCAGAACGAATGATGCGGCAGCTAACTTTGAGCTTAATTTTAGAGGGAATGCTAGCACTGCTTTTTCTGCAACTGTACCAGTAGGACAGACCACTTCATTTGCTTTTGAATCTAGTATGGGTAGCACGGCTTATTATTTAACAGCTATAAAAATAGATGGTGCCACAGCTTCACCTGTTCATTGGCAAGGAGGAACCACCGCCCCATCAGAAGGTAATGCCGCTGGTATAGATAGCTATTTAGTAAACATAACTAGAGGAGCAGATGGGGGTAGCGGTACAGCACAGTATACTTGCCTAGCTTCTCAAACTCAGTTTGGAAAGGTCACTTACTAATGCCAATAAAAGGGATATTAGGAGGAGCTGGAGTAAAGCCACTGGGTTATGGTTTAGGTAGTGCTGAGACAGAAGAGACAGACCCTAACTTTAACAAAACTGTATTACTTCTTCATGCTGATGGTTCTGAAGGTGCAGGTAATACATCAAATTTAGGCAACCCAAACTTTAAAGCATTTAGAGATAACTCTACATCAGCCCATGCCATTGTTGTAAATGGTGATGCTTATGGTAATGACTTTAGCCCATATTATTATGCTAATGGTTATTGGAGTAATTTATTTGATGCAAGTGGTGATTATTTTACTATACCCGCATCATCCGATTTTAATTTTGGGACAGGACAATTTACAATTGAATTGTTTGTTTATTTTACAAACTCAGTCGGGTCGGGTACGCTTATTGGTCAATCTGGGTTTGGTTCAGTTTTACAATTACAAGCTAATGGGTACTTTCAATACTATGATATTAATACAGCAAGTTATCTTTTAACTGGAGCTGTTACGGCATCAAAAAATACATGGACTCATGTTGTCGTTCAAAGAGATGCAAGTAACAATTTAGATTTATTTGTAAACGGCACAAGACAAGCTACAACTACAAGCACTGCAACTTTAGGTTTTACAAACGCACAAAATTTAACAATACACTCTTGGAATGGAAACATTTCGCCCAATGAAACATATTATTCCAATATTAGAATAATAAAAGGTTCTTCCGTTTACACATCAGGTTCATCTATAACAGTTCCAACAACTCCTTTAACTGCTGTTGCAGGCACTGAATTACTTACTTGTCAATCAAATAGGTTCATTGACAATTCAACAACTGGACGAACTATCACTGTGAGTGGCGACCCAAAAGTATCTACCAACACACCATTCACAGTTACAAAAACTGCAAATGTAGGTTCTGGATTTTTTGATGGTAGTGGGGATTATTTAACAGCTACTCATGCTACAGATTTTGATTTTAGTGGAGAGTTTACGGCAGAGTGTTGGTTTTATTTAGCAGATGCTGTTAATTGGGGAGTTCTTTTTTGCGTTGATACAGGAGATAGATTTCAAGTTGCTGTTACAAATTCAGATACCATAGACCTTAGATTTAATGGTGGTGCTGCAGTAGGCACTCCTTTCAGTATTAATAAACATGAATGGAATCATGTTGCTGTTACTAGAGATTCTAGTAATGTAATACGACAATTTTTAAATGGTGTTTTAAAAAACACCGATACGGACACAAGTTCTTTAGACAACGGTTATATGAGAATAGGTGCAAATCAATTAGCGTCTAATCCTTTTGATGGTTATATAGCAGATGTGAATATTGAAAATGGTAATTGTAAATATAATACTGGTTTTACACCGCCAACATCCACAATATCTGCTGATACAGACACTAAGCTACTTACATGTCAATACTCAGGAGCAGTTCGTAATGTAGGATTTGTAGATGACTCTAAATATAATCATCAAATTATTCGTAGTGGTGACACAACTTTAGGCACATTCAGCCCATTTAGTTTAGAAGATGGGTATTGGAGTAATTCTATAAGTCCTAACTCTGGTTTAACATTTCCAAATAGTAGTGCTTTTGCTTTTGGTACAGGGGCTTTTACTATTGAGTTTTGGGTTTTTGGTGGAGCAGATAATGATCAAGACGTTATACTAGAAGGTAGGTCTGCTGTTGGGGGTAGTTTTCATATTACATATGGTGGTTATTCTTCGACATCAAATTCATTAAGATATGTTCCCGGTTCAGGTTCAACAATAACTACTGGTTCAGATTTAATAGCAGACAATACTTGGCATCATGTTGCTATTGAAAGAGATGGAAGTAATAATGTTACTTTATATATTGATGGAGTTTCAAAAGGTACAGGAACAGATTCAACTAATTACACTACCACCACTGGAACTTGGGCAATAGGATACTCAAATACAGCTTCTAGTAATTATTCAAATGCTTACTATTCTAATTTTAGAATTGTAAAAGGTTCTAATGTTTATGGCGGTGCATTTACCCCTCCAACAACACCTTTAACAGCAGTATCAAATACTCAACTTTTAACCTGTCAGTCAAACAGATTTATAGATAATAGTTCTAATAGTTTAACTTTAACACTTACAGGCACACCAAAAGTTTTACCATTTTCACCATTTGTACCAACTAGGTCATATAGTAAAGATGCAGTGGGTGGTAGTATGTTTTTAGATGGTAGTGGTGATTATATTTATGCAGAAGGTAATAGTTCTAAACCATTTAAAGTGCTTTCAAACTCTGAATTTTCAATAGAGTTTTGGTATTACAGACTAACATCAGGTAGTGTTGATGTAGTAATATCTGGTGATGTATTAGATGAATTTCAACTTGCTTTTGATGCATCTAATAAATTAGATGTATATATGTTTGGTAGCCGTTTAGTTTCTTCACCAACTTTTCCATTAGCAAGTAACCCATCGTATACAAATGCTTGGCATCATTTTGTTATGACTAGAGAAGATCATGATACTAAAGTTAGAACTTTTATAAATGGTGAACTTGTAAGCATAACTGCTGCAAATACAGGAGATGCAGATTTTGATGATTTAGTTATTGGACATCAAGGTAAAGGTACAAATCATCCAACTCATGGATATATGGCAGGAGTACGATTTAGTAATAGTGGTGTTCCTTCAGCATATCAAACAACTGAAACATCAACTGGTACTCAAGTATTTACACCTCCTACTGCACCTGTTACAGCAGATACAAGTACTCAATTACTATTAAGCTTTAATAACGCAGGTATCATTGACCACACAATGAAAAACAACCTTGAGACAGAAGGTAATACAAGAATCTCAGGACAACAAATAAAGTTTGGTACTGGTAGTATTTATTTTGATGGTACTGATGATAAAATAGTTCTCCCTCATCAGGAATATCAGCAATTAGGGACGGATGAATTCACAGTAGAATTATTTGTATATTTTACTTCGACTGACCAAAGACAAGGATTTTTTGGAAATGATACGGGTTGGTATTTTCAAATTTATGACGGTGAATTAGAATTTGCTTTAAGTGTTAGTGCGGTTATAGAAAGATCATTTTCACACAGTATTAATCAATGGTATCACTTAGCTGCTACTAGGGATTCGTCAAATGATATTCGTTTGTTTATTGATGGCACCCAACAAGGGGCAGTTGTAAATAGCACTGCTAACCTTAGTCATGCTTCTAACAATTTTCATATTGGAAATATTGGGCCAGCTACTAGTAGACTTTTTAAAGGGGGGTATATGGACGAGATTAGAATAACTAAAGGCGTTGCCAGATACAATTCAAATTTTACAGTCCCAACAAAAGCATTTGCAAATAGATAGGAGATAAAATGTACATTGCAAAAGTAGATGGAGATATTGTTCGTGAAGTAGTGCATTACACGAAAGTGTTTCGTAGTGTACCTACCGATGAACAATTAGCCCTTAGAGGTTATAAAAAAATAAATAAACACAAACCTTATAATGTTTTAACAGAACGACTAACAGGTGCTACACCTTATGTATCTGGCACATATGTATTTACTGTAGAAAAAACAGACATGACTGCTGATGAAATAACTTCAGCTAAAAAAAGTGCTATGGCTAATATACGTTCTCAAAGAGATAATATGTTAAAAGATACAGATTGGGCTGCAATTAGAAAAGCAGAAGCAGGTACAGCTATGCCTAGTGCTATGGCTACATACAGACAAGCATTAAGAAATGTTCCTGCCACAATAGGTAGTGCAGACCCAAGAACATGGTCTGATTGGCCTAGCATTAGTTTAGACGGAAGTTCTGCTAGTGGAGTATAGCATTGATAGACCCGATTAC
>VMHT01114632.1_pt1 | contig 52124 bp, 40 predicted proteins | sample 4693611 | NCBI WGS metagenome assembly VMHT01 (sample SAMN12280063, study PRJNA550983) | marine metagenome | isolation source: seawater sampled from same location over 5 years 0.02-0.2 micron viral filtrate | place: USA: collected off the coast of southern California halfway between the port... ... | reverse complement strand
CGTTCAATCTGAGCCATGATCAAACTCTTCAATTAAATATATCGAAATATGAATCGTCGTTGTGACACTCTTAACGAGTGCCCACACAGATTGTCTTGTCTAAATTTTTAAAGAACATTCACTTGAAGCCGTTGCTTCTTAGTGACCCACCCTGTTCGAGTGAGGCGCGCATTATACGCCGGAAGTTTTCGTTGTCAACACTTTTTGAAAATTTATTTTCTGAAGCGTTTCTTCTAAACTCCCGTCTTTACTGGCCTATAAAGGTAGTAGAGACTTACTTCAAGAGGCTTGCTGTTTTGCTTTTCCCCCGAAGCGGATGCGCATTTTAGGGAAATGAGCGCTCACGTCAACACTTATTTTGAAAAAATTGAAAAAACTGAACTAACCGTCTATTTTTCGCTCAAATGTGATAATTAGTAGACAATATGGACTAATTACTAATAGGATAGGAATTCAGATCCTATAAAGTAGTAGTTCTTAAAGTAGTATTTGATCCTGCCGTTATTATATTAATGCTTAATATTAGCGATAGATATTAAGGCTTGCGTAAAGGAATACGTATAAGAATGTATATAAGCGTAAATGACCTATGCTTTGTGTTCTTTATAAATGTATTAATACTGGTGGTGTCAGAAATTGACTACGCAATAATTATAAAGGTGGGTTTATGTTACGAACTCTTACACTGCTGTCTGCGGCAATACTAGCAACTCATGTTAGTCATACAGCAATGGCACAAGAATTATCCGCAAATGATGTTGCTCAGCCACCTGCGTCAGCGAATGTAGAAAGTGCTGACGAGTCAAATCATTTTCAAACCGCCTTCTTAAGACGTCAAGTAAACCAAACTATGTCGGTTGGCCGAGCAATCAGTTCAATCGCTGGTCATTATCCGCAAGAGATTGTGTCTATTGTGGATATTGCTTTAGATACCTATCCAGACAAATACAGAGAGATCATTTTTGCTGCTATCTCTGCACAACCTGCGTCTACTGAAGAGATTGTACAGCTGGCTATTGAGAAAGAAGTAAGTAGCTGCCCTAACATTGTTCAGTTAGCGATAAAAGCAGAGCCGACTTATGTCGACTTTGTTGTGCAGGCTGCTGCGGTTTCAACACCTGAAGAGCTAGATGAGATTGTACGCGTTGCCGTGCTTACTCAACCTGACGCAGCAGACAGTATTGTTCAGACATTATCGCAAGAACATCCAAATAAGATTGTCGATATCATGACAAGCGCATTGAATGCTGTTCCTTTTGTTGGTGAGTATGTAGTGGATGCGCTTCTGGCCGTGTTTCCTAACGAAGCAGAAACGGTAGTTGAAACGGCGGTGAGAGAATCTGCCCAGCAGCGTGAACAAGTAATGCGTATTTTAAATACTGCGCAACACGCGGGTGTATCTCAGGATAAGTTAAAAGAATACGCTATGTCTGCCGGACTAAGCGAAGACGACTTTAATAGTGCACTGGGCAATTAACCCCCTACTAAATTGATTTTAAAAAAAACGGCGTATTGATTTACTCAATACGCCGTTTTTGTTTATAGCTGTACTAGTATCTTCAACCCTTACCTGCTTTTTAACAACAAGCAGCAAGCGATAGCAACCAAGCCTACTTCACAATTAAACTCGATGTTTTCAAAAAAGCTCAGTTGTTAAGGGAGTGCAACATAGCGGCTTCTTTATAAAGGGTTAGTTCTGCCTTTAGTAAGTCCACTTTCGCTTTTATCTCTTTTATTTGGGCCTTAATTTCATTTTGTGCGCGCGCATTTAACACGAACATATCACTGTCACCTGCATCGAAACGTGTTTTTTCTACTTTAGAAAGGGTTTTCGCTAGCGCCGCATTTTCACTTTGAAGAGCAACAATGTCTTTCGCCTGCCCCCAATAAACTAGCGCTTGTTCAAAACGCTGAGTTATCGCTTGCTCAGTAGAGGTTAGCTTGTGCTCTAGCTCTCTTTGCTTTGACTGTAATTGGGCTTGTTCAGCTTTCGCCTTCCTGTTTCCTAAAGGGTAGGAAAACGACAGTCCTACTTTTGTTTCGGTACCGTCCAAATTTGACGGACCAGAACCTATATCTCTTGCAACCGATGCTTTTAAATCTAACTTCGGCAATAACGCGTTACTAGCCAGCGCAGCCTTGTTATTTACCACCTGCTGTTCTAATTTCATCACATCAAGTTCAGGGTGATTACGAAGGGCATTGCGAAGAGTCATAAGCTGACCGTTACCAACCCAGAAAGGCCAGTTGATATCTTTAGGCGGGTTCGCTTCATCTACTATCAACATATCTCCCTTAGGTGAACGCCAATAATAAGAAAGCATTTGAGCATGTGCGTCTCGCTTTTGCTTAAGCTCGGCAAGCAAAAGGCGCTGTTGCAAAATGTTGGCTTTAAATTCTGTCAGCACAACATTGGCTAAATCTCCTTTCTCTACGCGGGTCACCAACGCTCTTTCACGTTGTGTTGCGGTGTTAAGCAACTCTGTAACGGCATTGACCTGCAATGCGCTTTCGTACCACGCAACATATTCACTAACCCCTTTGTAAACAAAGTCATTAATTAAACTTGTCGCTAACGCTTGCCATTGTGAAGTAGCTAGCCCTGCATTGGCTAACTCCGTTCTACGCTTATCCAGTTCTCTGTTTTTAAGTAGGGAGATGGCAATGCCCACACTAGCCTCGCCGCCAGACAAGGTTTCGTAATCGGCTTCGTACACTGGAAAATCACCGTCTGATATACGATACTCGGTATAAACTGAGCCATTAAAGTCTTCGAACGGATTAGAAAAGCGCTGCGTTAAATTAGTACCATCGTAATATCCGCTAACGCGGCTACTGGTTTTCTGCTCTATAAACGGATCAAAACTGCTTCTTGCTATTTCTAACTCGGCGGCAGCTTGATAGTTTCCTTCATTTATCGCCATAACGTAGGGATGATAGTTCACCATACTCTGGATAAGTGCATCGATTGATGGTGCTTGCCTAGTATTTTTGTTTTGCGCTGCTGCATCAGAAACATGAGTGCTAATAACCGCAACAGTTGCAAGCATTGCCAATGTAAACCTTCGAATTACCATATTGATGCCCCAGCCCCCTTGGCTCCACCGGTAGTAGGCTCTTGCGTTGGCAATGGCGGGAAGTTGTTCAACTGTCGCCACATCTCGTAACCTAGACGCACCTCTTCTAATAGCACCCACGCTTTAACCCGGCTACCCAAACGCGCAGAACTTTCAGCCGGCCAAGGAATATCAGACTCGTCAGGTCTAATCCACACGTTAAAATCGCCAGTAGCATTAGCAACAGGCTCTACATACACAACTTCACCACCAAAGGTACCTATTGCACTACCCGGCCATCCACTAAACTGAAAAACGGGCCAGCCATCAAACTGCAAACGCGCCTTTGCACCAGGCTTAACCAGCGGTGCGTCTAACCCTCTCACGGTAACGCGAACGCTGCGTTTTGCATCTGCTGGAATAAACTGCCCAAGAATATCGCCCGACTTTACGAACGTAGACACACCGCCTGATAGCAACCGAACAACCGTACCATCAACGGGTGCATATTTAGTTTGCGTCGATTGGCGAGATAAAATCATGCTTACTTCATTAATTTCCGAAACAGAGGCGGCAGCTTTTGCTCGCAGTTCCTGCACTTTTATCTCGGCCTGTTCTACTTCTTTGCGTGAAACCAGCCCTTGCTCTTGCAGAGACTGTTGACGCGCCAGGTTGTTCTCAGCATTTCTTACTGCTGTTTCATTAGCTTGATTCTTTAAGTTCGCTGCTGAAAGCTGAGATCGCAGCTTCTCAAGTCGCTGCGCATCAATATCGATTAACGTAACGATTGGCTCGCCGGCTTTTATTTGTTGGCCTTCCCTTACGTGCCACTGCTTTACTTGTCCATCAACTAACGCATTTATCGGTTGGGTTCTGTCTTTAGGATCGAGCGAGTCGACCATACCGGTGCCATAAGCCGTTTGGATCCATGGTGTGAAATACAAAATTAATCCAGCTGCCAACACCAAGAAGATGATAACTCCGGTAATTACACGATGAAGCTTTGGCACTTTCAATGAAGGCAATGAAGTGATGTTATCTAAAAAGCGACGTTCTGCGTGATTCACTTACTCACCCTCCTTATTGTTCTTTGAAGCCGTGCTGCTCTCACTTGCGTTAGTAGCACTAATCGGTGACTCACCATTTGAATACTCATTTAACATTGCCGTTGCGTTATCGTGCAGATGCAACACACCTTCGAAACAATCTGGCAGTGGCATATTGGTAAAATACATGACGGTAAAATCATATTTACTTAAGCGTCGCAGAAGTCGCGCCCTCAACTCTACCGGTATTGCGTCGAAGTGCTGATTCAAAATGAGCAGCTTAGGTTTACCAATAATTGCGGCGGCAAGTTTAAGCAACAAAAACTCCAATGGCTGCAGCGGTGCCCCTAATACGGATACTTTAGTCTGCAAACCCGCTGGTAAGCTATCTATCACTTTGGTCATTTCTACTTCCTCAAGCGCAGCGCGAATATCCGCGATGGTTGCCTGAGGATGTGCCAACTTTAAGTAGCGCTCTACAGAAACTTCGATAATTAAAGAACGATCTAGAATGGTGACGGCCTGCCGTAACTCGTGTGTGTCATAATCGTTTAGGCTAAGCTCGCCCAACAAAATGTCGCCAGATTTAACGCGATCGTATTGCTTTAACAACCCTAATAGTTGCTTCTGTACCCAACTTTTATCCGTTGTAACGAAGTACTTGGTACCTGGCTCGAAGATCACGTTGAGGTTGCAAGTATCATTGCCATGTTTCAGCTCTACGTCGTTAAACACCAACTTTGACGACGCAGGAATTTGCTCTGAGCTATTAAGCTCTTCTTGCGGCATAGCTAGCGCACCGCCAAGCTTTTCAGCAGCACCATAAAGTTCATAGTAAAGTTTAAGGTATTGGGTAAAACGGGAAAGCCCAAAGAAAACGGCAGACATAACAAGCTCAGCAGCCACCAGTTGACCAATTGAAAGCTCGCCTTGTACAACCAGAACACCACCAATGCCAAGGAGAGACGCGCTCGCTACCGCATACATCAATAAGAACATTACCACCTGCGAAAACGTGTAATGGAAATGGCTTTTGTGCTTTTGCACATAGTTGCTGATATACCCTTCGGTGCTACGACCCGCGTATTCAACGTGGTCGGCCGACTTAAAGAACTCGTGGGCAATTGCAATATCGTGTAACCATTTTGCCGACTCATATTTCGCGTTAGACAGTTCTATGGCTGTACGCTTGGCACCACGCCCCCAAATTTTCCATACCGCATACATGATAAGTAGAAGCACCATGTTAAAAGCGAAAAGCGCTGGGTGATAAAATGAAACCAGAGTGAAACCCACCAGCATCTGTAATACTAATGCGAAGCCATCTATCATCAAGGAGGGCATGTTCTTTTGAAAAGTCATAATGTCGAAATAACGCTGAGTAATGCTAACGTTTTGGCGACCTTCAAAGAAACTATGGGGCGCAAGAATGGTTTTTAGCCCTAAGTCAGCAGTAAGCCTGGCATACACTTTACGCTCGTAGAACTCCATTACTCGCATACGCAGTGCGCTGAATACACCCGATATAAATAATGTAAGAAATAGAACAACGGCAAGGATGATAACCGCGCGGGTAGAGCCGATATTAGCGATACTATTAATTAACGTTTGTACCGCAATAGGCACCGCAAGTGTCATTAAACTAATTGCTACGCCATAGGCGATAGCAACCCAAAAAAAGCCAGCCTCGGGTTTTAGTAACGAAAATAAGGTTTTTCGCGTTTTACGTAAATCAATTGGTTTAGCCATAGTTATGTCTTCAATATACCGCTAGCTTATAAATCAGTGACGCGCTGCTTTATAACAATAAAAGCAACGCTAAATAGTGTATTGCAATAGTTAGTCAGAATAAATCTGTTATATTCTTAATAGTTCATCGAAAAAAATGGGGTCAGAGTACATTTTCTGTCTTCTCATGTCTTGACCAATCAAAATCTAGTAACAGTATGCATCATCTAAACTACCATCATTTATATTATTTCTATCTTGTTGCCCGTGAGGGTAGCATTGCGAAAGCCGCTAAATTACTCCACGTTACCCCGCAAACCGTAAGCGGGCAACTAAGCACCTTCGAAAATCAGCTAGGTTATTCTCTCTTTGATAGAATAAATAAACGCCTATACCTAAACGCGAGAGGTAAAGTAAGTTATCAGTATGCCAGCGAAATATTTCATAAAGGTAATCAACTAGCTGAAATACTTAACAATAGCGATGAAGTGAATACGAAAGAATTTGTGATAGGTATTACTAATGGTATTCCAAAAGTGCTTTTTTACGACTTTGTGCATGCCACCATGCGTAGGTATTCACAGGTTAAATACGTGATAAAAGAGGATAGCTTCGACGGTTTGTTGAAAGAGCTCGCCATTAACGCAATCGATTTCATTCTAGCAGACAGAGGCATAGCCCCTGGTACACAAATAAGCGCCAATAGTTTTTTCTTAGGCGAAAGTTCGTTGAGCTTCTTTTCTAAATCCCCCCTGGGTGAAGGGTTACAATTCCCAGACTGTTTAAACCAAATGCCACTGCTTATTCAAGGTAACACTTCAGGAATACGTCACGCGCTCACAAGCTGGCTTGAGACAGAACAGCTTTACCCCAAAATTGTTGCTGAATTCGATGATACAGCGTTGCTGAAGTTATTCGGCAGCGAGGACTTCGGCGTATTCTGCGCACCTTCTGCTATTTCTAAGCATGTAGAGGAGCAGTATGGCGTGCACTGTATTGGTAACGCAAATACGCTTAACGAAAGATACTACGCCATTACCGGTAAAAGCCGTGCCGACTACACGATAAGTGAGGCAATCGTAGAAGCCGCTCGCGGAATTCTAGCCTAGTGCACTAAATGGTGGGGTCAGAGTACATTTTCTGCCCCCACTTAATTTAAGCAGCAACACCACCATCTATATCTTGAGCATAAAAACTCAGTGTTAGAATTTTTTCTAACACAAAACGTAGTGCGTCATTTATAGGCATAAGTCTTTCCCCCAATTCATAATCTAATTGAGCAAGTTTTTGTCTGCCTTCTGCGATCATTGGCGGCTTTGTCGATGTAACTCGAACCTCACTATTTGCGGCAATATCATCCACTAATCGCTTTTCTAAGATATCTAAATGCTGAGGCTGTATAGCAATCAGCGCGGCCGCATACTTCTCTGGTACAGCTTGCTTAATTGGTTTACACACCGAAAGTGTGGCTTCGCCAGATTTGGTTTTATAACCTGCTGCACCGAACATACGGCAAATGCCAGGTCGGTATTCGTAAATTCCGCAGTAGCCTTCTTTACCGTCCAAACTTAAGCGTTGATATTGTTTACAGGCGAAGCCGCTGTAGTTGTCTAGCTCGTCAAACGCCTGTTCAGCCCGTCCTGTATCAAACAGATGAAGTGCTAAAGGCAGCATCTCCAATGGCGAAACTTCTATGTCGGGGTTATTGCAACATGCACCACATTTCTCAACACAGTTTAGTGACTGGCTAGATTGATATGCACTGAATTCTTGGGAAAGAGATTGGTAAACATCCATCACTTGGCTGGACAGCTCACGCAGCCTATTCATAACGACTCCGCTAATAAAAGCAAACTAAAACAAATACATGTTCATGCTGGTGTAATGTAATAGGTAGCATGAACTCAACATTCTGATTATTGATTTTGGTAACCAATTTGACAGATCGTACTGGAGGAAGAAATGTACTCTTACCCCAATATTTTAAAGCATGCTTCTTCCCCGCCGGGTGTGCGTAAGCTTGAGGCTTAATGGCAGGGGTTGAATTAATGCGGATTCTATTTTGGATTTTGGGATTTGGGAAGTTTTTTGTGAATGGTCTTTGATGATAAGAGCAATACAGCGATGTGGACACAGTAGGTATAACAGATATGTATGGCTTGTAGTGAAAAAATTTTTGGTCGATACCCGTTTTTAATATGGTGGATGAACACTTTCCTGCGTACGGGATAAAATTAATTAACGCATTAACAGAATGGTTCTGTGGGTATTTTGGTGATAAATATACGTTGGCGCTAGTTCTGATAAACTAGCGCCATAACTTTTTTGAACTATCGAGCTATAAACTCCGAAGAAAACGACAGAGCAATGCCAGCTGGGCTTTCAGGCGCGCTTAAACTACCTACGTCTGTATTTTCCCAAAATTCAGGATATTGTTCTTCTAGGTTTATTGTAAATGTAAAACTTAAACGAGGAAGAATGTTAAACACAGTGTCTTCGTTAAAATCATCTGCGTAATCAACTTTGTTGGACTGCATTTCAAGTATTGTAACAACACCTTCTTGCTTTGAGCCCAGTAGTTTCCAAGTGTATTCTCTGTTGAAAGTAAACGCGTTATTTTCGCGTAACCCAATGATGTTGACCTCGTTGTCGTCTGCGGTCCATTGGAAGTTATAAAGTTCACGATCTCCTAAAAAGTAAGGCTCTTCACTAGGTGAATAGACTCTTCCTGCTGTACCGTCAGATTCAAAGTAATAAGCAAATAAGTCTTCAGGTAACGGTACACCATCTACGAAAAGTGCTTCATTGTAAGAAGACATCCAAACATTAGGTAATGAGCTCTCTATGCTGAAGTCTTCGGCCAACTCATAGTCTATGGCGTGCATATCGCCAGTGTATTTAATCGCTACGCCATCATTGTCAAATTCATAAAGCGCCAGCACGAAATTATTCTGCGCTTTAAAGGGCGTAACTGTGAAAGACATATCTTCCAATTCAATGTCTATAACACCATCATTTAGCTGCCATGTTCCTTGCACATCAAAAACAAGAGACGTAAAGGTATTATCATCTTTAAATGTGAACTGGTCGTTCAAAATACCAACTTCAGTACGCTCATCTTCATTTAAGTAGTCTTTGTCATACGTATAACTTCCCTGATAAGCAAATACCCAAGGTGATGCAAGCAGGTCTTCCTCGGTTACGGTAAACGTAGATGCTGTGGTGTCGGTGTACTTAACGTCGCTGGTAGTTTCGTAGGTGGTAGTAAAAGTTGGTTTATCTTGTATGTCATCCATCGGTGTGATGGAAAGCTCAGTGGTAGTTGTTAACACAGCAAGTGCGTGACCGCCGGATTGTGTTAGCAATTCTATACGCTCGCCCACTGTGGTTCGCTCTGTTTTCCAATACTCAATGCCATATTCATGAACATAACTAAGAATCTCCGAAGCTGTTTCTTCATCAAATCGATCATAGATTTCTTCGTCAAGAAACACAAAATAAGCTATGAGTGATTCATCAAGCTCATCAATAACTAAGTTTCCGTCTACAGTGCTCCAGTTAAATTCATCTGAATAAATATTAAATGCATTTTCTGCAGACGTTTTTTCTCCGCTGCCATCTGCATTGAACGTGTAAGCTGTCATGCCTTTGCCAGCTTGCTGCTCTGAGTGGTAGTAAGTCGCAAAAACCGCCCCCGCAATGTCGGTATCTACGTAATTTTGCTGTAACGATTCATCTTCGAGAGTTTCTGCTCTGGCAGCATTAATTGCTTCTACATAAGCCTCGTCATAAGTACCGTCATCGTTTAACAGTCCCATGCTATCAACATACTTTCGGATGGTGCTTAGCGCATCGACTAGGCTTCCAGTAAAAAACGACAAGGTGCTCATACCTTCAGGAACCGAGAACTCGCTATTATCAGCAAGAACTTTTATGAAGCTGGCCAATCCTAAAACCTTTTCGAAGTCCACTTCACTTGCAAACGTATCGAAGCTTCCCTCGCCGCCGTTCTCTTTATACTCCGAATAAAGTACATCCATAGCCGTACTTAAATGAGTTATTTTGCCTGCAGGAAATAGATCGCTGTTAAGTTCATCAGTATTATTTTCGATGCTAAGGTTACGCATTGTAGTGAAGTCACCGACTCGTGATGATAGCGTTACATGGGCTTGTTCTTCCGTGCCCACTGCATTAAGAATTAAATCGCCGGGCGCAGCACTTACAGTAATAGGAAGTGTGAATCGACCATCCGCACCGGCCTGCACGGAAGCAATTACATTTCCACCTGCATCGAGCGCGCTCACCTCTGCATTCGATAAAGGCGCATCGGTTGCAATACTCGAAATAGAAATAGACTGTTGGTTCGTGATTGTAATCGTTGAACTTACTGTGTTTTCACCGTCAGTTACATCGTATGAAAAACTGACTTCGCCCATCGCCAACGCTGTAGGTGTGTACACTATCTCATTATTGATGATAGCGGCTTCACCAACATCTGGCACTCCAACTGCCGATATAGTTAAAGCATCGCCGTCAGGATCGGTATCATTCGCAAGTACATCAATAGATACTGCGTCACCATTGAGTGTAACCGCGGAGTCTGCGACAAGCACTGGTAGTTGGTTGTTGTCGTCGGAACCGCCACAGGCAGCAAGAAGAGTTGAACTAACGGCAATAGCAATAATGCTTTTGTTCATTTTGAACGTCCTTATTCTAGTTTTTATATATTTGACTTCGCCACGAAGCGAAACTGAGTGGTTATATTAGCGTAAAGAGACGCATAATAGGAAGAAAGTTAACGTTGAAATTGCACCAACACTGAGCATCAAATAACTTTTGATATTGCCATAAAATGTGGGTTCAGAGTATCTACTCTGAACCCACATTCTGAATTAGTCGGCGTTAAACAAGTCGCGACTGTATACTTTATCTAGTACGTCTTCGATATCGCCCGTTACACGGTTAGCTACGATTACGTCAGAAATTTTCTTAAACTCCTCTAAATCGTTTACCACACGAGATCGGAAGAACTCCTCTTCCTTAAGTACTGGTTCGTAAACTACAACTTCAATACCTTTAGCCTTAATACGTTTCATGATGCCTTGAATAGCACTTGCTCGGAAGTTATCAGAACCAGACTTCATGATAAGACGATAAATGCCTACAATTTTAGGCTTACGGCTTACAATTGAATCGGCGATAAAATCTTTACGCGTACGGTTAGCATCTACAATTGCCTGAATCATGTTGTTCGGCACTTCACTGTAGTTAGCGAGCAATTGTTTAGTATCTTTTGGTAAGCAATAACCACCGTAACCAAAACTCGGGTTGTTGTAGTGATTACCAATACGAGGGTCTAAGCCAACACCCTCAATGATCTGCTTGGTGTCTAGGCCATTACGCTCTGCATAGCTATCTAGTTCGTTAAAGTACGCAACACGCATTGCCAGGTAAGTGTTGGCGAAAAGTTTGATGGCTTCTGCTTCAGTACTGTCGGTGAATAAAACATCAATATTCTCTTTTATTGCACCTTGCTGAAGTAGTTTTGAGAAAACCTCCGCGCGCTCACTACGCTCGCCTACGATGATACGGCTTGGGTAAAGATTGTCGTAAAGCGCTTTGCCTTCACGCAAAAATTCTGGCGAGAAGATGATATTTTCAGATCCAAAACGAGCTTTTGCATCTTTAGTAAAGCCTACCGGTACGGTCGATTTTACAATCATCACTGCATCAGGGTTTACTTCCATCACTGTTCTAATAACAGCTTCTACACTACCCGTATTGAAGTAATTCGTTTGCGGGTCGTAATCCGTAGGTGTAGCAATGACAACGTAGTCAGCATCTTTATAAGCAACTTGCGCGTCCAACGTTGCTTCAAGGTTAAGCTCTTTAGTTGTTAGATATTCTGAAATTTCTTTGTCTTCAATTGGAGACTTTTTATTGTTAAGCATTTCGACTTTTTCTGGTACTAGGTCGACCGCTTTCACTTCATTGTGCTGTGCAAGTAGTACTGCATTTGAAAGCCCTACATAACCCGTACCTGCTACTGCTATTTTGTACTTAGCTAACGTACTTTCCATTTACTGTTTCTCCAATCCTATTAACTATCAGCGATAGAAATAATTACTAAAATATTCTCGTTATATATTGCCAGAGTTTTTTGAAAATCTCATGAACAATGCATCATTAGCGTGCTCTAAATAAGGAGTTACCCAGCTACAGTGCATTCGATAAAAAACGAGACATACAAAGTACACCTTGTGCCTTTTTACTTGAGAAGCAAAAATCACACCACCAAATCATAAACATTCAAAACAAAAAAGCCCCAGATTACCTTGCAAACTGGGGCTTATAAATAATAAATATGCACACTAACTAGCTGTACCTAAACGCTCGCCTTGGTAACTGCCGTCAAGAACTGCTTTCCACCAGCCCTCGTTTGCTAAATACCACTCAACAGTTTTCCGAATACCACTTTCAAACGTTTCTTGCGGCTTCCACCCAAGCTCACGCTCAATTTTGCTAGCATCAATTGCATAACGCATATCATGACCAGGGCGATCTTGAACGTAGGTAATTTGCTCAGCGTATTTGCTTTCTTTTGGCTTAACTTCATCCAAAATAGCGCAAATAGTTTGCACCACTTCAATGTTCTGCTTTTCGTTGTGTCCACCAATGTTGTAGGTTTCACCGATTTCGCCATTAAGCGCAACCACTACCAGTGCACGTGCATGGTCTTCAACATACAACCAGTCACGAATTTGGTTACCTTTGCCATATACAGGCAGAGGCTTTCCAGCTAGTGCATTTAGAATAACTAGCGGAATAAGTTTTTCTGGGAAGTGATAAGGGCCGTAATTGTTTGAGCAGTTAGTTACAAGCGTTGGCAGCTTGTATGTGCGCAGCCACGAACGCACTAGCTGATCTGAACTTGCTTTACTTGCTGAGTAAGGCGAGCTAGGTGCATATGGCGTAGTTTCCGTAAAGAGTGGAAGCTCCGTTCCCGGTTCAACTTCATCTGGGTGAGGAAGGTCGCCGTATACTTCGTCTGTAGAAATATGATGGAACTTAAATCCTGCTTTTTTATCGCCTTCAAGTGCTGACCAATATGCTCTTGCTTGTTCAAGCAACGTGTATGTGCCCACAACGTTAGTTTGAATAAACTCACCTGGCCCATCAATAGAGCGGTCTACATGAGACTCTGCCGCAAGGTGCATAATGATATCTGGCTGGTGCGTATTAAACACTCGCTTTACTTCTTCAGCATCACAAATATCAACTTGTTCAAAGCTATAGCGGTCGCTGTCTGAAACAGGTGTTAGTGACTCTAAGTTACCCGCATAGGTTAGCTTATCTAAATTAACCACTGTGTGGTCAGTGTCGTTTATAAGATGGCGAACTACTGCAGAACCAATAAAGCCCGCGCCACCTGTTACTAAAATTGTTTTACTCATTTTCTTTTTACCAAAAGTATAATCTTGTTCTTGTCGCTTACGCTTTCAATTCGTCTAGCATGCTGGCTAATTGCTTACGCCAGTGCGTGGGCTTACACGCCGCAAACGCCTCGCGTGCGGACTGCTTGTCTAACACACTGTAATGAGGGCGTTTTGCAGGTGTTGGATATTGGCTAGACGGTATAGGTAACACTGGAACTGATTTATCTAGCAAGCCTTTCTCAACACCTAATTCTTGAATAGCTAGCGCAAAGTCGTACCAACTTGCTACGCCTTCATCAGTCCAGTGATACACGCCACTGGTTTTATTCAAAGCGGCAGTAACACAAACTTCAGCTAACCCTTTAGCCCATGTAGGCGTTCCAATTTGATCATCTATTACGCCCAACTGAGGTTTATCAGCCATCAAACGCAGCATGGTTTTCACGAAGTTATTACCATGAGACGAGTAAACCCAAGCTGTGCGAATTAGACAGCTAGCATCTGGCAGTATTTCAAGCAGCGCTTTTTCGCCTTCTGCTTTTGATTTGCCATAAGCACCTTGTGGTTCAATGGTGTCGTCAGTTAAATAAGGTGAACCTTTATGACCGTTAAATACATAGTCAGTAGACACATGCACCATGAAGGCGCCGTTAGCTTTACAGAAGTTTGCTAAGTTTTTAACGGCTAGCGTATTAATAGCATTACACGCCTCGGTATCTTCTTCTGCTTTATCAACAGCTGTATAGGCCGATGCGTTTATTACAACTTCAGCCGATAGAGGCGATAGCGTTTCTTCAATATTAGAGGCACTCGTAATATCAATATCATCACGCCCCAAAAACGAAACTTGATGCTCGCTATTTTCTAGTTCACGAGAAAGCTCAAATGCTAACTGCCCCGCCTTACCTATAATTACAATATTCATTAATCGCTAATACCTAGTAAAACACCAATAAAAAGCCAGTGAAAAAAATCAATGACAATTAAAACGTAGGTGCGTTAACAAATGCCAAACCTGCCTCATCTTTACCTGATAAAGAAGGCTTCTCACCATTTACTAATGGCCAGTCGATATTCAATGTAGGGTCATCGTACTTAACTGATATTTCAGATTCCGGGTGATAATAATCTGTGCACTTATACACGAACTCAGCAGAATCACTGGTTACGTAAAAGCCGTGAGCAAAGCCCGCAGGTACCCATAACTGACGTTTGTTCTCTGCTGATAACGTTACCCCAACCCACTTACCGTATGTAAGTGAGTCTTTACGCATGTCTACGGCTACATCGTATACTTCACCGCTAACTACACGTACTAATTTGCCTTGGGTTTGCTCCATTTGATAATGAAGGCCGCGAAGGATACCTTGACTAGATTTAGAATGGTTATCCTGAACAAAATCTACATCTGCGCACTCTTTCTTGAACCAGTCGGTGCGAAAGGTTTCTAGAAAAAAACCTCGCTCGTCACCAAATACTTTAGGCTCGATGATTTTTACATCAGGGATGTCTGTTTTAATTACTTGCATTTACTTTCCGTACAAACTGGCAATTTAAAATAAGAAGAAAGGTGGCAACGCCACCTTTTAGAATTTGAAATGAAGCTAGATCTTAACTCTATCGTTAATCACTTTAAGCAGGTAATCGCCATAACCACTCTTCTTTAGTGGTGCCGCAAGCTTTTCAAGCTGCTCAGCGTTGATATAGCCCATTCTGTAGGCTACTTCTTCTGGGCAACATACTTTCAACCCTTGGCGTTTTTCGATAGCCGCAACGAAGTTTGCTGCATCAAGAAGTGAGTCTAGTGTGCCCGTATCAAGCCAAGCAGAGCCTCGGCCCATTAGCTCTACTTTCAAACTTCCATCTTGAAGATACAAGTTGTTCAAGTCTGTAATTTCAAGTTCACCACGGGGTGATGGCTTAACTTCTTTAGCAAAATCGACTACGCGGTTGTCGTAGTAGTAAAGACCTGTTACGGCGTAGTTGGATTTAGGAGCAGTAGGCTTTTCTTCTATAGAAAGCGCGTTCCAATCATCATCAAACTCTACCACGCCGTAGCGTTCAGGGTCATTAACGTGATAACCAAACACCGTTGCACCATGCTCTTGCTTATACGCATTCTGCAAAGACAGTTTTAAGTCGTGGCCGTAATAAATATTATCACCAAGAACTAGTGAACAACTATCGTTACCAATAAACTGCTCGCCTATAAGGAATGCCTGCGCCAAGCCATCTGGCGAAGGCTGAATCGCGTACTGAATGTTCATTCCTAACGCTGAGCCATCACCGATAAGGTCGATAAATCGCTGCTGCTCTTCAGGCGTGGTGATAATGAGTACATCACGGATGCCCGACATCATTAACGTTGTTAACGGATAAAAAATCATCGGCTTGTCGTAAACAGGCATAAGCTGCTTACTTACCACCTTAGTTAACGGGTGCAAACGTGTGCCAGATCCGCCAGCTAGTATTATTCCTTTTCTCATTGATGGAGCCTTAGCAAATTAAATTTAAAAATAAGTTTCCCTTTTAACAGTATATGACTTCCCCCCGACTGTTTAAAGTATAAGTTCCTTCTCTGGCATAGACTCACAAGTAATTTTATTACAGAATACCTATGCATTTTATAATTAAAACCAGCAATAATTTGGAAGTTAAAACGAGATGACCGATAAAGATCAAATTTTCAATGGAATGAAAGACGAATTTTCGTCACATCGTTCGGAAGAAAGAGCTGAATACATACTAGAAAAAGTAGCTGAGTTATACGCAATCATAAACAGCCAACAAGCTCACATAAACAAACTGGAAAAAGCTGTGTACGACAGTGAACTGTTCTTTAACTTACCAGAAGTTACACTGATGACGAGAAGTAAGTTACCGAGAGTGCTGATTGAAGCCAACGATGTGGTCCCTGTTGGCGACAATTTTTATGAGGCGGAACCTTATGGTGGCGGGGGTCATTACCGCTGGACCGGCCCTGAGCGATTGAACAATTTCCACGTACCCGTTGATAGAACACAAGAAAAAACCCTGCGTATTTCAATTGTGAATGCAATCAAGCCAGAAATACTGAACTCAATTAAATTGTACGTAGATGGTGAATTAGTCAGCTATGACTTCGAAAAAAGAAATGAAGGTATTGAACTTATTGCTGCTTTGCCCGTGAGTTCGAGGGCTCAAGATACTTTAGTTAGCTTGTTTATTCCCCACCTATTCTCACCCTCTGAGGTGAAGCCAGAATCTTCTGATAACAGAAAGTTAGGTATTGCCTTCCACAAATTGGAGGTTTTATAAAATGCCTCTTATTTCGGTTGTTATCTGCACATATAATCGCTACGAAGTTTTGAAAAAGGCTGTTAATAGCCTTACGCAGCAAACGCTAGATGACGATAAGTTTGAGATTCTCATTATTGATAACACACCAAATGCTGAAACAGGTGAAGGTGCATCAGTAAAGAGAGATTTCGAATCAATTAAGAACTTAACTTACGTATTCGAAAAAACTCCAGGCTTATCTAATGCTCGTAATGTCGGTTACAAACTAGCGAAGTCTCCTTACATATCTTACCTAGACGACGATGCAATCGCCTCTCAAGTTTGGGTTGAAGAAGTGTTAAATGCCTTTGAAAGTTTCGACAATGTAGGCGTCGTTGGTGGTCGTATCGCAGCTATCTGGGAAATCCCAAGACCTTCCTGGCTTGGCGACGCACTAGTAGGAAACGTTTCGGTTGTTGACTGGGGCGGCGAATTAAGAGTAGCTGGTAGTAATGAATGGTTTGCCGGTGCAAATATCTCATTCTCTAAAAAGGTGTTAGAAGCAGCTGGCGGTTTCAGTACAAATTTAGGCCGGAAAGGTGGCGGTCAAGTTTTACTATCTAACGAAGAGAGTGAATTAATAAACTTCGTCAAGCAAAGTGAATACATGGAAGTCTACAACCCTAGAGCAAGTGTAGACCATCTAGTTGAGAAAAAACGTTTAACACGAGACTGGTTTAGACGCCGCTCCGCATGGCAAGCTGCTTCGGATTTTATGATGAACCCTTCAGAAGCTGAAAAAAATCTTGCCGACCAGCTTACTAATATTAAAGATTATTTGTGTAGCCTTCCTCCTAGATACCGCAATTTACAGGGCCTATATTTCGCAACTGACGATGCGGGTGAATTTCAATGGCAGCTTTCAGCTATATATGCGAACACTATTCTAACCCTTGCAGGCTTCGATGGACTTGAAGGAATTGAAGATGGAAAAGAATAAAGCTCTAAGAGCGTTAGTAGTCGCACCCACCCCCACTTGGCCTTTGAACTATGGAAATAGAAAAAGGATTTACAGCGTTTGTTCTAAACTTCAATCTTTGGGATTTGAAATTCATTACGTACATTATGCAAGCGAGGGGGATTGGCGAGATTATATTCCTATCGAAACGCGTAAAAGAATGGACGAACAATGGGATATAGTTGACCACGTGTGGCCTTCGAAGCCTTTACATGACTGGCCAAAAGAAGGTGACGACCATCGTATAGATGAATGGTGGGACTGGGCACTTGAGAATCACCTATCTAAAACATTCGCTTCTCGTGAGTATGATGTTTGTATTGTCAACTATACGTGGCTGAGCAAAGCACTTGAGTTAGCACCAGAAAAGACCTACAAAGTCCTCGACACACATGACAAATTTAGTGGCCGACGTGAGTTACTCGCCAGTCAGGGGATAGGCAAAGAGTTCTTTCATACTACTGAAGATCAGGAAGTAATTGCACTGGACCGAGCTGATTTAGTTTGGGCAATTAAAGAAGAAGAAGAAGCTGATTTCAAAATGATGGGGACAAAAGCTAAGGTTTCTACACTTCTACATATTGACGACAGGAGAAAAGCGTTTTCTCCAAGTACTGAAGAAGGAGTAAAGTTTGGTTTCATCGGTGCGAACAATAATATTAACAGAGTTAATATTTTGAGATTTATAGAGCTCGCTACCCCTATTTTTAAGAAATATTGTGCACCGCTAACCGTTGAAATAGCCGGCTCAATTTGTAATGACATTGAAGTTAAAGATAACCCTTTTTTTAAGACCGTTGGTTATGTAGACAGTATTGACCAATTTTATGATGGTATTCACGCTGCTATCATCCCAATGGAATTTTCAACGGGTTTAAAAATCAAGGTTGCGGAAGCTCTATCGCATACGAAACCAATGTTCTCACACAAGCACGCTATGGAAGGATTTACCGCGTGCCATGACTTTCATGAGTTCACATCATTTAAAGAAATGGCGCTGGCAATGACTGATTGTTCTTACGCATCAGATGAATTAGTTTATCTTTCAGATGCGTCAGAAAAATCTCATAACGTTACTGAACAAAAAATTTGGGATGAACTATCAGAGCTCAAGGAACATATTCTAAAGCGAAAACAAGTTTTTGTTTTATTGCCAAACGAATATGGTATGAAAAACAAGCTTGCTCACTATTTAGCACAGGCTAAAGTTGACCTTTGCAATTGGAACTTTAAGGATGCTAGCTACTTTATCGTCGGGGAGCCCCCTGAGGGACGAGCAGCGCAACACTTCGTTAGATTTATAGAAAGTTCAAAGCTTCAAGCTCTTATCCAAACTCAAAAACCTAAGTTCTTATTAAACCTTTGTGAGCACTTTCCAGATATTAGTATAGAATCTCAAACATCTGTGATATCAATCGTTCCTCTACTAACACAGAAAATAGCAATTAAATCGCATTACAACTCATATAATTCTGTCGTCACAGGGTCTTATTTTCCGTCTCTAGGTCATATTAACCTTGAAATAAAAGCTATTGAATCGAGACTAGAAGAGTGTTGGATAATGGGAGACTCCCGCTCCAGTTACATTAACCAATTTATTTCAATAACCTCAAGTTCCCTAAGCCTTCGAAAGATTGACGTAAAAAAATTTAAAGACATAGATATGTTATTTTCTCTAACTGGCGGTTTACCCAAATTAATCGTTAACATTAAAAGCGATAATGAACTAACATATGCTGAACAAATAATGTTAGAAATCGCAGAAAAATTCGATGTCGAAATACGAAACACAACTCATAACCAGCTGCTTTTTATACGGCATAGAAACCCAAGCTCTAAATATGAGCAAAAATTTTTTTCAGCCTGGGAAAAATATATAAAAGACAACTTTAGTCAAAACAAATCTGATTTTTGATAATAGGGGAAAATAGATGGCACAACCTGACTTTCTAGTTATAGGCGCCCAGAAGGCTGGGACTACTTGGTTAGATCAAGTATTTAAAAGTAGCCCAGAAATATGGACCCCACCAGTCAAGGAGTTACAGTTTTTCAATGAATTTTTCATGGCTGATACATTCAAATGGACTAAGCGCCACCGAGAATCAAATGCTTCGTCATTTATTCGCTATCATGCCGAAAGACAAAAAATCGACTGGCAGCAGCTTAGTGCCGCTATTCACATAGGTGAAGAAAAAAACGTTGACCTCGATTGGTACTTTAAAACTTTTGATTTTGCGCCAAAAAGTTGCAAAAAAGGCGAAATGACACCAGAGTACTCGCTTTTAAGCGATAATGATGTTGGGCGGCTTGCTTCTTACATTCCAAAAACTAAAATTATATTGTGTATTAGGGATCCGTTTGCTAGAGCAATATCAGGTATAAGAATGCGGTTACTTCAGCAAGGCTTTGATAAAAATAGTGATTCACAATCTGTTGATAATTTTGTGACTAATTGCGCTTCTGACTGGGACGTTATCGAAAGAGGGAATTATTCACGAATTATTGAAACTTTCAGTAAACATTTTGAGTCATCAAATCTCTTAGTTTTGCTATCAGAGGACATGTTAAACCACCCCCAGCGAGTTATTTTAAAAGTATCAGAGTTTTTGGGGATAGACAGTGAAAGCTTTTCAATGAATTTAAGTAAAAAGGTACATGAAGGGTTGAAAATTGACATTTCTGAAATAGCTCAAAATAAGGTTAGAGATTACCAGCAAAAAAATATCGATTGGTATGAAAAAAACGAAGAAAAATTTAGAGTATAATCATGAAAATTCTATCTCAAAATGACAATTACCGAGCGATATTGTTAACAAGTAGCGAGCGAAGCAACAGATTTGTAATTACGTTCGACGCAAATAGAGAAGATCGCGGGTTACACGAGTGTGGTACCTTCGATGAATTCCCAAACTCAGAAAGCTATATAACCAAAAAAGGGCTAAACCATATTGCAGTACAATCACTGCGTAATGATTGGTATTATTACGGTGGTATTGAAGAAATTCTGAGTAGTGTAGCTCAATTTAAAAAAGACAACCACGTCTATATAACATACGGCTCCTCAATGGGAGGATTCGCAGCAGTGGAATTCTCGAAAGAGGTTAAGTCGGACTTTTTCGTCGCAATTAGCCCACAAGCAACTCTTTTAGATGAATTCATGGAGAAAATTGAAGACCCAAGATTTAAAAACACAAGGGGCTTTTTTTCAGAAAGCAGGCTCTTGAAAAATAATTTAGAAAGTCAGAGGGGGATTTTGGTTGTAGATCCAAATTTCAGAGAAGATGTTGAGCATTGTGAGCTGATTTTACAACGTACTCGTTCAAGCTTAATAACTTCTCATGGGGGGTGGCATCACTCTGGAATCCCTTTAAATAGAACTGTGGGCATAATACCTCTCATAAACAATATTTTTGATTGTCTTATTGACTCTGAAAAACTTAAGAATTTGTTTTCATCAACTCAAAAAAGCTTGGATGCAAGCTTCGGGAAAAAGTACTCATCTTCGTCCTCTCAAGAGTGTTTTGAGTTATTCTGCCATTATGGAATAAATTATTTACTTCATAATTTAACCGTGGACTTTCTTTTACATAAATTTAGACAACAGCCAGATAACTTTTCTGCACTGATTCTGTATAGCGCTTACAACAAAAAGCCTGCAAAGTTCGAATTAATACCTGAAGTTTTGAAAAACAATGGCTACTGGAGCTTGGCGGTTGAGTTATCACCTACTAAAATCAAACTGGCAAACTTTTACAATAAAAGTAACAGAGAGAAAATTATTGACTTGGCTTTCTCGATTGGTGCTGACAGCCTTCGTGATGAAGCGATTAAGTTCGAAAAAAAGGATGATATTGAAACTGCTTACTTTTTAATGGGCCTCGCAAGAAAGGTTAGACCTAATGGCCCGTTTATAGTTGAGAAAGTAGACGAGTATAAAACAAGATTGGCAAATGCATATGAGCACTAATTTAACAACAAAGGAAATACTCAGCTTGGTAAAAGCTGATTTCGAAACCAATAAGGTACTTTTGAGTAGAAAACTTGTTATTCCCGAACATTCAATTTTAGACGAAGCGTACGTTCTCGAAATTACAAACGCTATCGAATTGTCGCTCGAGGTTGAAGTCAAGGAATTTTTAATAATATGTCTTATTAAGTCTATTTTAGCTAATAGGGAAAGTTATACTCTTAAAAACAGCTCCTATACTCTGAACTATGCGACACGTGAAAGAATATACGATTTAATAGAACGATATATAACGATAATATCCGCACCTATAGTAACTTACTATATAGCAGTGATTCATTTTCTTGAAAGAAAGTACACATCTGCTCTAGAGATGTTCACTTCTGTAGCACAAACGGACTGTCCTGCAATTTATGGATGGGATCAGGGAGTCAAGACTTTAAAGCTTCATAGAAATACGAACTCGAAATACTCAAACATTTTTAAAACTGATACAAGCATAAGTTGGATAAAGAAGTTTGAAAAAAATAATCGCATCAGTATATTGATTGGCGCAGACAGTCGATACTTTAAAGCTTTTCGTGAGGACCAACTTAAATCATTTAAGGAATATTCCGAAGAACTCAACCTTATTTTTCATATTGTCAACCCTTGTGATGAAAGCCTCAAAATTGCGAAAAGTATTTGTGATGCGAGCCCAACCGTTTATGTGTCTTATGAAAATGCAGATACAAGCGATAAGGCATTTTATGCGGGTATAAGGTTTCTTCGATTAGAATACTTTATGGACGTTACAAATTCAGGAATTATTACGTTGGATGCCGACTGTCCCCTACGTCCAAAACTTGATTTCTTTGAAGAGTTGTATATCAATGATTTAGGAGTAGCGCCATGTAAAGGCCCTGGTGGTTACGTGCCGTGGAGGCGCTTTGCGGCCGGCATTTTGTATGCCAATAACACAGATAATGGCAGAAACTTCGCTAGTATGCTTGCGGAGAACTTTAAGCGATTGTGGAAAGAGCAACACGGTAGCAACTGGTGGCTAGACCAAACCGCAATATTTCTTTCAATAATGGAACTCAACCTCTCATTAGAGCTCCCTAGTACTTTTGATTTCTCAAAATTTAACAGGAAATTCGGTCATATGCCTTTTACCACGAGTGAAGCTTACAAGCTTAAGACTCTTTCAAATACATAGCTACAGAGAAAAAGAAAATTTCCTTCACTTGCAACTATACAACTTTCGTTGACTGTGATTTTACTAAAATTTTCAAATAATTACTTTAGACTGTCCATTAGTAGTTAGCGGACAGTCTAGTAATTAACGGAAAACACACCGAAATCAACTTTTCGATGTTACGAGAGATAATTATACTCATATCTGTAAACAAAATTAGTAAAAATCTAATCAAATACTATTTTTTCCCAATAGTCATTATACCTAGATAGCTTATCGTTTAATTTATCACTCAATATATGTTTATCAACTTTCGCACTAGATACATGAATTCGCTTATTAATAATTTCGGGATTCATGTCAAGATCTAGTCGTAAAAAATCACCTATCTTCTTTACAAATTTTTCAGGTCGTTCTTTGAGTTCATCATAACGCCCGATGAAAAGTTGATCGCGATTGAAAGAACTAAACCAATTGTTCAGTATTTTTTCATAATCTGAGCGAAGTAATACACTTTCCGAAAGAGCAACTTCATTCAACAATGAATCTGATATTTCCGGACAATGCTGCTTGATCATTTTTAAATGTGATTCAACCCTACAACTTGGCCTTCTTAAAATCATGATTATTTTAATGTTCGGATAAATTGCTTTAAGAGTCTGTATTACTTGTTTGGGAAGCATTAGATATTCGGGTGTAAATTCACCGGAAAGCTTGTCGTTAGGACATCGTTTAAAAATATCACTATACCAACCTATGTCTGTGTCTTCTTTACACAAATGTAAAAGAAACTTCAACCAATCGTAACCAACCTTTTCATTTTTGGTTGCTTGGTTAAGTCTCCATAGCGCATTGCCTCTTCTCCACCATCCAGAGTATGCACTCTCCCTTTCAAAAACTAACTGATTGAAAAAGTTTAGTTCTTTGATAGGCGGTAACCAAATACCCTTTTGCTGCCTAAGCACTTCGTAAAGCCAGGTTGTGCCAGACTTCTGGGCACCCACACAAAGAAAATTAGGTTTATGATGAGCAAATTTAGCATCATCTAAAAAAGCTTCGATATTAATGTTCTTCTCTTGAATTGAGGCTAATGCGTCTATCAATACAGTTATGTTGTTGTTTCGCGCATATTTTCGCAATTCCGAAACAGTTTCAATTTTTTCTTTTTCCTCTTCAGAGTAAGAGTATTCCATTCCATAGCTGAGCGTTTTTCTAAAATTATTATTTGAAGAGCTCGTAAAATAATCTCTATCTTGAGAAAGAGAGTAAAAACGGTTAGTTTTCTCGCGGTGAACGGAAACTAAGTATTGTTCGGGATGTACTAAATCAACCGGATGATTTAGCGACGTCCCAGCCGGTAACATGTGCAATTTTTCATTTCTAATGAAAACTATTATGTTTTGTCTATACCACCAACAAACTCTTCTATCACTCCAGATTTCGGGACGAATTAGGTCTATGCACGTATATCCAACGTTGCTAAACTTGGAGCACCAGTAACTCAGCCAATTCTCATTTACATGTCCATGCCCCCCTTGATAAGGCATAGCAGCTGAAAACATAACTAAATCTGAAGTTTGAACAATTTTTTCTACAAAGCCATTGGCAGAACTCTCAGGAAGATGCTCTGCCACCTCTAATGTTATAGCGAGATCGAACTTGTCTTCAGGAAGTTTAATCGATTGTGTTTCGCTCAGATTGTTATCTAAAAATTCTGCTTCACTGATCATCAGCCGATTTTTCGGCACATAATTCCCATCAGTACCACAAACTTTCTTGAAGCCTACTTCCTTTGCAGCAGCTAGCCAGCTGCCAACTCCACACCCAAAATCAATTATTGAGTCCAGTTTTATTTTTTCACCGAGCTTTTGTCTTAGCAAAGCTAAGACAACTAGAGCACTTTCGTAACTTTCCTTGCTTTGTAGATCGTAAAAGGCATGGTTATATATATTTTCCGCCACAATTCTTACTCCGCTGTTAGCTTAAGGCTTTTTTTAAGTTGTTGCGTCCAACTTTTTGATACTGTTGATAGCTCTTTGAGACTAGCTCACTTAATGACAATATATTACCGCCCTTATTGTCCGGCTGTTTAAAAAGCATGGGTGATGAGAAATTGAAGCCGTGAAATCTCGCAATGTCATCATATATAGGCCACCAAGTAGCATTACTAAGAAAGTTATTGAAAAATTGGAGTGGATATTCATGGTAGGAAATACCAGCATGTTCACACAGCTTGCATGCAAGCCTATACAATACCTCCGGTATTGGGTGATTCATTGTATACAATGCGGGTTTGCTTGTAACCAATTCCAAGAACTCGCTTGCAAACTTAATATCCGAAGCCTCATCACGAGTGAATAACTCAGTTTTACTTTTGTCAAATTCCTCGAAGAAGCCAAGCTTTTCAAACGTGTCGCTATTAAAGCTAGTAATAGCTTCTTGAGCACTTAAACCTTCTGTGTACGCTGCGAGGATTGTTTTGGAATGGAGGTCGCCTAGAGGAGACTGCACTCTTTGCCCCATTCCTCCCAAATAGGTAATATCTGGATGAAACCCAGAGAAATAAAGATTGGTAATCGAAAACACTTTTGCTTTAGATACTGCTTTTAACTTTGCCGTTTCTAACTCACCAAACCGCTGACTTAAATTGAATGTAAACACAATTCCGGTTTCATCATCGACAACAGTTTGTAGCTTTTCTAAAGCAGTTAAATATAATTCTGAACCGAACATATGAACTGGCACATTTACTATATCCTTACATCCAGTGATTATCCTTAAATAGTTTGAAATGGCCTGAGTTTGACAATTTGCAATGACAGCAATCTTCATTTCCTATCCGTAGTTTTTTTGGTCTAAAAGTGAGACTTGCTTCAATTATTGGTTAACAGGTCGTTCAAGAGCGTAAAACATCTCTCAGTAAGTTTAATATCTCTATACCTTGCATGCTTTGAGTCATCAGTTACTTCTTCTACTTCTGTAACTGCTATATAACTTGCACCAACAGTATTACTTACTGCCCAAAATGCAGGGTTGCCATAACACGGCGGAAATATTTCAAAAACTCGTGCCCCTGCCTTACAAAAAGCCGTGTTAGCCATTGCTGCGCCGTGCGCTCCAAAAATCAGCTCAGCTTCAGCGAAACACTTAATTTGCGTAGGCACTGAAACCCTCGCACAATCAATAACTTGAACTATATAACCAAGTTGAACCAGCATCTCTTCCAACCGGTCGCTATTAACAATAACTCGCGAGTCAAAACGCTTAATAACCAAAGCTATTTTTGACTCACTATCCGCTTTTACCAAAGTCCTAAAGGGCTTTCTAATAAATTCGAGCGCCTTGCTATGGCACTTATAACTAGGGTGTGGAACTGGGCAACTATTTTTACCGTCTAACAATAGACGTTTAAAAGAAATGCAAGAGTTAGGTTCAATCGGGACTATATCATTATTATCAACCCCATAGATAAGCAGCAGCTCTTTTTGCCAAGAATTTTTAGGGGCGTGGCAAACTACCTTTCCTTCTCTTTTTAATAGTCTGGGAATGGTATCAAGTAACCAATGTGCGTAATTTCTTTCGAAGAACCAATCTGCGATAAAAGTAGAAGTTTCGGTATAACGTTCACAGGAAGAGAGCAGTTCATTTAAGTTTGGGTTTAATTCTAGCAACGGATAATATTGACTGGAAATATCTTCTATTACCCTATTTTCCGCATCAAAAAACACAAAACCTAGGTTGAATAGTGCGAGAACCTTTACGTCTTTTAAGTCGAAATGATTAATTGAAACCGATGAAACCTCTCTTTTTGTTTCCAACTGAGGTATGTAACTAGGCAAACTTCCTACTTTAATCGTTTGAGCTCTTGATGATTTCGTAGGGCCTAATAATTCATAGGGCAATGAATCTAATTTTATAGCCCCTAAAGATACGCGGCCTTTTACTTGCGTTACAACATCAAACGCCCATTTTCTTTGTTCAGCGTATGAAGGTGGTAAAGTAATATTTAGTTTGGAACCAATTCTATGTAGCTCAACTCTTCCCTGCGTGGTTGACCAATTAATATTGAGGGTGTCATTCATTGGCAGATAGCTTATTAATTAATTCTGTTAGATTCACCTTCTCAAATGCGTAATCTTTAGCTGCTTTTAATTTTTCTGCATTTTCAAGAAAGCTTTCTACACTCGACAAATCAAATTCACTCAATAATTTGGGGGACTTACACCACCATTCCAAGTCGCGAAGTGCTGTGATGATTTTTTCAGAAAAACGGTACTTTACTACTTTAGCAGGATTTCCCGCAACAATTGCATACGGCGGCACATCCTTAGTGACTACAGCATTAGCCGCTACAATAGCTCCATCGTGCACCGTGATATTCCTTTTGAACGTCACGTTATCTGCAATCCAAACGTCATTACCAATTTGAACTCCTGACTCGTTTGGAACACCGTAATTCTGTTTAGGCGTAATTCCAAAGTCTTCCTCAACTAGTTTTTTGACATTACTTCCATAAGTCCACGTTGAGGTAGTAACTCTGTTAGTAGGGTGACTTTGTCCCATTATTCGTACGCCTGTGCCAATAGAGCAGTATTTACCTACTGTAGATTGGCCAAGCATGCTTCCCTGAACAATGTATGAAAAAGCCCCTATGATGACTGCTCCATCCCAGCTAAAGCTCGTTTCTGGTATTCTAGAATAAGCTTCAGCTTCAACATTGTTCACTACATTTACAAATTTATCTTTAGCATCACCATGGTGAAAATGTGGTCTTAGATAAACCCGTTTTGATGTTAAAACATTCAAAAATTCTTCTGTAATTTTTAGTCTCAAAGCAGCTTCTCATATCCAAAAATTTTAAAGTCTTCAGAATAGTATTCATTAATAAGTGTTTTAGCTCTGTCGCTTATATTAGTAACGTCTTTTTCCCCTTTACTTTGATTAAGCTTTGAAAGCTGCAAACTTTTGGCTTTTTTGATGCCAATGACCTCTTGAATGTACGTCAAACTTTCATCCAATGTTTCAAGCTTTCCCACATAGTCAACTAACAGACCAGTCTTATCTGTTAACCAATAGCTTTGTGGAAAAAATATATTATCTGGTCCAGGTCTACGCTGCCAAACCTCTGAAAGCACAAAAGCGTTAAATGAATCAAATTCGAAAAGCTTGCTCTGAAGCTCTTTAGGAGTCCCTTCCCATTGTTTCAAAAAGTTATAAATTGAAAGTAGTCTATCTGCTGGGTGGCGGACTATAGAAAAGGTAAAGAATTTAGACCAATCTTTATTTCCCGTAATACCCCTTAATTCCCAAGCTGGTATGTGTTTGTAAAGCCCAAACCTATTTCGATAAAGCGGCTGCAGCTTTTCACCAAAAGAGGTTCCACCAATCTCAAGATCGCAATAGTTAGTAAATTGCGACAGCGCATTTGTTACTGAAGTTCCTGCAGCTTTTGGTACGTGAATAAAAATGAAACCAAATGTATTGTTTATTATTGCCACGTGTATTAATCCATTTTCACTGAGGTGTACACCCCAACCGATTCAAAAATTTTTTTCATTTTCTTCACTCCGTTCTGATAAGAGAAGTTTTCCTTGGCGAGTATTTTGCTGTTTTCACTAAATTGCTTCCAGAGCTGCTCATTATCATAAAGTTTAATAATAGCCTCTACCCATTCATCGGCATCATTTGCAATTAGTGTATTAATTCCATTTGTAAGTCCAGTTCCTTCCGCCGCCACATCAGTAAGAACTGTGGGTGTTGCGTACGCTAGAGCGTCTAGCACTTTACCTTTTATGCCAGCCCCAGAGAGTAAAGGTGCAATAAATATTTTGTGATCGTGGTAAACGCCATCTAGCGTTTCTGCAAAACCTTTCACTTTTATATTTTCACATGCAAAGTTTTCAAAGTGACCCGGCATTTTGCTGCCATATATGTAAAAGATAATGTCTGGCCGCTGAATTTTCAGTTTTGGCATTATCTCTTTAACCATATATTCCACCGCTTCAATGTTCGGTGTATGGTTGTAGCCACCAAGAAAAGCAATCCCTTCTCTCTCTCTAAATTGTGGCCCACTGTCCTTTTGTTCAACAATCCATGGAGTAATGTGCATGTTTGCATCTTGCGCTATATGGCTTGAAATTACTGCTTGTTCTGTCGTGTTATATGTTAAAACAGCATCTACCTTTGTACACACATCAAGCTCTTCATTTCTCGTTAACAAAGCTTGTTCCATTGCCTCCTCGTCATTTTTAACTAACGCTGCACGAATTTCTCTTAGAAAATGGAGGTCGGCATTATTAAATAAAATAGGCTTGCCTGCGTCTTTAATTTTATCAATGTACTTTAGCGCAACATCGTAACGTGTAATATAGACTGCATCCATTTCGCCTAATCGACGGTGCAATACGTCGTCTAGTGAAAGGTAAAAAGGCACAAACAACACCTCAACGCCCATATTCTGTAATACGCTAGTGTATTTACCCATAGGCGCTAAATTAGCTGGCACAAAAGTAACTTTAAATCCAAGCGCCAACATCATCTTTATTTCTTGTATCGCTGCGTGACTTCCTGCATCTTGCCCTAACATAGGTGTCGCATAATCGATAACAAGTACTCGCTGCTCTATGTTTCTATCTTTTTCTAAATGCAAGCGCTCTAATGAAGGTTTTGTTCCTTTTTTGTAGACATTGAACCATTTCCTTCTGAACGTCGCTTCATTAATTACTTGGTACTGCTTCAGCCCTTTAGTTACGTCTGTGCCGTGAGACTGCCCTTCGAAGTGGATAACTTCAGAATGTGGAACATAAAGCACTTTATAGCCTGCATCACGCACTTTAAATGAGAGATCGGTATCTTCGTAGTAACATGGTGTATATTCTTCGCTGAATTTACCAACTTCTTCCCACAATGATTTAGTTATACACATAGCCGCACCGGTAACATAATCTACCTGACGCACATAATTCCAAGCCGGATCAAATGGATTTCCGTCACGTCCTGCGTTCCAAGGCTCTCCTGTTGCCCACACGATGCCACCAGCCTCTTGAAGCGTTCCGTCTAGGTTTAGTAACTTAGACCCTGTAAGTCCCACGCGCTCATCAGATTTATGCTGCGCAACAAGCTCGTCTAACCAATAACTTTTCACTTCTGTGTCATTGTTAAGAAAGACGATGTAACCCCCTCTCGCTTTCTCTGAAGCCTCGTTACAACTTCTAAGAAAACGTAAGTTTTCTTTGTTTCTCGATATAACAAGGTTTCCTATAATATCTTCTGCATTTTTGGTTTCATCATTAGAACAATCATCAGCCAATATGACTTCATAAGATGTCTTGTTGTATGCAAGAAGAATAGAGGCTATACAATGATAGGTAAGCTCGAACTTGTTATAAGCTGGGACTATTATGGTTACTGTAGGGTCTGAGCATTTTGGCAAAGTAAATGGTGGGTATACTTTTCTATCTTGATATCCCTCAACCAAGACGGTGTGAGCAGTAGATAAATTTTTAATATCAACTATTCTACTTGCATCATTTAGCTGGAGGGTCAGCGATTCATAACGGCTATCAGCACTTGCAGGTTTAGAAATAAAGTTCGGGATTTTTCTACTTTGGTTTAAGTACTCCCAAGGAGTTAAAATTGGGTCACCTGAAGCTTCAAACTTCCCATAAATAGCGACTTCTCCTTGTACGTGTACATTTACTACATGAACTGCATTATCGAGGAACTTTGCTGGCATCCATATATGACCCGAATGGATCTTTTCATTGTTAGTAAAGCTGTATGTCGCTATTCTTTCTGAGCCAATACTAAAAGTAAGAGCCTTGCTTTGCGCACCAATGCTGTAATTATATATAGAAAACGAAAGCTTATTACCCACTAAGCTTTCAAACACGACACTTGCCGTTGGATCAGCGTTTTCTATCTTAAAGTGAGACTTGGCGACTATTTTATTGGATTGCTTACACCTAACAATTAAGTACCGGCCCGCAGTCAGGAGTAAGGTGTTTATTTCAAATGAAAAAGCATGCCTACCTTTATTGATACCACCTGATTCAAGATCTTTACGGTATAAGTCAGCAACCCCTTCACCTAAAAGTACCCCCTCGTCATCATAGACTGCTAACTCGACTGGAGATTCATCACCTACTCTCGCAGCCCATCCCTGTAAAACACCGCCTTCAAAACGGTCTATATGGCCTTTAAAGGTCGATTCTAGGTTCGACATATTTTTCCTCTACTTCCTCTGAGCACAAACAATGTGAGTTCATGTATCATTTTTTCGTTCATTATTACCTGTTATACAAAAGTTCTCAATCTAAGTGCTTGTTAACTTTTGACGCCCACCTACACAACGTTGCTTTTTCAAGCCTTTGCACCAGATAAGGCGCTTGTAGTAATATCGCATGCAAATTATCGAATAATGACAATCCTCACATGGAGAAGTAGGTGCTTAGCGTTTTCAAAAAAAATAAAGGCAACATTACAGAAGCCTCAATAAAAAACCTCATAGAAACTGAGTTCGATACTGAGTTTTACGCAAAAAAATATAAGTTTTTGGAAACAGACGACTACCTTAGCCACTTTTTAAAAGTAGGGTGGAAAGAAGGGCTAGATCCATGTGAGTGGTTTTCAACGAGTAAATACTTGATTGCATACCCTGATGTAGCCGCCTCCGGTGTCAATCCATTTTTCCATTACTTACATTACGGAAAAGCCGAGGGTCGCAATGGAGGTCTAGTCGCAAAAGCTGATGACGACCTGCGTTCTTTAGTCAGAGCAAATAACTTCGCCGATTCAGAGTATGAAAACTCTAAATATTTTAAAGAAGCGTGTGACATTCTTGGCACCAACACTGAGTTCTCTTCGAACGATTTCGAGCGCTTTGCAAACTGGACAAGAGTAGTACCAAAAGCAAATGGACCTCATCCTCATGTAAAAGCTTTCATCGATTCGGTGAAAGCCACTGGAAGTGGAAGTGAAGCAGTCACATCTGGGTGGGTTATACGAAAGCAGAATTCATTTATATGGTTTGAAACGAATCAAGGACAAATTCTTCCGATGCGTTCCGCTTTTTTCCAGTATCGTGAGGATGTATACAACGCATTTGAAGATGAAATGACTGAAGCGTTACCACTTGCGGGTTTTGTTCAAGCGTTGACGGCATGTGATCCCGGGACAGTTCTCAAAATTTACGCTTTATCTTCGGAAGGTGCTCACGAAATCGCGCAAGGTGAAGTCGAGCGTCTTGAATCTACCCCCCAAAAAATAGCGGAATTTTTAGCAACTATAAACACGCCCCTATCAGAACTACCTAAGCGCATTAGCAAAATTGATGAGCCTTTAATATCTAGTGCCATTGCGCAGAAAAATACAGCTATTTCCGCTATGCCACACGAAGTATATAGCTTTGGGGAGTGTAGCAGTCCTGAAGCAAGCATAATCATTCCCCTATACGGCAGAGTAGACTTTGTAGAAGCGCAAATGCAGTGTTTCTCAAAAGATGTGTTTGTGCAAAACCATTGTGAGTTGATTTACGTTATCGACGACCCTTCTTTGGTTGAACCTTTTAAGAAACTATCTAGCGATATCTATGCGCTTTATGGCATACCTTTCAAAGTAATTTGGGGTGGATTAAACAGAGGTTTTTCAGGTGCCAATAATTTGGGTGTCGAATACGCTACGGCGCATTACTTTCTATTTTTAAATAGCGATGCGTTTCCTACGAATCCTGGCTGGGTTGAACAGCTTACGGATGTCTTAAATAATAACGCTGACTATGGCGTAGTTTCCCCTCGCCTATTGTTTGCAGACGGCTCTATCCAGCACGCTGGTATGGAATTCGTATATAGGAATGAGTTGTCTATTTGGACTAACCACCATCCTAACATGGGGATAGACCCGAGTTTAGACCCACATTCTGAAGCGACTGTAGTTCCAGCGGTAACAGGAGCATGTATGCTTATGACCCGAGCTCTGTTTGATTCTGTAGGGGGCTGGGATAACGGTTACTTGATAGGCGACTTCGAAGATTCTGACTTGTGCTTCAAGATACGAGAGCAAGGTAAGCATTGTGTATACGTTCCCACTGTTGAGTTAACGCACCTAGAGCGTCAATCGTTTAACTTAACTGGCGCTCCCGATTTTAGAACCAAAGTGGTAATATACAATGCCACCCGCCATCAAAATAAATGGTCTTCACTACTACAACAAAGCGTTAGCAAAGGTTAAAAGGAAGCAACTAAGCACATGAAACAAAGAATTTTAGTGGTATCTCATGGTCACCCAGACTTTAGTTTGGGCGGTGCTGAAATTGCAGCTTATAACTTGTTTGAAGCATTCAAAAACAATGACGACGTAGAAGACACCTGGTTTTTAGCGCGCGCCGACCGGGGAAGAGGTGTTACGGGTCAAATTCATAAACGCCGAGACAATGAATACTTGTGGGAACAAGGTATCGCTGACTGGCACTTAATGAAGTCTGCTCATCAAGAGTCGATAACAACTTGGTTTGTTGATTTACTTAAGTCGCTGAAGCCTACCGTTGTACACATTCATCATTACGCGCATATTGGGCTCGAGTTCATTCGCGCTATTAAAAAATACGATAGCAGTATTAAAGTTTACTTAACCCTTCACGAGTACATGGCCATTTGTAAACACAACGGTCAAATGGTCAAGACGGGCGAAGGTATGAAGCTATGTAGCAGCGAAAGTTTTGACGAGTGCAGAGGTTGTTTTCCAGAACATACAGCCGAAGACTTTTGGCTTCGCAAGCACACGTTTAAGTCTACGTTTGACCTTGCTGATGGCTTTATTTCTCCATCTGAATTTCTACGCCAGCGATATATAAACTGGGGAATTAACGAAAACGAAATAGTAGTTATTGAAAATGGTCAAAGCAATTTACCTCCATTAGAACCTCGCGCTATTCAAGAAGACGAAACCAGAAATAGATTTGGCTTCTTTGGGCAAGTTAACCCGTATAAAGGAATAGACATTCTTTTAGAAGCGCTTCGCAGCATGACAAAAGAAGAAAGAAAGCAGGTTCTTGTTGAGATACACGGTGCGAATATAGAAGCACAGTCTGGTGAGTTTCAAACTAAGATAAAGAAGCTAGCCAAAAAGCTGATTGCTGAAGGCTGTTTACGCTGGGTAGGGCCTTACAGGCCAGATGAGCAGCGAAATAGGCTTCAAGAAGTCGACTGGGTTGTAGTACCTTCAATTTGGTGGGAAAATTCCCCTATGGTGATTCAAGAAGCATTTACTGCTGGTAGACCTTTAATTGTTTCGAACATTGGTGGCATGGCAGAAAAAGTAGACGATGGCGTTAATGGCCTTCATTTTAGTGCTAGAAACCCGCAGTCGTTGGCGAAAGTTATGCTTAACGCCATCTCCCCTAATACTTGGCAAACATTATTGAATGGCATCGTCGCCCCTTTGACTTATTCCGATTGTGCAGGATTGCACTTAACATTTTTCAACAAGGCTTAGCCTTGCGCTTTTAAAAAGCATGACAGGACTCAAATGACAGATTCATTTATTTTCGGATTAGATTCTAGTATCAAGAACTCTTCTCTACTTCCTACAGAAAGACTGTATAACGCTACCGGTCAAAATTCTGGTAACCTCGCATTTCATTTCGCCGTTGAGCAAATGGTCCATACCAATCAAAGCGCTATTGGGTGGGGCAGCGAACCATCAGAGTTGGCAACAAAGTCTGGCACTGCAATATTACCCTGTGCAAACCAAGTAGGTGCTCATGCTAATTATGGTTGGCTATCTGATAAAGTCGATAAGCTGCCATCCAATGTTATAGCCTTAGGTTTAGGCGCACAATCTGGCACTTCAGGGAATATTCCTGAAGTGCCAGAAGGCACGCTTAACTGGATTAAGGCTATGGGAGCTAAGTCACTTAGTTCGAAAAGTAATATTGGTGTTAGGGGCGATTTCACAAAAAAAGTATTAGAACACTATGGAGTCGATGACAAAGTAGAGGTTCTAGGTTGCCCGACATTATTCCTTAACCCAGATAAAGACTTAGGCTTTAAAATCGCAGAGAAAATGGCAACTTTCCCCAAAAGAGTAGCTGTTCCTAGTGGGCACCAAAAATGGCACCACTTGGCTAAGATAGAACAATCTTTAGCTCACATTGTTACCGAAACAGATGGTAGTTATATAGGGCAAAGCCCATTTGAAATGTTTAAGCTTACTAGAGGCGAGGTAACTCAACTTGAAGCTGAACACTTCAAAGAATGTAAAAACTACATTATGCCGTTCGCCAGCGATGAGTATTTTATCCGTTGGTGTAATCGCCATGGAAACCTTTTCTTTGACATTCCTAACTGGATGGAACATTACAGAAAATATGACTTCATTGTAGGGCCTAGAATTCACGGAGCAGTCTTAGGTCTTCAGGTTGGAATTCCAAGTTTATGTATTGTACATGACTCTAGAACGTTGGAGTTATGCCAAACCTTGAAGGTGCCGTACGTTATGGCAGGGGAAGTAATAAAGGGTTTTTCATTGGAACAGCTATGGTCGAAAGTCCAATTTGATGCGCAAGAGTTCACTGAAAACAGAACAAAGCTAGCTGCAAAGTTCTGCAATTTCTTTGACGGCAATGGCGTTAAATACAATCATTGGTTAGATCAAATTGCCGGAATGTAATAAATGACAAATAAACGTGTTGCTGTACTCTCTTGCGTCAGCTTTAATTCACAACTGGTTAAAAGGCAATTGACCAATTATCAAGCCAGCCACGGTAATCAAGCTAAGCACTTTTTACATGTCGCCTCAGACGGCGATATTGATGCTCAAGAATTATTGAGCTTAGGTAATATTGATGTAGACGCTGCCACCTCTTCATATCGTACAAGTAACCTCTGTAACTTCGGTGGGCAAATTGCTAACAGTAAACGCTTACTTATTAGCGCAGAACAATTTGGCTATGTTTATATTCACACCGATGCCGACCTTATAGTTCAAGGCAATTTAGCTGAGTATGTAAATAAGTATCAATGTGGTTTTTTAAAACAAAAGCCTTCTGTTAACTGGCCGCATTACAAAAAAATGATGGAAGACCCATGCTTTAGTGCATTAAGGGACTACTTAGGCATCAAGCCTGAAGAGATAATTACTGGGCGGCAAGAAGGCTCATTCTTCCCTATTGAACTGTGGGCTGAAATGTCAGCACTTTTTGAAAAGTTCTATCACGAAGAATTTTTTTCAAATCAAGCCCTTTTATGGCCGATAGAAGAAGGTATCGTGCCTACTATAGCTTCAAAGCTAATAGGTAATACTTACCCTGATTTTGCTCCTAAAGTAAAAAATATTGTAGTCACAAAACCACTAAAGCCAGCCCCTAGGGGTATAAATCCGCGGGATATTTCTGAAAACTGCGTGAATATTGAAGACATTAAGCAAACTTTAGACATCGGCTCAAACGACGCATGTATCGCGATGAAATGGTTTTCACGGAATTTGAGTGACCCTGCGGCAAAGTTTGCAAACGAAAAGTTAACTCCCTAGCTTCAAATAGTAAGATAAGGGACATGGAGAATTAGAATGTTAGTATTAGATTGTACGCTACGTGATGGCGGATATTATAATAGTTGGAATTTCCCACAGCGCGTAGTGGAACAATATTTACAGGCCATGGATGCAGCTAACGTTGACGTTGTTGAATTAGGCATGCGCTCGTTAAAAAACGAAGGGTTTAAAGGCGCAGCTGGTTTTACTACAGATGAATACCTAGATACGCTGCCTCTACCACCTTCGTTAAAGGTTGGGGTGATGGTAAATGCTTCTGAGTTAGTCAGTGCTTCATCACTCGAAGAAGCACTCGTTTCGCTTTTCCCGAAGAATGCCGAAGAATCAAAAGTTGATTTAGTAAGGATTGCCTGTCACGTACATGAATTCGAACAGGCGCTGCCAGCTTGCAAATGGTTAAAAGACAGAGGCTTCTTAGTCGGCTTTAATTTGATGCAGGTAGCAGAACGCTCTCAAACTGAGGTCGAAGCGCTAGCATTAGCTGCTTCAAAATATGATATTGACGCACTATATTTTGCCGACTCAATGGGTAGCATGGGACCGGAACAGTGTAAAACTATAATCACCTGGTTTAAAAAACACTGGGATGGCGCCATCGGTATTCATACCCACGATAATATGGGCAAGGCATTACAAAATACCCTTACAGCCATTGAAGAAGGGGTGACATGGTTAGACGCCACCGTTACGGGTATGGGGCGTGGCCCCGGTAACGCAAGAACAGAAGAGTTAGTTATAGAAGTTGCAGCTCTTCAGAACAAAAGCGTTAATCTTGTTCCATTGATGGCAGTGATTCGTTCGTATTTTCAACCCCTTAAGAATAAATGTGGCTGGGGGTCCAACCCATTTTATTTCCTTTCTGGTAAATATGGAATCCATCCCACTTTTATTCAGGAAATGCTGAACGATCCTCGTTACAGCGAAGAAGATATTTTAGCCGCCATTGAACACCTGCGGGTAGAAGGTGGTTCGAAATTTAGTTTCAATACGTTAGATGCTACGAGAAACTTTTTTAAAGAAAAAGGCTCTGGTAGTTGGTCACCTAAGAGTCAAATTCTTGGAAAGCCCGTGCTTATACTTGGGGCTGGCCCAGGGCTTACAGAGCACAAGGCTGCGGTACAAGCGTTCATTAGAAAGTATTCACCTGTGGTAATAGCAATGAACGCACAAAGTTCTCTTGTAGAAGATTTAATTGACCTAAGAATTGCTAGTCATCCTGTTCGCTTGCTTGCAGATTGTCAGCACCACTTGAACTTACCTCAACCGCTGATTACACCTGCGTCAGCATTACCTGACGATGTAACTGATTCACTACAAGACAAAGTTCTTTATGACTTTGCACTAGAAGTTACTGAAAACAACTTCACAATAGGTGAAACTTCCGCTTCAATACCAAATTCATTGGCTATTAGTTATGCGCTTGCAGTTGCTGCTGCAGGCTCTGCAAAACATATTTATTTAGCAGGCTTTGATGGTTTCGGCTCAGGAGATAATAGAACACAAGAGATGCAAAAAGTTTTTAATGCTTTTATAGAACAGGTAAAGTTACCAGTAACATCAATTACCTATACAGAATACGATATTCCATCTATTTCAGTTTATGGTGTCTAACATGTCACACAATGAAAGAGCTGTGGTGATAATACCTGCTAGATTCGCTTCTAGCAGGTATCCTGGAAAGCCACTTGTTAATCTTCTTGGTAAACCAATGATATTGTGGGTTGCGGAGCTCGCTGAAAAAGCAATAGGCCGAGAAAATGTATATATTGCTACAGACGATGACCGTATAAAGGATGCTGTAGAAGACGCCGGGTTTAATATAGTTATGACAGGGCCCGCACTGACTGGTACAGATAGATTGGCTCAAGCGGCGGAAAAGATTGACGCAGAGATTTTTGTAAATGTTCAGGGCGATGAGCCTTTAGCCGACCCATCAGATATTCTAAAAGTTTTAGAGTACAAACGAAGTCACCCTGAATTTATTATTAACGGCTTTAGCTATTTAAATGAAGATGAAAACCCTTCAAACGTTAATATTCCAAAAGTCATTACAACTGAAGACGACAAGTTAGTGTATATGTCTCGCGCACCGATACCAGGTTTCAAGGACCAAGAAAACGCGCCAAAGAAATATAAAAAGCAGGTATGTATTTACGCTTTTAGTAAAAACGAGTTGAGAACTTTTGGCAGTTTTGGTAGGAAAAGTTCGTTAGAACAATCAGAAGATATAGAAATACTGAGATTTCTGGAATTCGGTAAAACCATAAAAATGATTGAAACCAAGCCAGGAAGCTATGCAGTTGACGCCCCTTCTGACGTTGCGATAGTTGAAGACGCTATGAAGTCTAGGGGATTTAAGAATGAAACTCTCTGATTATTCAACTATCGCGTTTGATTGTGATGGCGTGATATTAAATTCAAACAAAGTGAAAACAAACGCTTTTTATGACGCTGCATCACCTTATGGTGAAAAGAATGCTGAAGCGCTTAAAAAGTATCATACGCAAAATGGTGGAGTCTCTCGATTTAAAAAGTTCCAATGGTTTGTAGACAGTTTTGTTGAAAAGACTCTTAGAGATGATGTCTACGAGCAGTTATTGACGCGATACGCAGACATTGTTGAAGAAGGGCTATTGAACTGTGAATTTAACAAAGATCTTTACGAGCTAAAGAAGAAAACGCCTAACACTAATTGGCTGATTGTATCGGGCGGCTCTCAGTCTGAATTGCGAGCCTTGTTTGAAAAACGTGATTTGGCTAATCTTTTTGAGGGTGGAATATACGGAAGTCCTGATTCAAAAGAAGTAATTTTTGAACGAGAGCTCGCCAGAGAAAATATAACTCTTCCGGCATTATTTATTGGCGATAGTAAATATGACTACTTTTCCTCAAATAAACATGGATTAGACTTCATATTTCTAGGTCAATGGACTGAGGTGAGTGACTGGAAATCATTTTGTGAAGAAAACAACATAAACCATATTGATTCTCTACAATCGGTTCGCTAAAAGACATTTAATCAGTACAAGCCACATTTAAAGCGCTACACATTCGATATGGAATGATTAGAAACTTCAGGAGTAAAATATGGACGCTAGCGAAGCACTTAATAACGCCAAAATAAATAAAGATCGTGCAACGAGTAAATACTATAAAGAATATGACGGCTTTGCCACGCTTACTCACTCTCCCAAATTTCAACTAACTACAAACACTAAGTTTTTTACAATAGGCTCTTGTTTCGCTCGAAATATAGAGTTCTATATGAACAGAAAAAAAATTCCCTACCTCAGTCAAGTACCTTTAGTCGAGGGTGAATATTTCAAGATGGGGGGCAGTGCACGCGCTGGATATCAGAACGTATACACCCCTGGCGCTGTTTTAGAAGCCAGTCGCCTCATTTTACAGGATGATCCCTATGTTGGAATAACAGAGGTTGGTGGATTAAATTACGACTTACTCACCCATGGTTTAAAAGGCCTGGAGGTAGAAACAGCGAGAGATATCAGACAAGGCTTAATCGACACGTATAAAAATTTAGAAAAAACCGATGTAGTTATCATAACTTTAGGCTTCATCGAGGCTTGGTATCACAAGCCATCGCGTGCTTGGGTCAATCAATCGCCTGCTGATCCAAAGTTAAGAAAAATAGCAGATGAATTTTCTTTCGAAGTTTTAGATGAAATAAAAACGCTAGCTATTTTAGAAGAAGCAATTGATAACTTCCGTAAAATTAACCCTTCTTTACAATTTATTTTCACCGTTTCGCCCGTACCCCTTGGAAGCACTTTTACAGAAGAGCATATATTAGTGGCCAATCAACGATCTAAATCTACGCTACACTGTGTTGCTCAGCATCTCTGGCGGAAATACGATTTCGTTGATTATTTTCCTAGTTACGAAATAGTTTCATTGTCAGAGCGCAAACTTGCATTTGAGGACGACAATATTCATGTGAAAGGAGAAGTGGTTTCAAGGGTAATGGATTGCTTTTTTAAATCCTATTTCAGCTAAGCTATATAAGCTCTACCCGAAGTAAACTTTAATTATTTAAGTTCACGTTGACGGCTGAGTAGTAGAACGCTCAAACTATTGCCTTGCTGTTCAACGTGAACTTCTTTCGAGTTTTAAACAATTCTGTGTAAGAGTAATAAAAACCAATTAATTAACATTCAAAATAGTTGGGAAGTTTAAAAAAACTAGCGAGCAACAATGTCGCTCAGCATGACTTCACCAGTTCCTTTAACGATAAAATCTACTTGAGTATCGTTTTTAAGCTTTTTAGGGTAAGCAAAACTAAACCCAACAAAACCATTTCGATGAATGTTTCGTTCATTAGCGGTGCTTCTGTATTCACTGGCTGATAGTTCAGCTATTTTTTTCTTACCAACACGCACTTCTATAGCTACAGGGGACTGACTGTTATAATCGGCGGCCCAACCTTTCATCACTTTGCCTTCATCACTTGCAGCCATGCTTGTTTTACCAAAGCGAATAAAAGGAGTATCAGATTCTATAGCCTGCTTTTGCCGCTCAAAACGTGTAAGTGCATATTCATAAAGTTTAAAATCTTCTTTATTGTGCTTTTTTATAAGCGCAATCTCTTCGCCTGATAATTCATAGCTTGAAGATTTTTTCTCTGTATTTTTATTGATATCCAATCCTTGAATATCAATGGAATACATCTTATTAATGAGTGCTAATGATTCATTGTAACGTTCTGTCAAACCTATAAAACCAATAGCGTCAGGCCACGTGCCTTGAAACGCTTTATATTGTACGTTTTTAAATCGCGGTTCATTTACGAATTCGGTGAACGAACGTTTATAACGGTGGTGGCGGGTAAAATGCTCGTAATGAGAACGAACCTGTTGAATAGGATCACGAACGAAGGTGATTGCATTCTTAGCCGGAATAAATGGCGCATATTTAGGATGATTAATGTGCCCTGTAAGGAATTTAGCTTTTTCTACTATCTTCATTCCGGCTGCGTAGCGGTCACGCTTTTCATAATCTAACGTTCGTATGTCTGGGTTAGTCTCATTTGCTTTAGGCCCATAATCATAGAAGACATGCTCTTTACCGAAGTAGCGCTCGGCCGCTACGCGGAAACTAGAACCTGCAGTTTTAGATATATGAATAAAAAATAATGGGTAATTTGCTGCTTCCATTTTGTCCTATCTAATAGAAAATTTTCGGTGGGCATTGAAAGGTTTGTATTGGTTAATATTACCATTTGCAGGCTCACTGACAACCGCAATAAATGCATAACCCTGATGTACATCAGTGTTCTAGAACTTAGTTAAATCTATAACACCATTTAAATAAAATGAGGCTTTAAAAAGCAATGTAAAACGCGATTCGAGTCTCCCACCAAAGTAAAGCGTTAAGGCGTTAAATAAAAGGACAACCACTCCCGCTCCTGAGAGTTAAGTGCGTTTTGTTGGGGCTGCCTATACATCTCTACATTCCAAGCCTCGTACAAACTTTTGAGTTCTTCTGCTTTGTCTGGCATGTCTGAAATTAAATTGCTGGAAACTGCCTCGTCTGAAGCCATATCAAATAAAAACTCGTGCTCTGCGCCCATTTTAAGGTACTTATAGTTTCCAAGACGAACTGCTGACTGATTCCAAAAACGCCAAAAAAGCGGGCGATTCATAAGAGCGCTCTTGTCAAAACCTTGAGTTGGAAAAATATCAACACCGTCGAGTTCTGATAAAACAGTTTCAGAAGCACCTGCACGTTTAATAGCAGAGTACAGCACATCCAAACTAATAACAGGCTCATCTATAACGGTATTGCTTTGAAGCTTTTCGGGCCAATGGACGATAAAGGGCACTTTTATCCCCCCATCAGTCAACATACCTTTCTCACCCAGCAATGGCGCATTCAATGAACCGTTCCAAGCCTCTTTTTCTGTTATAGGAGCATCAGTAAAGTCGAGTCCTATTGGAGCACCATTGTCACTGATAAAAGCGATAATAGTGTTTTCCAATATTCCATATTCTTCAAGCTTAGATACTATGCTGCCTACACCTGCATCTACTGCGTACATCATTGCCAACGCGTATCTACGCCGATTAAATGACTGCTCAGGGAACAATGATAAGTAATCTTCCGTTGCCTCTAAAGGTACATGTGGTGCGTAATGAGCAACATGAAGATAAAACGGCTCATCGTGATTTATATCTATAAATTGCGTCGCTGCATCTGAAACAACATCTAACCTGTAGTCAGAGTTACTTATCCAGCTCAACTGGGTTTGATTGCCCTTAAGGTCATAGTTAGCCCAGTAACGGTTTGCGTAACCGAAATAATTGTATTTATAACCTTTTGATGACGGGTAATATCGCTCCTTTAGCGATGAAGGTAACCTTCCTGGGTTAAACTCACTTATGGGTGTATCAGGAAAGTTTTCTTTAAACCATGGCTTTGAATTTTGATCTACTTCAAGGTGCCACTTGCCAACCATTCCTGTTGTATAACCAAGGTCAGAATAACGGTCTCCCATGGTGACCACATTTTCAGGTATTGGTGTATATCGGTTGTCATCTACTCCAAATCGTTGTTGATAAACACCAGTAACCATTCCCGCTCGCGAGGGTGTGCACTGAGGGGCAGTTATGTAGCCGTTAGAAAATAGCACCCCATTGGCCGCTAGCTTGTCTATATTAGGCGTGTTGATATCGTTAACAATGTTATGGGCACCGATATCAGCATATCCTTGGTCGTCGGTGAAAATGACAATTAGATTTGGCTTGGAAGGAAGTATTAAAGACTGCGCGCTGACATTAAATTTCGTTCCGGCTTCACTTACTAGGTTTGCTGTAATACTAAATGATGTGCGCTTACGTACTTGGGGCGCAATAAAACTGAACTTGCCTTCACTGGTATTCACTATATTTAGCGAAGCTTCTAATGATGTACTCCACGACTCCACAGTAACCTTTTGCGGATTGCTGTTATTAGAGGCGTTTACAGTTAAGAAAATTGTGTCATCAGAAGAAATTTCTTGTGGTAAAGTTATTGAATAAGAGCGACTTAATTGCTCCTGTTCAGACACCGTTGGTGGGGACGATTGGGAGTCGCCGCCACATGAAGCTACACATAATAAAACTAAAAAAAACAAGCCACGCAACGTTACAGCATCCATACTTTTATTCCAAATTCGGCGAATAACACCTCACCAGTATTTTTATATTATTGATTGGCGAATTATCTAGCGTCAATAATAAAAATAGTAGTTACAAATAATTCGCTGTTTTATTGATCTTTAATAGATTCTATTTCTTCAAGAAACTCATTTTCTTCATCAGTATTTACCCAAGGTTCACGCTTGTGAGCATCTTTACTTATTTTTTTCTTCAGCGCTCTGTTTTTTTCCAGCTGCTCGGGATTTTTGAAAGTTGGTGCGTCATCAGAATTTAAGCCAGTGTTGATTGCAGGGTACACCCAGTGTTTTTCCGTGCTGCCATTGTACCCCTGCCGGATGAACCTCTCAGTCCACTCGACATGTCCAGCACCATAGCCACTAAACCTTGGATCCAAGTACCCTATATTATCCATTGCGTCCTTGCTACAAGCTGTACATTGCCCTGTTACCAACCTGCAAAGATACGGTAAAGTGCTCGATCCTGTTCCAGAAACCACTGCATCTTCTTTTTTGATTATTCGCTTATGCGCATAATTAATGTGACCCCATAAAAGCGCAGCAATCACCCACTCTTTTTGCCAGTTTTCTTTATTTGGCCGACAGTCGTCCTCTAGCAAAATTAAAACATCAACTTTTTTGACTTCGTTGAGATAATACAAAGCCCTGTTTTTGTTTCGAACAACACCTTTATTCGCACAATAAGTATGAGGTACGTTATTCTGTTTACACCACTCTACTGTATCGTCTTTACTGCCGTCGTCAGCGACAACAAGTTGATAATCACCTGTTGTGAAGGCTTTGATGGCTTCGACAGTTTTTGCTAAATGGTCTTTTCTATTGTATGTGATAACTCCAATGCCTACATTTAAAGTAGCTATGTATTCGTCTGCTATCGAATCAAAAAGGTTAGAGATTATAGGGCCATTAGGCCGAATCATCTTGGCCCTTGCAATCAAATAAAAGCTTGTACCCTTACTAACTTTTCTAAAAAGTATTGCAAGGTCCCTGAAAACCTCTGGCGACAGGTCTACGTTCATTATGAATTGACTAACGGGGAAGTCTGCATGATTCAGTATAAAAGTAACTAATGTGGTTATATCTGTAGAAGGCAAACTATTCGCAATTAACGCCTTGGCGGCATCTAGCGAAACTCTTACTTCTCTGTCGCTATTTAATTCATTACTTTTAAAGCCAATAAGCTTCTCTAACTTTTTATTTCCCTTTTCTATTTCCCGTCGGGTAAAGGCCAATTCTATATTTGTTAAGCAAAACCTATTCGTTTTTACAAGGCTCTGAGGCTGGTTCTGGCCAGTTACCTTATTACGTATGGCTTTAACGTAACGCTGCACTTGTTGCTTAGTTGCAACGGCCCGTTTTTGAAGGTGTTTTTGCTGTAATTTCTTTTTCATTTTGAGACTATTTCAATAGGCCTAACAGTATCGGAAGTTTGCTTTTTAGCTAACAACATCTTCAAAAATCACTATCTGCGTTTGCTTTTCTACAACTTTAACTGCTTGGCCTTCTCTAAAAGTATCTGGATATTTGTAAGACTTCCCTATATACCCTTCGCGATGAATATTTCTCTCTGAGGCCAGAGCCCGATAGTCAGATAACTTGACATGTTCGACAACTTGGCCGTCGACTATGATATCGGCTTCTAATGCTTCTTCTTGCTCGTAGCAACACGCCCATATGTTAAGTTGCTTCCCTTTATCTTTCGGCAAAATATTCATCTGTCCAAATCGAACTAAAGGAAGTTCTTTTTCTAAAAGTTCTTTGTGTAGATCAAATCGATTTATCGCATAATGGTAAAGCGCATAGTCTTTCGCGTTCATTTTTTTGATAAGTGAAGTTTCACTTTCTGTGAAAGTATAAGTACCGGATGCTTTGGCTGTGTTTTTGTTTATATCTAGTACTTTAATACCAGTTCCATAGTATTTATTAAACAGGGCTATAGACTCATTATAGCGCTCTGTAATACCAATAAATCCGATAGCATCAGTCCAGATGCCATTTAATGCTTTAGACTGCATATTGGCAAAGCGGTTTTCCTTTATAAAGTCTTCGAAACTACCTTTATAACCATGAAGTCTTGAAAAATGCTCATAGTGTGAACGAACTTGCTGGGCAGGATCACGGACAAATGTTACTACGCTCTTTGCAGGAAAAAAGGGAGCGTATTTGGGGTAAATGACATGTCCTGACAAAAATTTTGCATTTTTCTTTATACTCTTTGCCGCCAGATACCTATCTTTAGACTCGTATTCGAACTTTAAAATATCAGGATGAGTTTCTTTTGAGCCATTACCGTAGTCAAAATAAGTAGCTTCCGAACCAAAATATTGTTCCGCCGCCACACGAAAGCTCGAACCAGCGGTTTTAGGGATATGGATAAAAAATAGAGGAAAGTTGTTCATAATACTTCTAGTTGTTCAGCGACTAACGCAGCGAAAAGTTTTCATGTGTGTTGGATAGATTAGGGTTATAAGCTGTGTCATTGCACAATAACTTTTTCCACTTTTCTTTCATGTACTCACTTTCTTTGTTAAATCGCGCCACCTTCTCCGGCGTATCTTCTTCACCGCGACTTATTGATTCATGATGATAAAGCTCGGCCCATGGTGTGAATAAGTTTCGGTAACCTGCGGTATGAACTTTTAAGCAAAAATCCACATCATTAAAGGCCACTGTTAAGTCTTGCTCGTTTAATCCGCCAACTTCTTCAAACACAGACTTACGGACTAGTAAGCATGCTGCTGTAACTGCGGACATATTTTGAACAAGGTGCAAACGCGTGAAATAACCAGGTTCGCTTTTATGGAAATATTTGTGCGAGTGACCGGCAACCCCACCAATGCCAAGTATTACGCCAGCGTGTTGAATAGTATCGTTAGGATAGTAAAGCTTCGCACCTACACAGCCGATTTCAGGCCTTAGGGCATGAGACACCATTTCTGATAGCCATTCTTTGTTTATAACTTCAATATCGTTATTAACTAAACCAACTACTTCACCTTTGGCTTGCGAAACTGCAAAGTTATTAATTGCTGAATAGTTGAACGGTTTGTTCCATTTCAAGACTCTGAAATTAGTTTTGGTACTAGTGTACTCACTGAAGAGGTCCAATGTTTTGTCACAGGTCGTTTGGTTATCTACAACAATAATTTCGAAGTTCTTGTATGACGTCTTGTCGTAAATAGACTCTAGACACTGCTTTAAAATGTCATAACCATCCCTTGTAGGAATGACCAAGCTAACGAGTGGTAGCTCATCTGGCAGCGCCCAATTAACTTTATACGTATTTGGGTACTTACCTTTCTCGACTGAAGCATTCTGGCCTGATTGGTCAAGAAAGTACTTTATAGCTTCAATGCCCGCATCGGTCGTATAAGACTTAGCTGAAGCATTCGAGGCTGTTGAATTCTCAATAACACGCCAGTGGTAAAGAATGAAAGGTAAATGTACAACTTCATCATCATTAAGGCCGGCAGTCGCTCGTAGAAGTAAATCGTGATCTTGCGAACCTTCGACACCAACCCTAAATCCACCTATCTTTTTAAGCACACTTGTTTTGTACACTACCGGGTGACATATGTAGTTTTGGCTTAATAGTAAATCAGGGTTCCAACCAGATTTAAAGTGCGGCTGATGGCGATTGCCCTGTTCATCTATTTTATCTTCGTCCCCATAAAGCACTTTCGCCTTTGTGTTATCTGTTATAGCTTTGGCAAAGAAGGACAACGAGTGCGCAGGTAATGTATCGTCATGGTCAAGCAGCAAAACGTAATCGTTAGTTACCATGTTCAAAGCGGCGTTACTTGCTTTGGATATATGTCCGTTTTCGCTCAGCAAGTTCAGTTTTATATTGGCGTGCTTTTGTGCGTACGATTTTAATGTATTGATAGTTTCGGCGTTGGTCGACGCATCGTCGGCAATACATAGTTCCCAATTTTTGTGAGTTTGCTGCAGAACAGAATCGATACACTCTTTTAAATAAATAGGGTCAGTATTGTAAGTAGGAAGGATAATAGAAAATTTCACTTCCGATTGCGCTTGAGTGAAAGTTTGCTTCATTTTCTCTAATGCACGCGCCTCGTCGAACTCTACCCAGAACGGATAGCTTTTTTCCATAGCGCCGGTGGAAAATGTTTTATTATACTCTTCGTATACTGTCTCTATTAACTTTCCGCCGTTTAGCTTAAAGTTTGTATCAAGGTATTCTTCCACATTATCCAAGTGGCTGAGCAGCTTATACAATCGCTGTTTCATATGTCGCATCGCAATGAAAGAGGGCACCTTCGAAATCATGAAAGTATTCATGGTGAACTCGGTTTCCGCCTCACAGGGGTCAAAGCGAAGCATGCTATTGTTACTTTCAAGGTAGAAAAGGCGGTTCACGTATTTGGTGCTGTGCCAAGGTACGTCAACGGTGGCTAGCTCGCCTTTCTGTAAGTTGGAATACAGCTTTCCAACATGCGACTGATGGTTTGCTTCAGTGATTTTTACACGAAGAAGATACCAGCCTTTTGAAAAGTTTCGTGAAGGTATTCGGCGAGCAGGATGAATAATAAACTGTGGGTCATCACCGGTTGTCACCCAGCTTGAGCCATTACTTTCAGACGTGGTTTCAGTCAACTGGTGGTGAGGGACAATGATTAACTTTTTGGCTAGCCGATATGCTAATCGTTTGAGATTAGATGGCTTTAGTACTTTTGATAACAAAATGCGTAAACACCCTATTCCTATGCAATGCTAAACTGCTTTCCTTAATATTGCATGGTTCAGCTACTGAGCATGCAAACCAGCTATTACCGCTAATAATAACCTATTTCAAATAGTGGCAACATAGGATATTCGTCATTTTAACTTTTAGAGAGTGCCCTGGATAAGAAAAAAGCACCTTACGGTGCTTTTTCAAAGTCTTATTCTGAGTTATTTTTCAACGCGCCCATATCTATCAGAAAAACGCACAATATCGTCTTCTCCAAGATATGCACCCGACTGAACTTCAATAAGCTCTAGAGGGATCTTTCCAGGGTTTTCTAACGCATGAACTGCACCAATGGGAATGTAAACCGATTCATTTTCGGTAACTAGCTGTGTTTCTTCATTGATGGTTACGTTTGCACTGCCCGATACTACAATCCAGTGTTCGGCGCGATGATGATGCATTTGAACAGATAGTTTTTCACCAGGCTTAACGGTAATGCGTTTTACCTGGAAACGGGCGCCGCTGTCGATAGAGTCGTAGCTTCCCCACGGGCGGAATACTTCACGATGGAATTCAAACTCGGGACGACGTTCTGCTTTTAGCTTATTCACTACGGCTTTAATGCTTTGTGCATCATCTTTGTGAGCCACCATAACGGCATCTTTCGTTTCTACTACGATAACGTCTTCTAAACCAATTACAGAAACCAAACGCTGCTCAGCATTTACATAACTGTTCTTTGTATTTTCTAAGATAGTATCGCCTACAGTAGCATTACCGTTTTCGTCTTTCTCTGCAGTTTCCCACAGTGAAGACCAGCTGCCCACGTCACTCCAACCTGCATCCAAAGGAACCATAGCTGCGCTATCTGTCTTTTCCATTACCGCATAGTCAATTGAATCGTCGGGGCATGTCGCAAAAATGTCGTGATCTACACGAATGAAATCTAAATCTGGTGTTTCTGTGTCAATAGCACGTTTACACACCTCTAACATCTCAGGATTATACTTTTCTAACTCTTCTAGATAACGGCTTGCTTTGAACATAAACATGCCGCTATTCCAATAGTAACTGCCAGAATCTACATATTCTTTTGCAGTCTCTAATGCGGGCTTTTCTACAAACTCAGCGACTTCGAAACCTTCGCCCGTTTGCTCACCCGCCTTAATATATCCATATCCTGTGTGTGGCTGGTCTGGCACAATACCAAAGGTAACAAGTTTACCCTGGTCTGCTAGCTTTTCAGCTTTAGCAATAGCATTGTGAAACGCTTGGTTATCTTTTATAAGATGGTCTGCCGCTAGTACAAGAAGCACTGGATCTTCACCATTAATAGTAGCATGCAATGCTGCTAACGCGATTGCCGGTGCTGTATTGCGACCAACAGGCTCTAGAAGAATGCCGCCATGCTGAATGTCTTTTTGACGAAGCTGCTCAGCTACAAGAAATCTATGTGCGTCATTACAAATAAAAATAGGGTTTTGTGCTGGCGTACCTTTTAAGCGTGCGATCGTGTCTTGCAGCATGGTGTTGTCTGAGGTAAGCGACAAAAACTGCTTTGGAAGCGCTGCACGCGATTTCGGCCATAAGCGACTACCTGAGCCGCCAGCTAATACTACTGGTTTCATTTGTAATATCCTTGATGTGTGGGTTCTGTGCCCACGTCCTGTTATTAATATATTCGCTGGTTAGTATACAAAGGTTTGTATTACGATTAAATGGCAAAGTTGTATTGAGCTACAGTTGAAACAATAGTGGCTTAAAGCATGATGATTTAGGTTTGTAGCACATAGATAAAGGTAGTCTCAATCCAAGTGTTGGAGCCAGAGTCAAGACACAGAGCTCATTATTCATACACTTTGATTAACTGTGTCATTCAACAACCCCAAAACCTGCTCATCGCTAGACTTAGCCTGGGCACGAACAGATATACTCGCCTGTTCAACTATTTGTGCTTGAGTAAGTAGTGCAGTCTCTGACGCGAAGTCTGCGTCCGTTATTTGTGAGTGGGCGCGGCTTATATTTTCGAAGCCTATCGCGTTGTTTCTAATGGCTGATGCCATTTGATTAATTTTCGCGCCGTAAAATGCTCGGCTTTCGCTCACCAACTGCAAAGCGCTATCTATTCGCTCGAGTGCGCTTTCTGCATCGCTTTCATTCTGTAGTGATGTGCCATCTAAACCGAGGTCAGTCAGCGTCGCAGGTGTTTTAGTGAGTTCAATGAAATCCGTTCCAACACCGAGTTGGTTTGTCGCGGTAATGTCTACTGGGCCTAATGTAAAGGTTGGTCCGCCTTCGTTTCCTAGCGACGTCCACGACGCAGTTACATTGAAGGCACCAGAACCAATAACCGAGATGATTAACGGCTGAGCATTACTAGCGATAGTAAGGGTTTCATTAAGGTTACCACTTGCGTTTTGATCTCCGGTGAATGAGATACTATTTCCATCTATCGTTGCTGAACCTATGGTTAGCAAATTGCTGTCATCATAGCTCGCTGTTGGCTCATACCCATTGGTTGGTAAAAAGAACGTACTTTCAATCGAAGTACTATTTGAAATGCCGTTACTATTCCATGTGCCAGCAGACAAAGGGGTGCCTGCTAAGTGTTTACCGTCTACAGTAAACACTTGAATATCGTCATTAGCACCATTGTCGTTTAAGTTAATCTGTATGTTCGTAGAGCCTGCGGGAATATAAGCGATAGAGCGCAATCCGCTAGTCATACTTTGATTTACGCCATTTGTAAATGTATCGCTTATAGATGGAACGTTAGCTGAAAGCAGATCGCTATCATCCACTAGCGGTAAACGATTAAATGCTTCGGTATTGTAGGCAATGCCATTTAGTGCGTTTTTTAGTTGCTGGAATTCCTTATCTAATGCGGCACGGTCACTTACACTATTAATTCCGTTTTGCGACTGTATTGCCAGCTGCCGCATTCGTTGCAGTATAGCGGCAGATTCTTGCAGTCCACCCTCTGCAATTTGTGCATAGCTTATACCGTCATTCAAGTTACGGTTAAGTTGCGTATAGGCTCTTTTCTCTGAGGCAAGCCTATTGGATATCTGAAGACCAGCACTATCGTCAGCAGCGCTGTTTATTCTTAGCCCTGAACTTAAACGCTCTAAACGCGTTGATAGCGCGGTATTTTGTAAAGTTGAAAGACCTAGAGACTGGTAATTTCCTGAAACCGATAGCACGTTATTTCCTTTACGCTTTTATCTTAGTTAAATTAAATTGGCATAGTTTATATGTAGGTTTCAGCAATAAGCACGCCAACAAACCCCTTACACGCGCTAAGAACGTTAATCTAACTTTATTCCAAATAGCTTCCGGCACTTACCTAAAACAGCGCGTTCAACGCTAGACTTTAAATATATGTTCGGTAATGTGATATAGCTGTACAATTTTAGTACAACCCAATAAATACTATGGAGTCACACCTTATGGTGAATAAGAAGGAAATTATTTTGGCCCTAGCTTCAACTGGATATTCGTTATGTGCTTTTGCGGATACTGCGGCATTAAACGATGCGGCCATGAAGTTATGTGATAAGAGTAAAATGTGTATTGGCAAGGAGATGAGTGCTAATGACGAATTTCCACCTGAGATGAAAGCCATGATGTCAAATATGATAGATGAGATATGTGGTCAGTATATGAGCATTGCTAATTTAGGTGATGAACATGAGCTTATTGAGCCCGCCACTGATTGTCTTAATTCAATGGCCAATCAAAGTTGCGATGCGCTTCTCAACTCTGATGAAGAGACAGCCGCTTGTCAGCGGTATTCTGAACTGGCCGAGAACTATTAGAACAATGAAATAGTTAGACGTTCTTTTAGTACCTCCTGTGGATGGGGAAGTGTATGGAACGTATCTCACGCTTTGATTTATACATACAAAAAAAGGGGCCTGAGTTTTCACTCAGGCCCCTTTTTCTAATCGAGTATTAATTACTCTTCAGTTGCTTCTACTGCTTCTTCTTCAGCTTCTACAACTGGACGGTCAACTAGCTCAACAT